>Ga0138256_10002824_pt1 | contig 18515 bp, 10 predicted proteins | sample KNB2016incub_MG_FD_105486 | JGI IMG/M metagenome (GOLD analysis project Ga0138256, IMG submission 105486) | Active sludge microbial communities from wastewater in Klosterneuburg, Austria - KNB2014incub_MG | ecosystem: Engineered > WWTP > Activated sludge > Unclassified | place: Austria... | reverse complement strand
CGCAATAGGATTGCCTCCGTCATTGAAGTTAACCGTCCCCTGCGGCGTTCCCGCTCCCGGGGCCACCGCCGTTATCGTCGCCGTCGCCGTCAATGTCGAACCATAATTCGGTGCATTGATCAACGTCTGCACCGTCGTCGCGGTGCTGGCCTGGTTAACGACCTGCGGATTGCCGGTAAGCGTAGCTCCGGAATTCGCGAAGCCAGCGTGATTGCTGACGTAGTTCGCCGTGATCGGATGGTTGCCGAGGGCGAGCGTGTTGAGAGAGATCACCGCCGTTCCACCCAGAACCGGAGCACTTCCTATCATCGATCCGTTATCGAAGAATTGAACCGTTCCCGTCGGCACGCCGACTACCGGAGTTGTCACCACTGTGGCCGTAAACGTGACCGATTGGCCGAACTTTGAAGGGTTCGCTGAGGAGGTTAAAGAAGTACTGGTAGCAAAGACCGGAGGTGATTCAATACTCACGTAGGAGACCGGTGCCCGATTCGTAAACGTGAAGCCACCTGCTCCGGTGCCTGCCGGAGTGAAAACGAGTCCGGTCGTTCCGGTAAAGTTTACGATCAATCCATCGCCCGGCAGGATCGGAGCAACTGGACTGCCGCCGTCGACGTTGATCGGGATCGTGGGCAGAGGTGCCGCGTTGATAGTATCACTGCTTGCGTCAGCCGTGACGGAGACCGCCTCGATGCCGGAGGTGGCGATCGGGCCAGCGAGGAAATTACGATAGGTGGTCGTTACACCATTGATCGTGGCGACTAGAAATCCAGAACCGTCTAGTGAGATTGAGATCGTATCAGCTGCCGCGGTACCAGGTACTACTATCTGGTCGTTGAGCGAGACTCCCCCACCACCACCGACGTTGTCAGTGCCGCCATTGCCGATGAACGTATCGTCTCCGGCACCGCCGTCAAAGGTATCGTCGTCCCCGCCGCCGATGAGCGAATCGTTGCCGTCGTTGCCATTCAGGGCGAGCGTTCCGGGGCCGGCGACCGTTGCACCTGCGTTGATGGTGTCGTCGTTCTCGTTGCCGTTCAGGCTTAATGCGTACGATCCTGATCGAGCGAGAACGGTAATGATATCGTTGCCTTCGTTACCGTTGATATTGAACGTGGTCAGAGCTGCGGGAACGTTAGAGTAGTTTACGGTTACGTTGTCCGCAGCATCGCCGCCGGCAACACCGTCACCGCCATTTACGATGACATTTGTCTTATTATCAAAATCGATCGGTTCGAACGAATCGACCGCCACTCGCAGGCGAGGTGCGACACCACCATTCGTAACAGAGATCGTATTAGCAGCGTCGGTCGAATTTACGGTGAAGTTCGCCGAGGCGACCGTATCGACGATCGGTGCGAGGCCTGTGAACCGGATATCCACTGGATTCGGCCCAGTGAATCTAACTAATCCGTCGCCGTTATTGCCCGGACCAACCCCGATCGGCGGCATCGTCGTGCCGACGAAATAGGTCTCATTAAAGCCAGGCCCGCCGCCGCCGAGCAGGTTCATATTGTCCCCTGGCTGGCCGCCGCCGTTGAAATCAATGCCGTTAACTGGCGCAAACAGCCCGCCCACCGGATTATTGATCGTGAACGTATCGTTACCGCCCGTTCCGTTAAAGGTAAAGCTGGTATTCATAGAAAATGGAACCGGAGCACCGCCGTTGAGCACATAGCTGCCCGCATCGGGACCGGTCGCGGTTACTACCAGAGTATCGTCACCATTTGTCCCGGCAACGACGAGAGCCGGTACCGGCGGCGGTGGCGGCCCCGTGGTGCTTGCTGTCAGATTAAAGGTTCCGGTGTTCGTGCTAAACCCGGTGACCAACACACGATAGGTCGTGCCCAAAGTTGTCGGGAAACTCACCGACGATTGCAGTCCGCAAAAATCGTCATTCCCAACAGCACAAACAAGGGAACCGCAAGTGCCCGTGTAAACTCCGATCTTGGTGTCAAAGCTGGCTCCACACGTACTTAACGTGGCCGTACCGCCATCGCCCGTATAGGTGTACCAAACGCCCCCGGCCGTGCCAAAGGTAGTCGTACACGTGGGAACTGTGTCAATAGTCGAGCCGACTGTTGTGCCTGCCGTCACTGATGGTGCCATGATCGGTATTGCATTGGCACAAAGATCGTTCGCCGGAGCTGCTACTGAGCAACTCGTGCATTGAACAGTCGTCGTGTGACAACTGCCGTCGGTGCCGCAGGAGGCATTAGTGTTTACATGCAGGTAGAGCGTTCCAGTAAACGTATTCGTAAATGATAGAGGCGAAGGGCCATCGGCTAGAACCGGACCGCCAGGCGTACCGCTATGAACTGTGAGATAGTTACCCGCGCCTCCGCTACCCGTAAAGGTTAGATTTTGCCCGGCCGTCGCTCCAGTTATCGTGTTATATTCCCCGGCAAACACACAAGTAGTTATCGACTGTACGACTCCGGTTGTATTGAGGGCGACTGTTGCGAACGCCGATCCGTTTGTGCAGGGAGCGAAGAAAGCGACTGAAGCAAAGGAGTTTGATCGACTAACTTCGGTGCTCAACATTTCGGGAACCGAAAGGGCCGAGATCTGCGAACGGTTACTTAGGTCAACCGTCTTATTTCTCTGAATGGCCGGAGCTGGAACCGGATCAAGTGCTGATACGTACACAACTCCTTCTGCCATTATTGGCCGAGAGACAACCCCAAACCCGCCAAGCAATGAAACCGAAACGGCAACCAGAATTGCCAACCGATAGATACCTAAACCAAATAGTCGCACGCCACTTCTCATAACGATCAAGTTCTCCTAAAAACTCCAAATTCGAAAAGGTTTGTCCGCGCCCCTTTTTGGGTAGGCGTATTGCCATTAGCCCGAACAAATTCCCGATAATAAATGTAAATCTGTGTGCCGAGAAGCTTACGCCTGTTCGCGGAATTTGTCAATGCGGGAACAATGTTCTGTAACTAGCACATCATATGTCCGGTTGTGGTAGCAGATGAGATGTCCGCGTTTAGGGCGAGGGGGAAAAGATCGTAGCAGGAGATATGGAAACTGCTATGAGAAAATACGCCGTAGATTTGTGGGAGCGAGCAATAAAGTGAGAAGAGATCATTTTGAGGGCGTATGCGGGGAAGATGAGTTGGATACAAGCGGCAGAGGTTCGAGGGATGATCTGTCGGCATTTGCGGCGGGTTCGGGATAAGTATGAGCAGTGGTTAAACTAATTGTTAAAACACAAAAGCCTGTCAGTTGTTGACAGGCTAAGTTATTGATTTTAATGGAGCCGCCCATCGGAGTCGAACCGACGACCTTTCGATTACGAATCGAATGCTCTACCAACTGAGCTAGGGCGGCATGAATTGTTTGAGGCCGGACGGATCCGGTGTGGCGAAAAGGCTTAATTGACGCCTGTTTTCGGTAAAAGCCGAAATTTTGAATATACGTTCCCGTCTAGCATCTGTCAAGTTTTCCGATATCGCGGTAGTGGGTCGCATGCGCTCGCATACGCCGCTTGATCGATGTGAAAGGTCGGCAGAGGTTTTATCTGCGGGAATTTAGTAGTAACATTTGGCGTGATATCGTAAACATACGTTGCAGGATCCGAAATATGAACAACGAATTTATTTTGCGGCTGAATCGAGCTTTTGATCATGCTTCAATGGCTGATGTAGCTAGAAGATTAGGAATTCCGCACGCCACCGTGCGCAATTATTACCAAGGCCGGATGCCGGCTCCGGAAGTGCTGATTAAGATCGCGAACGAAACGAATGTATCGCTCAATTGGCTACTGATCGGCACGGGCGACATGTATGCGGGACAAACGCCGAAGATCGGGCTTGGACGATTTATCGAGGACCGTATCGGTGAGTTCATAGATGAAAAATTGGCCGCTCTCCGGTCCGATGGTGTTGTAAATCTCGGTTCGGTCGATGTCCGCGAGGAATTTGATGTCGAGGCGGCGCTTGAGCAGTTTGGCGATCCGCAGAGTGTAATGAACGAATGGTTCCGCTACGAGGGCCGCGAATGTCCGCAGGATTACGGTGTCGTGTTCTTTCGCGGGTGGGAGACGTTCTCGGTCCATGACAGAATCGCCGCGATCCGGGATGCAAAGCGTGTGCTCGACCGGTCGCTAGCCAGCAAATAGAGGCGTTATCTCTTACTTTGCGGCACACTTTGCGCCTTTGCGTCTTGGCGGGAAACCACGACTGCAACGGTACATTCCCCGCAAAGCCGCAAAGAAAAGACGCAAAGGCTAAACGAGAATTCTCAATTCTTGCATTTTCTGCTTGAGTTTTTGTATTATTTATGCAGTACTTGATCAAAGTTGAGATGCTCCCGTGCAATTCTTGATCGAAAAAATAACTAAACTAAGTTTTGGCTGGAACGAGCGGCCGTTGTCCGAGGCCGATCTTTATAGGCTGTGCCGACGGTTTAATGTGGTCGTGCAGGAAATGCCGCTTGCGGTCGGCGGGTTTTATTACCGTGTGATGGATCGTGACTTCATCGCGGTTGACAGCAAACTGCCGCCGGTCAAAAAACTCGCCGTGCTCTATCACGAGCTCGGCCATTTTCTTTTTCACATGCCGGCATCGGGTACCACGGCAAATTTCCACGGTGTCGGCCGCCGGACCCGGCAGGAGATCGAGGCCGATGTTTTCGCCCTGTGTGCACTCATTCCTCGCGAATGGATTGTGACGCGCACGGCTTGCGACCTGATCGACCTCGAAGGCTTCCCGCCCGAAATGGTCGCCGAGCGTCTCAAGATCCTCGCCGATCACGGGTTTTAAGATTAGCCGGAACCCGCAGAAATATGTGATATGATACGCTCGTCACATTTTCGATCACAGAATTCAGGAGACCATCCCATGGGACTTCGACAGACCTTCAAATTCGTTTCGCTCCTCATGCTTCTCTGCTCGTTCGCCCTCGCCCAGACACAGCCAACCGATAGCGACGCGGACAAAGCCAAGAAGAATAAAGAACAGGACGAGCGCGTCGTTCAATTGCTCGACCAGGCGATCGGCGAGGCGGTGAGCCTACGGCTTCCGCAGAATCGGGCTGTCGTTTACGCAATGGCTGGCGATATGTATTGGAAATTCGACGAGAAGCGTGCGAGAGAGCTTTTCCGAAGTTCCGCCGGCGAGCTGGTGTCTTACAATCAAGAGGCAGAAAAAGAACGACGCGAAGTTACGGCTCAAAATATGCTGACCGACCTCTTTGAGGTTCGCAGCGATATCCGGGCAGAGATCTTACCACTCGTCGCAGCCCACGATGCCGAACTCGCTCTCGAACTTCTCGTGCAAACGCGTCCCGCAAAGCTCGCAGAAGCGATGGCGCGGGCTGCAATGCCGAATAAACCGACCAATGACCTACTAAATTTGGACCGCGTCAGAGTCGGGCAAGAGCTTGCACTCGAGCAGCAGTTTGCACTGCTTGCGGCCGATGAAAATCCTGACAAGGCGATCAAATTGATCAAGGATAGCCTGTCGAAAGGAATTTCCGCGTCCGTGCTGCCATTGCTCCAAAAGCTGAATAAGAAGGACGAGAAAAAAGCTACTGAACTGGCCGGCGAGGTCATTAAAAAACTCGTCGACGCGGACATGACAAAAGGTTTCGAGGACCTTCAGGTGGCGATGAGCTTTCTGCAGTTCGCCAGCAAACCGCCACCGGCTGCGAATGCCAAGGAAAAACAATTCGCCTTCACGGATGCTCAGATCAAGGACCTCGCTAACAAGCTCGCGGACGCTTTTTTGAACGGTCCCAAGACGCTTATTATGAACAGCCTTCTAACGAGTGCCTTATCTATGCTCGAGAAATTCGTTCCCGGTAAGATCGCTCTGCTCAAACAGCGAAAGACCGAAAACGAAGCGAACATGCCGCAAGAATTTAAACAGAGTATGGAACTGCAAAAGCTTTTCGACCCGAGCGCGTCACCGGAAGATATCCTTGCTCAGCTACCAAAGCTCTCAAGCGATTTCGAAAAGTCGATGGCATATCAATCCTTATCCGGCAAAATCGGCGAGATCGAAGATGAGACGCGGGCGAAAAAGCTGATCGATCAGATCCCGGATGAGAAAACCAAGGCGAATCTGCTGGAACAGTTTGAGTCAACCAGGATCGCACGTACTGCGGCAGCCGGAAAGCTTGACGACGCGCGAAAGCTGATCGGTAATCTCTCAAATAAAAAGACTCAGATCGAAAGGCTTGTCGCTCTCGCAATGGACTTTCACCGGAAAGGCGGCGAAAAGGATATCGAAAACGCGAAAGCCCTGATGAAAGACGCACGAGCCCTCGCGCCCGAATATGCGGAGACTATCGAAGATATGAACGACGTCATGGAGGTAGTGAAAGGCTATGCCGTGATCGAACCGGATAGTGCGTTTCGAATGTTCGAGCCGATCATCGACCGGCTCAACGAACACGTTCAGGCTTCGGCAACGCTCGCACGATTCAACCCGAAAAGCACTAACTTTGCAAAAGGTGAACTCGTTCTGAGCGTAAACGGGCGTCGCACGGACACCCCGTTGTTCCAATATATCCCGCATATGCAGATGCTCGGCAAAGCCGACCTCGACCGGATGAACGTCGCTTCAAACCGATTTGCCCGCAGCGACGCGAAGGCGATCGTGAAACTTTACGTGTTGCAGGGGTTTCTGAGAGACGATAAGAAGCCGATCGAGAAAGCTCCTGGTCAGCCGCTAAATATTGTTTTTAATTGACTGGAGCCGCAAGCACTCCTGCTTGCCACGCCGCGTCTTTCGCGGTGCTAGGATGATGAGGGTTTTTTGGGTTGACTTCGACTCGGGCGCGTAAGCGGTCTTTCGACCGCTGGCAAGCAGGGATGCTTGCCGCTCCAGTCCGCCGCTCCAGTCGGCGTTTTTGTGGTATAATTCCCGCCGAGACTCGGTCGCAGGAGGCTTTTTGCTGTATGTATCTTCGTAAGATCGCTGCTTTTTCTTTGACGATGACGTTGCTGAGTTCGGTTGGATTTGGCCAGGCAGTTACTGCTCCAACTCCGACTCCGCTCTCGGCGGAGGCCAAGGCCGAAAAGGCTAAGAAAGACAAGGAGATACAGGAGCAGATCGTCACGATGCTCGACCGGACTATCGCGGATATCGGAGCACTTAAGCTGCCGGGAAACAGAGCGGTCGTTTATGCTTTGGCGGGTGATATCTACTGGCGATACGATTCGAAGCGTGCCCGCGAATTATTCCGCTCGGGCTCGGGCGAACTTTTGAATTACCAGGCCGAGGCCGAACGGGAAAAGCTGGAAAACGTCGGCCAGGGAATGCCGGAGATGTTCGACGTCAGTGATCCTAGGTTCGATTTTCTGAATCTTGTTGGCGGCCGTGACCCTGAATTGGGGCTGGAACTCATGGCCCAAACGCGGCCGCCGGCGATCGCGGACGCGATGGCGAGGATTGCACAGCAATCTGCGGTGGCTGGAGCGGCGGCCGGAACTTCCGGAATCGGAACCGGTTCGGGGGCGGGAACACCGACAACGTTCGACGGCGACCGAATGCGTGCGACGCAGGAGATCGGCCTCGAACAGTCACTTACCATTAGAGCCGCCGCCACCGACCCTGAAAAAGCGGCGAAAGCGATCAAGGATTCCCTCGCGAAAGGCATCTCGTTCTCCGTCCAACCGCTGCTGCAGATCATTTTGCAAAAGGACGAAAAGCGAGCAATGGACCTCGCAGGCGACGTCGTCGGCAAACTAACGAGTGCCGATCTGCTCAAAAACTCCGACGACCTCAACGGAGCTCTCGCATATCTGCAATTCATGGCCCGGCCGCAGCAGCCGGCAAATCCGGGGAGCAAATTCAAGATCTTCTCATTCAGTGACGCGCAGGCTAAAGAGGTCGCGTATGCGATCGCCAGTGCATTGCTGAAGCCCTCGATACCTACATTTGCAACCGCAGCGATCGGGCGAGCAATGCCTTCGCTTGAGAAGCTCGTCCCCGATAAAGCGGCTCTTCTCAAGCAGAAAACGGCCAAACCAGCAAACGTGACAGTATCGGCCTCCGCACCAAAGCCGGCCCAGTCTGCCCGTAGCTGGGATCCGAACGACACGCCGGAGAAGATCATCGCCGCCGCGAATAAGATAACGAACGTCCGCGACAAAACCGCCGCTCTCCAATCCGCCGCGAACAAGATCGGTCAGATCGCGGACGAAGCACGAGCGAAAAAGATAATTGAGTCGATACCCGACGAAAAGATCCGGGCGATGGCCCAGGACAGATTTGACGCGAACCGCATCAACCGCATGACAGTCGAGGGCCGCCTCGATGAAGCTAAGGCTTCGGTTGCGACGCTGACAAACAAGCGAACCCAGATCCAGCGGCTCGTGTCTTTGGCTCTTCAATACCAGCGAAAGAATACGCCGAAAGACCTCGAAACCGCAGGAGGACTGATGACCGAGGCCAAAGCTCTCACCAATCAGTTCCCAGAGGACGAGGATGAACTCGCCGATTATATGGAACTCGTTCGCGGATATGCCGCGGTCGAACCTGACGTGGCATTTCGAATGATTGAGCCAATGATGGATCAGTTCAATGAGATGGTTCAGGCATCTGCCGTGCTCAGCCGGTACAATAAGCGCGACCGGACTTTCAAAAAGGGCGAGATGGTCATGCGTATCAACGGCGGCGGTTCGACTATGCTGGCGTTTCGATACATCCCGCAGATACAGCTTCTCGCACAAGCCGATCTCGATCGCATGAACACGCTAACCGACCGATTTCAGCGAACTGATGCCCGCACGCTGATGAGGCTTTATGTTCTGCAGGGATACCAGAGAGCTCCGATGAACGCCCGGCCGCCGGGAATGTAGCCAACCAAACAAATATGGACATCGATCAAAAATTCGACTGGCGGCGTTCCGACCGCCGTCTATTTCTTCTAGCCTCAGCCTTTTTTGCGATTGTCATTTTCGTTGGATTTGGACCGACCTATTATTTCAAACTCCTTTCCGGCAGCCTTCCGGCCGGTTCGATGCTGATCCATGCACACGGAACGGTAATGACCACTTGGGTCATTCTGTTCATCGCTCAAGTTTTCCTGATCCGCACAAAACAGGCAAAGGTTCACATGAATCTGGGCATGCTCGGGATAGCTCTCGCGATGTTGCTGGTTTTCATAGGTTTCTTCACCGCTGTAGCAGCTGCGAAGTACGGTTCGGCATCGACACCACCGGGAATTCCGCCCCTTGCATTTCTTATTGTTCCGCTGACTGACATTTTGGTATTTATCGGGCTTTTTGGAGCCGCGATCTATTATCGCAAGCGGCTCGCCGACCACAAACGACTGATGCTTCTGACCGTTCTCAACTTTCTCCCGCCAGCTATCGCCCGTATTCCGATCGAGCCTGTTCGAGCTTTGGGCCCTATCGTTTTTTTCGGCGTGCCGGTACTTCTTGCGATCGGGCTCGTCGCTTATGACGCGTGGCGAAATCGTAAGCTAAACCGTGTCTTCTTTATCGGATCGCTGATCCTGATCGCTTCATATCCGCTCAGGCTGGCGGTCTCAGGAACTGAAACTTGGATGGCATTCGCCGGCTGGCTTACAAGCTGGGCAGCGTGAGACTGCAAAACAGAAGGTTAAAAAAACGGGCTTGTAGGCCCGTTTTTTTTGCGTCGAAATTTGACCCGAATAATACCTGATACTTTTTCTCGCCGCTTTCCGCATTATCGAACAGCAGCCGTTGGAGCCAATTCTTCGGCGGCGATATCTATTGAAGGACCGGACTAAAAATATGGCTACAAATTTTGCGGATATAGCAGGTATCGATCTGGCGGCACGCCAATCGCAGCGTTCATTTGAACATCGCTTTTTCCTCGGCGTCGCGGCATTTTTTCCGCTGATGACCCTGATCGGGTTTCTGCCCAATCACATTTTTGACACGCCCCTCAAACCGCCGCCGATGACGGCCCTGGTCATCGCCCATGCGGTGACGATGTCGCTATGGATCGTGCTTTTTGCGGTACAGGCGTATCTCATCTCGGCAAAGCAGATCAAGCTCCACATGACGCTCGGAATGTTCGGCGTGGCACTCGCTGCGGTAATGATCGTGGTCGGAGTTTGGACAGGGTACGCGTCGGCTGCACGAGGATCCGGTTTCCCGGGCTTTACTAATCTTGAGTTTTTTATCGTGCCGATCGGCGATATGGTCGCATTCGCGATCCTCTTTGCGGCGGCGATCTACTATCGAAAGAACGCGGCGAACCACAAACGCCTGATGCTTGTCACGATGCTCAACTTCCTGCCGCCATCGACGGCTCGCTTGCCGCTCCCGTTCATTCCTGATCTCGGTGCGATCTGGCTCTTCGGAGTGCCAACTGTGATCGGCTTGATCCTACTGGCGGGCGACACCTACAGAACCGGCAAGCTGAACAAGGCCTTCGCCGGCGGCGTCTCACTCATGATCCTCTCCGGGCCGCTCCGCGTCGCGATCTGCCGAACCGAAACATGGAGCCACTTCGCTGCCTGGATCCTGAGCTAGTAGACCGCGAGGAGACTATTAATGAAAAGCCGCCTGGAAAAACAGTTTCCGGGCGGCTTTTTCCGTTGTCTGACGACGTTATTGGTCGCTATTCCAATCCCACAAAATCAACATTCGAAAGCGAGCCTTGAACGAGAAGGAATTGCGGGGCGAAACGGTAACGCTTTGACGCGACGGTAAGGGTATAGTTTTGTCCGGTCGTCACCATATCGAACGAATAGATCCCAAACGAACTCGTCGTCGCGATACGCCTGAGGCCCTGCGGATCGATCAGGTAAACGATCGCATTTCTTAACCCCAGGCCGGTCGGTGTCGTCACGCGGCCCGAAATGGTCACGATCGAAGCTGCCGGAGCCGATCCGCCCCAGAATCCGCCCGTTACCTGAAATCCACCGCCACTCGAAGTCGTTCCCGCCGCGGACTGGCCAACCGTGCCGTCCACAACGAACGTGCCGCCCGTCGAATTCCCGCCGCCGCCGGCGATCACGCTCTTACGGATCTCAAAATTCCCGCCCGATTGCCCGAGCGCAGCAGAACACAGGATCATCAGCCCGAACACAACAAGATAGTTATTCGTCCTTTTCATCTTCGTCCTCCTCTACGTGACCGGCTAACTGCCGTTGTTTTTTTGATTCTACGTTCGATAATAACCAGACGTTTAGCCAAAGTCGAGTTCAACGCCTTGAGTGATTCGATCTGGGCTTGCTGCAGATCCAACTGTTTTTGTTGATTCTCGATCTGGCCCTGCTGCTCTTTGATGGCATTTACGAACACCGTGCTCAGGCGGTCGTATTTCACGCCTTCGACATCGCCTTTGTCGTTGTAAGTAACCATGAGCGGCTCGACGGCGGCCACCTCTTCCGCCACAAAACCTATGTCTCTAGATCCCCCTTCCTTCCAGTTGAACGAAACTGGTCGTAGGCGGTCGATAACACGGAGACCACCGGAAAACTGGGCTACATTGGTTTTATACCGCGCACTCGAGCTGCAAGTCGCAATGAAATTGTTAAAAGCTCTGCAGATCGCCACGCTTCCGCCGCCGCCAAGGATATCTAGTTTGAACGAACCGGCTACGTCAAGGGTGGCTATTGGATTGGCCGTGCCAATGCCGACTTTGGAAGAGGTGGAATCGGCCAGGAAACTGGCAACATTGGCGCCGTCGCTGGAGGTGATCTCAAAGTACTTTTGCCCGACGGTAGATAATAGCTGCAGGCCGCTCACGGATCCCGATCGAACTTGACGAAATAACCACGGGCGCTCCGTGCTGAACCTAAGCAGTTCCGCACCGTCCCCCGTGACCGCTATATCCAACCTTGAGAGGGGTGCTATGGTACCGATACCGACGTTGCCCCCCGGGCTGTTCAGAATCAGGTTTCGCGCCACATTTGTCGAATAGTCGTAGGCGAACAGATAGCCAAACTGGTTCGGGGCCCCTATGGGGCTAGATCCAATAACAATGCCAGATCCAGTCACATCCGCTAGAGGTGTTGAGTCACCCTGGAACCAGCTCGATCCACCTCCAGCTCTCACCGCGATCGAACCCGCTCCTGAACTCACCCCATAAACGCCGGTTCTACCGATTCCGTAGACACCGTAGCCGGCGGAGTCACCATTGCCAAAAATACCGACCTGGCTGCCAGCTCCGCCCCCCAAACTATGGCCATACACACCAACGCCATTTGGAGAGATAACATGCAGTTTGAATGATGGACTGCTTGTTCCGATGCCAACCCTTGCCGAAGTGGTTGCTCCGTTGGTCCCGGCGATGCTCCCCAGGACTACGGAATCATTCTGAGCCACATACGCCTTTGCCCCTAAGGCCGTCCCATTATTTACTCCGCCACCGAGATCACTACTAGCTCCTATTATCGTATTGAAATTGCCTGCATTGTTGGTACCTGCAAAGGTACCAAAATAGGAGTTATCAGAACCCGTGCCTCCAAACGCACCTGCAGATTCCCCAAATGCCGAATTGCGATTTCCGGTATTATTCAGTCCGGACGCCGCACCGTAGAATGAATTGCTCGAACCCGGATTTGCAAAAAGCCCCGAAGCATAGCCGTAAAAGCTGTTCCGCTCGCCTGCGATCATTGTTGATCCGACATCCTTGCCGACAAAAGTATTGTATGGGCCCGTTGTGATCGCTTGCCCAACGCCATTCCCAAGAAAGACATTATTTGAACTAGTGGTATGAGCCGTTGCCACATTTAAGCCAGCAAATAAATTGCTGGTACCGCGTACACTCAAAACTCGCAAACCGCCGATATTGTATTGAGTTGCCGCATTTATCGAAGCTGCGGAAAGCGTGCCGCCCGCTGTTCCGCTGCCGCTAATGTTGAAGTCCGCATTCGGCTGCACGGTCGTTTGGTTGAGAATCGGATTCCCGCCTCCGCCGGTCGAAGCGATCGTGAGCGTGTTTCCCGCTGGTGTGATCGTGATATTTGAACCGGCGGCGAGGGTTACGTTGTCGGTCAGGGCATTCAGACTCTTTACGACCTGGCCGCTCGCTATCTTTGGCGAGGTTACCGCCGCATCCGCAATGTTAGCGGTCGGGATCTGGCCGAGAGAGATATTTGGCGTTGCTCCGCCGCTGCTGGCGAGCGGCCCGCTTGCGGTCACGGAAGTGACTCCGCCGCCGGCTCCCGTATTGTCGGCGGCCGGCTGCCATTGATTAGATCCGCTGTTGAACTTGAGAACCTGATCGTTGAGTGGAACTGCGGCGGAAACATTCCTTCCCTGCAGGCGAGCAACGGTCGTCGAATTCTGCGTTCCTGTCACGTCGCCGGTCAATGAGCCCGTGAAATTGCCCGCCGTCGCGGAATTTGAAGAGCTTTCCGAACTTAAACTTTTCACCGAATACGGAGCACTTGTTACTGACTGCCTCGGCGATAACGTCGTAAACGCCCCACCACCCGATTGCCTGACGCGGATCTCAAGAAAACGATTCGCACCCGGAAAACTCGACCCAAAGTCGAGGTTAACGGTAAAGATACCATTCGCGACCGCCACTCCGCTCCGCGAGATCGTCGACCCGACCTGCGATCCCCCGGCGACGGCATCAAATAGAACAAATTCGAAGTCAAAGCTTCCAGTCGCGGGAGCAGATGCGTTTTGCAGTTGCCCTTGATAAGTGATCTCGGTAGATTGAGTCAGCCCGATCATAGAACTGCATAGAATCAAGGTCAGCACCAGAACTGCTCGACAAAAAACGTCCTTCATAATAGCCTCTCCGTTACCTGCAAATTTCCGCCTTCGGATCTAACGAGCATACTACCTTTGTCAACATTTCGATCTGTTTTTGCTGGGACTCGTTCTTCTTTTGTTGATTCTCGATCTGCCTCTGCTGCTCCTTGATGGCATTTACGAAAACCGTGCTCAGGCGGTCGTATTTGACGCCTTCGACCTCGCCTTTGTCGTTGTGGATAGTGAGTAGCGGATCGATCTCGGCTACGGACTCGGCGACAAAGCCAATGTCCTGTGAATTGTCTGATTTCCAGCGGTACGTGATGGGCTGCAGCCGATTTATGATGTCGAGGCCGCCGGCGTAGGTTTGCAGGTCGGTCTTGTAACGTAAGCTCGATCCGCACGTTGCGATCTGGTTCGATGCGTTCAAGCAGAGGGTGGTTATTCCGCCGGTCCCAAGCCTGTTAAGGCCCATAAAACCGCTTGAAAAGACGCCGAAATTGTTGCTTCCATTGCTTGAACCTTCAACGCCGACCCCACTTATGCTTATCCCGTAAACGCCTCGGCCATTGCCGTTGGAAAACCCGCGCGTCCCGCCCAAAGTTCCCTGTCCATCCAGACCATAGTCGAAGCTGCTGACACCCACTATCCCGGTCAGATTAAAACCATCAACTCGTAATCTCGCGCTATTTACACTCGGTGTTCCGATGCCGACGTTTCCGGCATTATCAATTACGATCCCGTTGTTCGGCGGGCCCGTTCCGGCGGGACGGGCCACGAGTTTGATCGTAGTGCCGTCAAATCTAAGATCGGCACGAGGCCCGCCGGGACTCGAAATGGACAATCCTGTTTCTCCATTTGGAGAGCCGAATGCAAGTTGATTTCCTTGTGCCCCAACCGCAAGCTGCACACCATTTGGCAATTGGACGCCTACGGCCGACTGAGTGATCTGTGAGTCGGTCAACGTCGTGCCGCCACTCCAAAGCGGAATGGTGTTCGTCGTCCCGCTGCCGCCTACACCGCCGCCGCCCGTCGATGCGATCGTTACCGTATTCCCTGCGGGTGTAAGGCTGATGTTCGCACCGGCCGCGAGGGTCACATTATCAGTAAGCGTTGTCGCCGCGACCGTCAAGCCCTTGATCACCTGTCCCCCAGCGATCTTCGGGGCAGTGATCGCTCCGTCCGCGATGTTCCCGGTTGGGATCTGGCCGAGCCGTGCATTAGCAAGCGTTCCTGTTGCAATGCTGCCCGCATTCAGATTAGTGAGTCCTGAACCATTGCCGTTAGTTTGTAAATACTGATTTGCTGCAATGCCACCGAGTTGTGTTGCGTTCGCTGCGGTGGTGGCAGTTACGGCAGTCGTTGAATTGGCTACAGTGCCGGTCACCTTGCTGCCGCTGACATCGTTGATCTTGGCATCCGTTACCCCGCCGTCGGCAAGTTGTGATGTGCCGACACCTCCATTTGCGATGTTCAGGGTAACGCTACCGCTAGATCCGCCGCCTGCCAAACCAGTACCCGGCATCACGCCTGTGATCGTCCCCCCACCACCGGCTCCGGTGTTATCGGTGCCGGGCAGCCATTGGTTAGCAGTACTGTTAAATTTGAGCACCTGATCATTGAGCGGTGCAGTATTCGCAACATTGCGGCCTTGCAGACGAACTACGGTAGCCGAGTTTTGTGAACCGGTGACATCTCCGGACAAAACTCCGCTGAAGCTTACCGCAGTAGTCGCATTTGTGGCGTTAACTGCATTTGTCGAATTTGTCGCCGTGTCGGAACTCAGGCTCTTGACCGAATACGGGGTGCTCGTGACCGGTTGTCTCGGTGAAAGGGTCGTGAATCCTCCGCCGCCGGATTGCCTGACGCGTATCTCGAGAAAGCGGCTCGCACCTGGAAAATTCGGCCCAAAGTCCAGGTTGACGGCAAAAACCCCATTCGCGACAGCTACGCCGTTTCGTGTGATCGTCGACCCGATCTGCGAACCGCCTCCATCAAAAAGTAAAAACTCAAAGTCAAAATTACCGTTCGCAAGCGCAGCCGCACTTTGGAGTTGCCCTTGGTACGAAAATTCGGTTGCTTGAGCTTCAATTCGAGGCGCTGCAATTAAGGCGGCTAGCAATACCGCGAAAAAAAGAGCGGAAGATCGTTCCATGGGAATCTCCTATCAAACTTGGACGTCTGCAGTTGAACTAAGTTGATATCACAAGCAAGAGGAAACATAAAGGAATTTGAGGGATAAATTAGCTCTATTAGATCCGTAAACGAAAAAAGCGGCCCGAAGGCCGCTTGCTTCTCAATGAAAACTACTGCTATTCCAATCCAACAAAATCGACGTTCGTGAGTGCCGTATCGATCTGGAGGACTTTAGGTGTGAAGCGGTAACGTTTTGACGCAACCGTAAGGGTATAGGTATCACCCGTGCGAACGCTGTCGAACGAATAGATGCCGAACGAACTCGTCGTTGCAGTTCGTCTGACACCTTGAGGATCGATGATAGAAACGACTGCGTTTCGCAGATTCTGTCCGCCCGGCGTCGTCACTCTGCCTGATACCGTGACGTCGGACGAGAAGATATAAGCTGAGCCTTGTAGAGCATTTGTTCCGACAGTGTCACCGATCGATCCGACGACCGCTGCATTTTGCGTAAACGCTACGCCGGCACCGAAAGAATCGTCGGCAGTTCCATCTGCCGCGACGAGTTTCTGTGACTGCGTCCACGCCGTACCGCTGCGGGTAAAGACGTAGGCCGAACCCTGACGAACATTAGCACCATTAGTGTCGCCCGCAGCTCCGAGCATTACCGCGTCACCAAGGATAAATACGCTGTTACCGAACGAATCATTTGCAGCGCCATCGGCGGCGAGCAGTTTCTGCTGTTGGGTCCAGGTCGATCCGCTGCGTACGAAAACGTATGCAGAACCCTGTTGAAAATTCGCTCCAACATCCTGCAACGTGCCGATCACGGCTGTGTTTCCATCTACCGCTACAGAAAATCCAAAATAGTCGAACGCCGTTCCGTCAGCCGCGGCTAATTTCGCCTGCTGCGTCCACGCCGAACCGGTACGAGTGAATACATAGGCAGAGCCCTGCTGAATATTCGCACCGGTTGCGTCTTCAGTCGCCCCGACAACAACGGTGTCGCCGGAGATCGCTACGCTGTCGCCGAAATAATCGGTTGTAGCTCCGTCAGTTGCGAGAAGTTTTGCCTGCTGTGCCCAGGTAGTACCGGTACGAAGGAAAACGTACGCTGCTCCTTGATCGATATTGGTCAAGGTGTCGGCGCTCGAGGCTCCGACGACGACCGTATCACCCGCAATAGCTACTGCACGTCCAAAATAATCATTGGTCGCGCCATCGGCTACGGTTAATTTCTGTTGAAGAGCCCAGGTCGTGCCGGTGCGAACGAAAACATAGGCTGATCCCTGATTCACATTTGTGCCAACTCTGTCACCAAATGCTCCGACGACAGCCGTGTCCCCCGAGATGGCGACATACGAACCAAAGGCGTCGTCCGCCTCGCCGTCATTTGCAGTCAATTTCTGCTGCAGCGTCCACGCCCCGTTGCTCAAAACATAAACGTAAGCCGAACCGGCTCCCGAAGCCGTTGCAGCTCCACCGTTAGCCCCGACGATGACAGTCGTTCCCGAGATCGCCACACTTCCGCCAAACTGATCACCCGCAACACCGTCACCCGCCTGAAGCTTGGTTGAACCGCCGAACGCAAGCGCAGCGTTTGGAGCATTCGCGTCGGCACCTATTTTCTCGTCTTTATCGGCATTTACCCTTTGAACAAGAGAATCCAAATTTCCGCGTCGCTTCAACTCTGTGATTGCGGCCTTGCCTCTCAACAACGGCAGCGAACCCGCGGCATTGATCGAGCGAGTCTGCATTTCGCCGTTGAGCATAACCGCGGCCAGCAAACATGCAGCCGTGGCGGTAGAAAATACAAACCTTGCAAAGAACTTGCCCTTTCGGATAAAACTCTTACGCGTACCAACACTATCGCTTTTTAAACTACTCATTTAATTCTCCTGAAGAGGTAAACATTGTTTTAACAATTGTTACCTTTAATTATATGTTCGCAGGGCGTAAAACTTCAACAACTTTTACTCCATCTTTCTTTACAGCGATAATTCTGCTGACAACCGCATTTTTACTGGGATTCTTGTCGAGATTATACACGGGTTAGACGCAATCTTCATAAAAAAAGGCGACTTAAAAAGCCGCCTTTTCCTAAAATATGCCCAAAAGCGACAAATTTTATTCCTGTCCGACGAAATCAACATCCGTCAGCGAGTCCGTCACGTTAACGACCCGTGAACCGAAGCGGTAGCGCTTTGACGTGACGCCGATGACGTAGCTCGGGCCGGCTTCGACATTCTCGAAGCTGTAGAAGCCGAACGAGCCTGTCGTCACCGACCGTCGGTTGCCCGACGGATCAGTGATCACAACCGTTGCTCCTCTCACGCCCTGGCCGCTAGCATTGGTGACACGGCCTGAAACGGTCACACCGGCCGCAGTTGTTCCGATGACGACGTTCCCGCTTTGGTAGGTCGTAGCGAGCAAAGCTCCCTGGGCGTTCGAAACGCTCTGAGCGGTCGGCGTCGATGAGAAGCTCACGGGGTATGTTCCGGCCGCAGCGTTGGCAGGAACTGCGAACGTCACGGTGATCATCTGCCTTGCTCCTGCCGCGTACGTATTTGTCGAATCGACCAGCACGCCCAGGCGTCCGGCTGCCGTCTGGCTGGTGTTGGTTCCGAGATTCGAACCTGCCGGAACACCGCCTCCCAGAGCCGAACTGACATAGGTCAGGACCGAAGCCGGGTAGTTCACCGTGTAGCTTGCG
>Ga0138256_10002823_pt1 | contig 18521 bp, 10 predicted proteins | sample KNB2016incub_MG_FD_105486 | JGI IMG/M metagenome (GOLD analysis project Ga0138256, IMG submission 105486) | Active sludge microbial communities from wastewater in Klosterneuburg, Austria - KNB2014incub_MG | ecosystem: Engineered > WWTP > Activated sludge > Unclassified | place: Austria... | reverse complement strand
GGGGAAGAGACGAACCTCGTCATCGTCGGCCGCGGCCGACGCCGCCGGCCGAGGAAGATGAGTCGGGACCTGGTCGAGGTGGACGGGAACGTGATGGTCCAGCACACCTTCCTGAAGGCGGTGTCCATGGCCGCGGGAACGTTCGCGGAGGAGTCGCCGGCGGCGGCCGCGCCGCTCCAGGACTTCGCGCCCGCACGCGACCTTGCCCTGCGGCGCACGCAGCTGATCCTGGTGGCCGAGGACAACCTGGTCAACCAGGTCGTGATCCAGCAACAGTTGAAATCCCTGGGCTTCACCGCCGACGTGGTGGCGCACGGGAAGGACGCCCTCGAGCGTTTCGTGGGCGGCGGCTATTCGCTGGTGATCACCGACCTGCAGATGCCGGAGATGGACGGTTATGAACTCACCGCCGCGATCCGGTCGCTCGAGAAGGGGATGGGCCGGGAGCCCGTGCCTATCGTGGCGCTCACCGCAAACGCGCTCAAGGACGAGGCGACGCGGTGTGAGAGCGTCGGCATGAACGACTACCTGACCAAGCCCGCGGGTGTGGCCGAGGTGAGGGCCATGCTCGAGAAGTGGCTGCCCGCCGCCGAACCCGAAGAGGAAGCCGCCGCCCCTTGAAATCAACGGATTGAATCCGATCCGCGGCACGGAGCGCGCACGGCGAGGCGCGTCTCGAATGCCCGGTCCAGCGGGTTGGACCTGCGCGCGGGAAAGCGCCGGGGCCCTGCAGAAAAGCCTTGGCAGCCGCGTCGGTGCGAGGTTAGGGTCTCGTCACTTCAAGGAGTGTCAAGACCAGTGAGACAGCGGATTCGTCGTTCCTTCCTCGCCGCCCTCGGGCTCTCTCTCTTCGCCTGCGTCGCGACCTCGCTCGCGGCGGAGGGCGCGGAGTTCGAGGCCCAGCGCGCTCTCTTCGGCTACGACGCCAGCCTGCCGCTCGGGGTGAAGGTCAAGGAGGTCGAGAAGCGGCTCGGCGCCACCGTGCTCGACCTCAGCTTCGACGCTCTCACCGGGAAGGACATCGCGGCCTACGTCGTCACTCCCGAAGGCAAGGGACCCTTCGCGGCGGTGCTGTGGGTGCACTGGCTCGGCGAGCCCGGGACCACGAACCGGACCCAGTTCCTCAACGAGGCGGTGAACCTCGCCTCCCAGGGCGTGGTCTCCGTCCTGGTCGACGCAATGTGGTCCACCGCGACGAACCCCGACTGGTTCGGCAAGCGCGTGCCCGACGAGGACTACGGCAACTCCATCCGTCAGGTGATCGCCCTGCGCCGCGCCATGGACCTGCTCCTCTCCCAGCCAGGCGTCGACCGGTCGCGCGTCGGCCTCGTAGGCCACGACTACGGCGGCATGTACTCCATGATGATGGCGGGCGTCGATCGGCGTCTGAGGGCGCAGGTGTATGTCGCGGTGGTCCCGAGCCTCAACGACTGGGCCTTCCTCGGGCCCCAGCCGAAGTCGAAGGCCGCCTACCTGCGCCAGAACTCGATGCTGGAGCTCACCGACTACCTGAGGGAGGTGAAGAGCGTGCCCGCGTTCCTCCAGTTCGGGACGAAGGACGTCTACGTGTCGCGCGCGGAGGCCGGCATCGTCGCGAACGCGCTTTCCACGAAGAACCGGAAGTTCTACGAGGCCGACCACGCCATGATCCTGCCCGAGATCGCGGCCGACCGCGATGCGTTTCTGCTCAAGGAACTCGCGGTGGCGCCCGCCGCGTCCGCGAAGGACTTCTAGCGCGGGACTTCCATGAACGGAACTTCCGGCCGCGCCGGGTCGTAACCTCGGGCAAGGGAAGGACCACCATGTTCGAAACGCTCCTGGCCGACATCCGCTACGCCTTCCGCTGGCTCCGCAAGAGCCCGGCGTTCACCATGCTCGCGGTGGCTTCGTTCGCCATCGGCATCGGCTTCAACACCGCCCTCTTCACCCTGGTCGACGCCCTCCTGTTCCGGCCCCTGCCCGTCGACCGGCCCGATCGGCTCGTCGACATCTACACGAGCAGCGGCGACGGCGACACCTACGCCACCAGCGCCTACCCCGACTTCGTCGACTGGAAGGCGCAGAACACGGTGTTCAGCGACATGATGGCCTACAGCCCGACCCTCGCGGCCATGAGCCTGTCCGACCGGTCACGGCTGGTGATGGGCGAGATCGTGACCGGGAACTACTTCCAGATTCTCGGCGTCCCGCCCGCGCTCGGGCGCACTCTCCTTCCCGAGGACGACGCCAAGGGAGCGCCTCGCGTGGTCGTGCTCTCGCACCGCGCCTGGACCCGCGACTTCGGCGCCAGCCCTTCCGCCATCGGCCAGACCCTGCGCATCCACGGCCAGTCGTACTCGATCGTGGGAGTGGCGCGGGAGGGATTCACCGGAATGCTGCCCATGCTCTCGCCCGAGCTGTGGACGGCCATGGCCCAGGTCGACGACGTCGAGCCCATGGGGATCCAGGACAACGTGCCCTCGCCCACCGGCAACGGCCGGATCGACCGCCGCGGCCAGCGCTGGCTCTTCGCCAAGGGCCGGCTCAAGCCCGAAGCCACGGTGGAGCAGGCGGCGGCGAATTTCCGCCTGCTCGGAGATCAACTCACGGCCTCGTATCCGCAGACCAACAAGGACCGGAAGGTCTCGGTCGTGCGGACGAGCGACGTGCACATCCATCCCGATGCGGACAAGACGCTCCTTCCCATCGCGAGCGGTCTGATGCTGGTGGTGGGCATGGTCCTCCTCATCGCCTGCGCGAACGTGGCGAGCATGCTTCTCGCCCGCGCCTCGGGCCGACAGAAGGAGATCGGGATTCGTCTCGCCATCGGCGCGAACCGGTTCCGGATCATCCGGCAGCTCGTCACCGAGAGTCTGGTGATGGCGGCCCTCGGGTCCGCGGCGGGGATCGGTCTCGCCTGGGTGCTTCTGCGCGGGGCCATGGCCCTCACCCTGCCCATCCCCATCCCCCTCACCCTCGGGCTCCAGATGGACACGCGCGTTCTCGCGTTCTCGATGCTCGTCACCATGGTCGCGGGTCTCGTCGCCGGCCTCGCGCCCGCGCTCAAGGCCACGAAGCTCGACCTCGTGGGCGAACTCAAGGGCGACGTGGCCGTGGTCGCGGCCAGCCGTCGGCGGTTCACCCTGCGTGACAGCCTCGTCGCCGCGCAGATGGCGGTGACCACCGTCCTCCTCGTGGTCGCCGGCCTCCTTTCCCGGTCTCTCGTGAGCGCGCAGAAGACCTCCATAGGTTTCCGCTCCGAGGGCGTGGCCGTCCTGTCGGCGGAACTCGACATGATCGGCTACTCGGCCGAGCGCGGGAAGGCGTTCTGGGATCAGGCCGCGCCGCGGGTGCGCGCGATCCCCGGCGTCGAGGCGGTGGGCCTGACCGAGCGCTCGCCCTTTTCCATCAACTACAACCGCAGTTCGATCTTCTTTCCCGAGCGCGCGCTGCCCGACGACAAGGGCACGTCGATCGACGTCACCCGCGTGACCCCCGAGTATTTCGAGACCTTGCGCATCCCGATCCTGCGCGGCCGCGGTTTCAACTCCGGTGATACGCCGCAATCGCCGGGAGTCGTGGTGGTGAACGAGGCGTTCGCGCGCAAGTACTGGCCGGACCAGGATCCCATCGGCCGGCGGTTCCGTACCCGGGGCGTCGATGGCCCCGAGTTCGAAGTCGTCGGTCTTTGCGCGAACTACCGGGTCAACACCATGGGCGAGCAGACGACGCCGTACATCCACTTCGCGGCCACCCAGCGTCCCTCGAACGGTTACGAGGTCCTGGCCCGGACCAGCGGCGACGCCGGCCTGCTCCTGGCCGCGATCCGCAAGGAGCTTCTCGCCATGGAGCCGAACCTCGTCTTCCTCCAGAACCAGACCATGCAGAAGCAGGTGGGCGCGACCCTGTTCCCGGCGAAGGCGGGGGCGTGGGCGGTGAGTGCCGTCGGTCTGGTGGCCATGCTGCTCGCGGCGATCGGGCTCTACGGCGTCATCGGCTACTCGGTCTCCCGCCGCACGAAGGAGATCGGAGTGCGCATGGCGCTGGGCGCGCAGCCCGGCGACGTATCGGGCCTCATCATGCGCCAGGGCCTGCGCGTCGCGGGCAGCGGGATGATCGTGGGCGCGATCTTCGCGGTGATGGCGGGCTTCGCGATCTCCGGCGCGCTGTATGGAATCAGCCCGGTGGATCCGATCGCGTGGCTCGGCGCCACCGCGCTGCTGTTGAGTGTTGCCGCCCTGGCGAACCTCGTCCCCGCTCAGCGCGCCGCGCGCGTCAAGCCATGGCTCGCGCTGCGCACGGAGTGAGCACAGTCCCGGCAAGCGAGGTTTAGAGCGTGCAAGGAGCATTGCCCCCCTACGTCATTGCGAGGAGCCACTCCGTTGGTACCTGCGACGAAGCAACCCCGTCCAGCCACTACCCTCCAGCGCGCCCCGCGGGACGATAGTGGGGGGCGGGGGTTGCTTCGTCGCAGGTACCAACGGAGTGGCTCCTCGCAATGACGTAGTGTGGCGATATTCGCTGCACGACCGTGACCTTTACTCGCCGCCTTCGTACCTTGAGCGCAGGTACTCGATCCCGATGGCCAGGGTCTTCCGCCAGTCCTCTTCGATCTCGGGTGTGAATTCGGGATCGTTGCTGCGGGCCGCGTCGAGCAGGCAGTGAAGCCACAGGTCGTAAAGACCGGGCCGGATGTCGAGCTGGTTGCGCGAATGCAGGCGCGCCAGTCGGGACATCTCCGTCCAGGCCGGACTCACTTCCTCGCCCGATCTCGACGACTGCGCGGCCACCGTCATCAGGTAGAGCGAATCCTCGAGGACACGCGCCTGGCGGTCGAGATCGGTGTTCTCGAACTTCTGGCGGATCTCCTCGGAAGAGGCCATCAGCCGGTGATAGAACTGCCGCAGGAAATCCTCGCTGGCGAGGCAGCGCTTCAGGCTCGCGCGGAACACGTCGACGTAGTCTTCCATCGAAGCAGCCTAGTCCATTCCGCCCGCGCCGCCGATCACACCCCGGGCAGGCAGAGGCAGGCCGACTTGATCTTCATGTCGGCCTTCGCCCAGACCTTCGTGAACTGCTTCTCGATAACCGCGGCCTCGGCGTTCCGCTTCTGGAGGCGCAGGGAGCGGGCGAGGCCGAAGAGGCTCCAGCCATTGCCCGGCAACTTGAGGAGGTCGGTGCGGAAGACGGCTTCCGCCTCGCCCAGGCGGCCCGCCTGGAGAAGCGCCGCTCCGAGAGGATGCCTCACGGGCTGGATCCAGTCCGGGGGCTCGTCGTAGCGCAGCCGGTCCTCGCGGGCCACGGACTCGCGCAGCGCGGCGAGGCCCTCGTCGATCTTCCCCGAGCGGAAAAGGATCTCGCCCTTCATCAGGTACTCCGCCACGTCGAGCAGGTCGGAGCCCGAGTTGTTTCCGAACGTCGCCTCCTTCGCGACCTTCGCCCGCGCGGTCATGAAGGCTGCCTGCTCCTTCTGCGCGTTCACGAGGTCGTCCATCGCCACGTAGGACACCGCGCGCGCGTAGTGCTGGAGAGCGCGCGAGATGGGCACGTAATCGGGGAACTCGGGTGTCGCGAGGATCTCGTCCCACTTGCCGAAGCGCATCAGGACCTCGAGGGGCGCGGCCATCAGGCCGTCCGCCCAGGGGTTTTCCTTGAAGAAGGGGAGCGGAATGTCCGCCACCATCTCGCGAATCGTCTTCAGGGCGAGAGCGCTCTGGCCCGTCATCATCGCGGCGTAGGTGAGCATGTGATGGTTGTGGGACATGTAGAGCCGGTAGAAGCCCTGCTCCGGGGCCTTCGCGGTGTAGGCGCGGTCCGCCTCGATGGCCTTGGCGTTGGCGACGATCGCTTCCTGCCACCGACCGCGCCGAACGTCTATGTGCGACGGCATGTGGACCATGTGGCCGAGACCCGGCTGGAGGTCGCGCAGGGCGTTCGCTGCCTTGTCGGCCTTCTCGGGGTGGTGCGAGGCCTCGACCGCGTGGATCATGAGGTGGTTGGCGAAGGGGTGCTTGGGGTCGATGGAAAGCACGGCTTCGATCGCCGCCACCAGTTCCTCGGTTCCCGGCTGGGGCTTCCCATCCGGAAGCCAGAGGTCCCACGGCCGGAGGTTCGCGAGGGCCTCGGCGAAGAGCGCGCCGATGTCCGCGTCCCTGGGATACGCCTTCCAGGCCGCGCGCATCGCGCTCGCATAGGCCTGATTGAGGGCGGTTCGGTCCCTGGGTTGCGGATCCGCGTAACGGGCGGACAGGGCGGCGACCAGGGTCTTCTCGACCGGGCTCGATTCGAGGGCGCGGGCTTTCGAGAGGGCGTCGAAGGCCGCCTTCTCCCGTTCCGGCGGCACCGCCATGTTGTTGATGTGGGGCCCATTGGCAAGGGCCAGGCCCCACAGCGCCATCGCGCATTTCGGGTCGAGCTCGCTCGCGCGGCCGAAGGCGCGGATGGCCTCGTCATGATTGAACGCGTAGAGGAAAGCAAGACCCTGGTCGAAGTAGGCCTGGGCTTCCGGAGAGATCGTGGTGACCTTGCGGCTGAAGGCCCCCAGGTCCTGGTAACGGGGAACGGGCGGCGTGGCGGCCTGGGCCTGGGCCGCGGTGTCAGCCGCTGTGGACGAAAGAAGGGTGACCGAGACGAGTGTCGACAGGATGGGGTGAACCATTCGTTTGAAACCTCTGGCGATGGAGACGCATCGGAACGACGTTGCTTGAATTCTAGTCCGCCGATTCCGGTGCGAGAGCCCGAGCGGGACTTAGACTCGCGGTGAGCCTGAGCCATGGACGCCGAACTCCCGGCTCGAGGCCGATTCTCCAGGAGACCTTCCATGATGCGCATGCCTCGCTCGATTCTCACCCTGTTGGTCCTGGCCTTCGCGGTGGCGCAGCCCGCCCCCTCCCTGGCCCAGGCCCCGAAACTGAAGGTCCACATCTCCGTCGACATGGAAGGCGTCGCGGGCGCGGTGACCGGCGATCAACTCGGGCCGGCGGGCTTCGAGTACGGCCGGTTCCGCGAATTCATGACCCGCGAGGCGATGGCCGCGGTCGGGGCCGCCCGGGAGTCGGGCGCCACCGAGATCGTGGTGGCCGACGCCCACGGAAACGGGGAGAACCTGCTGATCGAGCAGTTCCCCGGCGACGTCCGCATCGTCCGTTCCTGGCCGCGGAAGTTGAGCATGATGGCGGGCATCGACGGCACTTTCGACGCCGCGATCTTCATCGGCTATCACGCCTCCACCAACAACCCCGCGGGCGTGCGCGCCCATACGTTCTCGAGCGCCAACCTCACCCGGGTGGCTTTGAACGGGGTCGAGATAACCGAAGGCTCGTGGAACGCCGCCATCGCCGGGCACTTCAACGTGCCCGTGGTGATGATGTCGGGCGACGATGCGGCCATCGCGGAAGTGAGGAGCGTCATCGGCAGCATCGCGGCCGCCGAGACCAAGAAGAACCTCGGCTTTCACTCGGCCCTGACCCTTACCCCCCAGGCATCCGCCGACCTGATCGGCCGGCAGGTGAAGGCGGCGCTCGGACGCCGCGCGGACTTCAAGGCCTATCGTCCCGCCGGGCCCCTGACCGTCGACGTGAGTTTCAAGAACTACATGCCGGTTGAACTCCTGGCCTACCTGCCGATGTTCGAGCGCACCGGTTCGCATTCCATCCGGTTCCGCGCGAAGGACATGGTGGAAGCCTCGTCGGTCATGGAGTTCATCGGCAAGTACGAGCCGGGACTGACTCCTTAGGCGCAGAAGAAACCAGTCGCTTTCAGTCGTCCTCGCCGAACACGGTCGCGGTGAAGCCCAGGAGCTCCACTCCCGGCTGGGTCCAGGCGTCGGGCGGCAACCCGGCCTTCTCGCAGGTGTGGGCCAGGAAAGTTTCGCGATCCCAGCCCTGCTCCACCGGCACCTGCGGCAGCAGCACGCCGCGCCTGGCGCCACGGCGCACCAGCAGGCCGTGGCGCCCTACCTCCACCTCGGAAGGCCGGATCGGCTCGAGCGGCGAAAGCACCGAGATCTCGATCCGCAGCGAAACGAGTTCATCCGCGGTCACGGGGTCGAAGCGGCCGTCGCGCGCGGCCGCGGCCACCGCCATGTCGACGACGGTCATGAGCAGCGGCGCGTCCCCTTCCAGTTGACCCACGCATCCACGCAGGCCTCCGTCCGAGGCGCGCCGGAGGGTGACAAAAGCCCCGCGGGCCGCGGCCAGGCCGCCTTCGAGGGGTGGCAGCGAGGCCTTCTGGCTTGCGAGCCTGGCCGCGATCGCCTCCCGCGCGGCGCGCAGGAGGCTGCGGCGCTCGAGCGCATCCAGCTCGAGGCCCGCCCCCGAACCGGGTCCCCCGGAGATCACCGCCCGGGTGTCCAGGGCGCGCTCGCGTCGAGTTCCAGGATGGTCGCCATCAGGACGTCCGCGCCCTGGGCGATCTCGTTCCACCGGGAAAGCTCGCGCGGCGAGTGCGAGATGCCGGCGACGCTGGGCACGAAGATCATGCCCATGGGCCCGAGGGTCGCGATGGCCTGGGCGTCGTGGCCGGCGCCGCTCGGGAGCCGCATCGAGTTGAGCGAGAGCGAAGCCGCGGCCTTCTCGATCGCGGCCTGGATGGACGGGGTGGCGCGGGCGCCCTCGTGCCGGCTGGTGAAGACGACCTCCACCTCGGTGTTCGAGGCCTTCGCGATCTGAGCGCATCGCTCTTTGAGCGCGGCGCCGAGCCTCGCCACCTTCGCTCCATCGAGGTCGCGGAACTCGACGGTCATTTCGACATCGCCCGGGACCACGTTGGGCGCGTTGGGCCTCACCGTCATCTGGCCGACGGTGCCGACCTGCGCGCCCGCCTCACCGTTCGCGATCTGCTGCACGGCCTGGACGATCTGCGACGCCGCGACCAGGGCGTCGCGTCTCTCCGCCATGGGCGTGGTGCCCGCGTGGTTCGCGAAGCCGCGCACGTGGACGTCGTAGTCGTCGATGGTGACGATGCCCTCGACCACCCCGATGGGCACTCCGGCGCGATCGAGCTTGCCGCCCTGCTCGATGTGGAGTTCGAGATAGGCGTGGAACGATCCCCGGGCGCGCCGGGCCTCCGCGATGCGCGAAGCATCGCCGCCCAGCCTCTTCATGGCCTCGCGCTTGGTAACCCCGTTCTGCACCCGTTCGAACTCGCCCTCCTCGATCAGGCCCGCGGCCATCCGGCTGCCGTGGAGGCCGCTTCCGAAGTTCGATTCCTCGGCCGCCCAGACCACGTATTCGAGAGGATGCCGGGTCGCGACCTTCTTCTCGATCAGGGTGGCCATGACTTCGAGGGACGACATCGAGCCCACGTCTCCGTCGAAGTTCCCGCCGCCCCGCACCGAGTCGATGTGCGAGCCGAAGAGGATCGGCGCGAGGCCGGGGACGGTTCCCGGACGCACCGCCGAGACGTTGCCCGCGGCGTCCACCTTCGGTTCCAGTCCGAGCGCGCGCATCTCCCGCTGAAGCCAGGCGTGCGCCTCGACGTCGGCATCGGAGAATCCGGTGCGGCTCACGCCGTCCGCGAACGTCCCCCCCGCCGGCCGTCCGAAGACGCTCAGGTCCTCGAGACGCTTGCGGAGACGCCCGGCGTTCGTCCGCAGCGGCGGCGCGGTCTGGGCGAAGGCGGGAAGGGACGGGGTGAGAGCCAGAAGGGCGAGTCCCCGGGAGAATCGGCGTCGGTTCACGGATCGATTGTAAAGGTCCGCCGGTTGAAGCGGGAGCCGCAGCCGTGTACGGTCCCCTCATGCGCGTGATCCTGACTTCTCTCCTTCTCGGCCTGACCCTTCCCGTGAGCGCCGCCGACGTTCCCTACGATGTCCTCATCAAGGGCGGCACGGTCTACGACGGAACCGGGGGTCCGCCCCGCCGGGCCGACGTGGGCATCCGCGGCGACCGCGTGGTGGCCATCGGTTCGCTCCCGGGCGCCGCCGCGCGCACCACGGTAGAGGCCACCGGCCTCGCCGTGGCCCCGGGCTTCATCAACATGCTTTCCCACTCCGAGACGTCCCTGATCACGGATTCGCGCTCGCAGGGCGAAATCCGGCAGGGCGTCACCACCCAGATCTTCGGCGAAGGTTCGATGGGGCCGCTGTCGGGGGCGATGAAGGCCTACCGGGCGCTGCGGATGGGGGACTTCAAGTACGACATGCCCTGGACGACGCTCGGTGAGTACCTTCAGCACCTCGAAGGGCGGGGGATCGCTCCGAACGTCGCCTCCTTCGTGAGCGCCGCGACCGTGCGCGAGCACGTCATCGGCTTCGAGAACCGGCCTCCCACCACGGAAGAGCTCGAGCGGATGAAGGAGCTGGTGCGGGTCGCCATGGAGGAAGGCGCCCTCGGCGTCACCTCCGCGCTCATCTACACCCCCGCCCAGTACGCGAAGACCGAGGAACTGATCGAACTCTCGAAGGTGGCGTCGCGCTACCAGGGCAAGTTCATCGCCCACATGCGCAGCGAGGGCGACCGGTTCCTCGAAGCGATCGACGAGATGATCCGCATCGCCAGGGAAGCGTCGCTTCCCGTCGAGATCTACCACCTCAAGGCGGGCGGCAAGTCGAACTGGGGAAAGCTCGACGCGGCCATCGCGAAGATCGAGGCGGCGCGGAAGGCGGGGGTGAAGATCACCGCCGATATGTACACCTACACCGCGGGCGCCACCGGTTTCGACGCGTGCATGCCCCCGTGGGCGCTCGAGGGCGGCTATGACGCTCTCTTCGAGCGCCTCGCCGACGCGCCGACGCGACAGCGCATCAGGGACGAGATGACCCGCGCGGCCACGGCCTGGGAGAACCTGTGCCTCGCCGCGGGAACCACCGACAACATCCTGCTCGTCGGTTTCCGCAACGACGCGCTCAAGCCCCTCACCGGCAAGACGCTCACCGAGGTGGCGAAGGCGCGCGGCCAGGAATGGCCGGAGACGGTGATGGACCTGGTGCGCGAGGATCGGTCCCGGGTCGGCGTGGTCTATTTCCTGATGTCCGAGGAGAACGTGCGGAAGCAGATCAAACTTCCGTGGGTCTCGTTCGGGTCGGACGCGGCCTCGATGGCGACGGAAGGAGTCTTCCTCCGCTCGTCCACCCATCCGCGCGCCTACGGCAACTTCTCGCGCCTGCTCGGCAAGTACGTGCGCGACGAGAAGGTGATCACGCTCCAGGAGGCGGTGAGAAAGCTCTCGGGCTTCCCGGCGGAGACGCTGGGCCTCGACCGGCGCGGACTGCTCAAGGAAGGGATGTTCGCGGACGTGGTGGTCTTCGACCCCAAGACGATCGCCGACAAGGCCACGTTCGAGAAGCCGCATCAATACTCCACAGGGATGCGGCACGTGCTCGTGAACGGCGTCGCCGTCCTCCGGGATGGCGAGCCCACCGACGCGACCCCGGGCCGAGCCCTGTCCGGACCGGGCCGCGTGTCCGCGATGAAGATCGATCCCTCCGGTGACGCGGGTGTCGAGAGCCTGGCCCGCGAGATCGAGAGACTGTCCACGGGCTCGGGCGGTGTGGTCGGTGTTGCCGCGCATCACCTCGAGAGCGGACGGAGGATCTCCCTCCGCGGAGGCGAGCGTTTCCCCATGGCGAGTTCCTACAAGGTCCCGATCGCCGTCGAACTGTTGCGGCGCGTGGACGCGGGCGAGTTGACCCTCGACCAGATGGTGACGCTGAGGCCTTCCGACCTGCACCCGGGCAGCGGCACCCTCGGGGATCTCTTCAACAAGCCTGGGGTGGCCCTGTCGCTGCGCAACCTCCTGGAGCTGATGCTTCTGATCAGCGACAACTCGGCCACGGACCTGGTCCTCGAACGCGCGGGCGGCGGAGCATCGGTGACCGCGCGCATGAAGGCTCTTGGCCTTGATGGAATCGACGTGAGCCGGCCCACCGTGAACCTGATCGCCGACTGGCTGGGGCTCAAGTCCCTGCCGCCTGCGGGGGAGTGGTCGCAGGCCCTGTGGGGTCCGCTCTTCGAAGCCGTGCCGGAGGCCGACCGCAAAGCCGCGGCCGACGCTTTCGACAAGGATCCGCGCGACACCTCCACCCCCGACGCGATGGTGGACCTGCTGACGAAGATCCACCACAAGAGCCTGCACAAACCGGAGACCGCCGAACTGCTGCTCGACATCATGCGCCGCTGTCAGACCGGAGAGCACCGGCTCAAGGGCCTGCTCCCCGATGGAGCGATCGTGGCCCACAAGACCGGGACGATCGGCGGCACCACGAACGACGTGGGGATTCTCACCCTGCCCGGCGGCGCCGGCCACGTGGCGATCTCGGTCTTCGTCAAGGAGTCCACGAAGCCGGTGGCCGATCGAGAGCGAGTGATCGCGCAGCTCTCCCGCGCGGTCCACGACTTCTTCCTGTTCCGGCCGCAGTCGTAGAAGCACCCCCCAAACGCCGACTCGCGCGGCCCAACCTGAACGCCCGATCAGTCCTTCCCGGGCCGGAGCGCCTCCCGCACCCGCTCGGGCTCCGCGGACGAGGAGACCCGCAGGAGTCCCCTTACCGCAGCACCCGAGGGATCCGACGTGAGCGCCGCGATCGCCTGGTCGGACAGGCCCCCGGCCGGAGTCGCCAGTCCCACCCAGCAGTTGCGGCCCGCCCGCTTCGCCGCGTACAGAGCGACGTCCGCGAGTTCGAGAACGTCCTGCCACCGCAGGGCGGCGGGATACCCGGCGAGGAAGGGGAAGCAGGCGAATCCGATCGAGCAGGTGGCGGCGATCCGCGTTCCGTCGGCGAGCTGGATCTCTTCATGGGCGAGAGTCGCGCGCACGCGTTCGGCCAGGTCCTCGGCGCGGGTCCGGGCCTGGAATCGGACCACCACCAGGAACTCCTCGCCGCCCCAGCGGACGAGGTGGTCGGAGGCCCGGAAGACCAGGCGCAGCCGCCGCGCGAATTCCACCAGCACCGCATCCCCTTTGGCGTGGCCGTGCCGGTCGTTGACGGCCTTGAAATGGTCGAGGTCGATCATGAAGAAGAGCAGATCGCCCGGGTTCGCGCGCGGGTCGAGGCTCTGGGCGGCGTCGTCGTCGATCCGGTCGATCAGGTACCGGCGGTTGCGCAGCCCGGTCAGGGGATCGGTCACGCTCACTTCGGCCAGGCTTGCGAGCGCCTCCTCGAGCCGGGCCGCGTGGGCCTCGAGGTCCTGCTGGAGCCTCCGGATCTTGAGGTGACTCTCCACCCGGGCCAGGACCTCCTCCGCCTGGAAGGGCTTCTGGATGTAGTCGACGCCGCCCGCGGCGAAGGCCCGGACCTTGTCGATGGGGTCGTCGAGAGCGCTGATGAACAGGACGGGGATGGCGCTCGTCTTCGGGTTGCTCTTCAGTTCACGGCAGACCTCGTAGCCGTCGAGGTCGGGCATGTTGATGTCGAGGAGGACGAGCTCGGGCGCGCGGGCGTGGATCGCTCCCAGGGCCCCGCGACCGCTGTTCGCCACCCGGGCCTGGTACCCGCTCGAGCGAAGGAGGCCCACCAGCACCGCGAGGTTGTTGGGGTTGTCGTCGACCACGAGGATGTCGCCGGTCATGACGACGTGTTCTCGACGATCCGGAGCAGGGTGTCGAAGCGGAAATCGGCCAGGGCCTCGGCCAGCGCGGCGGCGAGCTCGGGGTCCTCGTTCCGGATCGAGTCGATGGCGTTCCTGGCCAGCTGATCGTCGCCGAGCCTGACCGCCTCGCGGAGGCGCTCCCGGGCGGGGCCGGACACGCAGGCGAGCCGCTCCGCGGTCAGGGCGCCCCCGGGGGAGTCGCTCTCCCCGGCGGGAGCGCGATCCTCGAAGATGAGGCGCAGGTCGAGGAGCTGCGCGACCTTGTCGAAGAGCGCGCCTTCGCGGAAGGGCTTGGGCAGGAAGTCGTCGCAGCCGGCGGAGCGGATGCCGTGAATCTCATCGTCGAGCACGCTCGCGGAAAGCGCGATGATCTTCACCGCCCGGCTTTCGCGTCGGGCCGCTTCGGCGGCGCGGATCGCGCGTGTCGCCTGGAGCCCGTCCATGCCGGTCATGCGCACGTCCATGAGGATCAGCTCGGGGTGATCGGCCTTCCAGCGCTCGACCGCGGCCGCCCCGTCCGCGGCCTCGCTGGTCTGGAAGCCCACGGCCCTCATCTGGCGGGTGAGGAGCAGGCGGTTCTCCCGGACGTCGTCCACGATCAGGATCAGGGGCTGCCGGTCCGAGGGCGCGAAGCCCATGACCTGGCGGCGATCCTCCCGATGGCGGGCGGTGGCTCCCGGACCAGCCTCGGGCAGAGGCAGGGTCACGGTGAACGTGGTGCCTTCTCCGGGCCGGCTCGCGACCGTGATGTCGCCCTCCATCAGGCGCGCGAAACTCCGGCTGATGGTGAGGCCGAGGCCGGTGCCCTCCCCGGATTTCCGTCCCGCCTCGGTCTGCACGAAGGGCTGGAACAGAGTGGAGAGTTCGGCGGAGGTGAGGCCGGGGCCCTGGTCGAGGACGGTGAACCGCATCTCCCCCCTAGACCAGGTCGCGCCCAGGGTCACCACACCCTGCGAGGTGAACTTGATGGCGTTGGTGAGGAGATTCAGGAGGACCTGGCGCACCTTGCCCTCGTCGCCCACCACCGCCTCGGGCAGGTCCGTTCCCGTCGCGAGCACCAGGCGCAGGCCCTTGGCCCGGGCGCGCACTCCCAGCATCTGGATGAGGCCTTCCAGCATGGAGCGGGGCTCGAAGGTGGTGGGTGAGAGCCCCACCGTGCCCGCCTCGATCCGGGAGAGCGAGAGAACATCGTTGATGAGCCCCAGGAGGTGTTCGCCGCTGCGGCCGATGATGCCGAGGTGCTCGAGGTCCTCGGTATCGCGGGCCGCCCGCCGCCGCATGAGCTGGGCGAAACCAAGGACGGCGTTCAGCGGGGTGCGCAACTCGTGGCTCATGGTGGCGAGGAAGGCGCTCTTGGTGCGGTTGGCCGACTCGGCCTCGGTGCGCGCCTGCTGCGCGTCCAGAAGCGCCGCCTCCGTGCGTTCCTTCTCTTCCTTCAGGCTGCGCGTGCGTTCTTCCACGACCGCGACGAGTTCCCGTTCGCGGCGGCGGAGCCGAACGAGGCGGAGGCGATGGGCGCCGTAGAGGACGGCGGCGAGCAGGAGAGCGAGGCCGAAACGGAAGCCCGCGGTCTCGCGAAGACGCGGGGCGACCTCGAAGTGGAGGGAGGCGCCGGTCTCGTTCCACAGGCCGGAGTCGTTGCTCGCGATCACGCGAAACCGGTAGCGGCCATGGGGAACCTGGGTGTAGTAGGCGGTTCGCCGCGGCCCCGCGTTCACCCAGTCGGCGTCGTACCCTTCGAGCCTGTACCTAAAGGCCACCCGGTCGGGCACCAGGAAGCTCGGAGCGGTGTAGTGAAGCTCGATCGCGCGCGTGTCCGGCGACCACGCTCCCGAGGCTCCGCGGTCGAGGGGCCGGCCGTCGAGCAGGACCTCCTCGATGTGGACCTCGGGGCGCACCTGGTTCAGGGAGAGGTGCTCCGGGTCGACCCGCACCGCGCCCCCGATCGTCCCGAACCACAGCATTCCATCTCGCGCCGCGAGGCCGGAGGAGGAACTGCCGTTGCCTTCCGCGCTCTTCATTCCGTCCGCGGTTCCATAGGCGACCGAAGTCACGAGTGCCCGTTTGCCGTCCATCGCTTCCTCGATTTCGGCCTTCTCGGCGCGGAAGATCCCCTTGTTGGAACTCATCCACATCCGTCCTGCGCCGTCCTCCAGCACCGCGAACACCGAGTCGTCGAAGAGGCCCTGCCGGGTGCCGATGGCGGCGAACCGGCCCGCGCGGTAACGCATCAGTCCGCCGCCGCGCGAGCCGATCCACAGGGCGCCGTCGCCGTCTTCGCGGATGGAAACGATGTTGTCGCTCGAGAGTCCGGTGGCGGTGGTGAAGGAGGTGAGCTTTCCGTCCTTGAGCCGGTTGAGGCCTCCCCCCTCGGTTCCGATCCACAGCGCTCCCTCGCGATCCTGGTGAAGGGCCCGCACCACGTCGTTGGTGAGGCCGTCCTTCACGGTCAGCGAGCTGATCCGCCCGTTCTCGAGGCGGCTCAATCCGCCGCGCGTTCCGATCCACAGGCCGCCATCGCGGTCTTCGCAGATCGACACGACGTAGTCGTTCGCGAGCCCCTGCTTCGTGGTGAAGGCGGTGAGCCTGCCGTCCTGCATCCGGTTGAGGCCGCCTCCCGAGGTGCCGATCCAGAGGACGCCCGCCGCGTCCTCGAACACGCGCTCGACGAAGTCGCTCGAAAGTCCCTGCCTCGTGGTGACCGCGGTGATCCGGCCGTCCTTCAGCCGGTTGAGCCCGCCGCCGTCGGTGCCGATCCAGAGGCTCCCGTCGCGGCCCTCCTCGAAGGAGCGGGCGAAGTCGTTGGTCAGGCCTTCTTTCGTGGTCCAGGGGGTGAGGCGTCCGTCGCGCAGGCGATTGAGCCCGCCGCCCCCGGTGCCGATCCACAGGCTGCCCTCGCGGTCCTCCTGGATCGAGAACACGAACTCGCTGGAGAGCCCGTCCCGGGTGGTGAACGCGGTGAAGCGACCCTCGCGTAGCCGGTTCACCCCTCCGCGGGCTCCGACCCACAGGCTCCCGTCGCGGTCCTCCATGATCGCGTTGATCGAGTCGTTCGACAGGCCCTGTCTCACCTTGAACGCGGTGATCCGGCCGTCCTTCATGCGGTTCAGGCCGCCCCCGGTGGTGCCGATCCACAACGCCCCCTCGCGGCCCTCGTACAAGGCGCTGACGTCGTCGTGAGAGAGACCGTCCTGACGCCGAAGCCAGGAGAGGCGGCCATCCAGGAGACGCGCGAGCCCGGTTTCGGTGCCGATGCGCAGGGCGCCCTCGCGATCCTCGATCAAGGCCTGCACCCGGCGGGTCGAGAGCGCCTCCGTTCCGGCCTCCCGCACGAAGCGGCCCCCTTCAAGGCGCGCGAGGCCGCCGCCCATGGTGCCCACGAAGAGACGCCCGCGCCGGTCCTCGAGCAGGGACTTCACCTGCCCCGCGGGCACGCCGTCCGTCGCGGTGAACCGCGTGAAGGCCCCGGCCTCGTAGCGCACCACGCCGTCGCCGGTGCCGATCCACAGGCGGCCGGCCCGATCCTCCATCAGGGAGAGGATGAAGTTGTTGCCGAGCTCGGGGGTGTTCCTGCGGTCGAACACCACGAAGCGGGCGCCGTCGAAGCGGACGAGCCCTTCCTGAGTCGCGAGCCACAGGTAGCCGTCCCGGGTCTGTACGCTGGTGTAGACGCTGTTCTGGGGCAGGCCGTCGTCGGTCTGCCAGACGCTGTGCACGTACTGGGTGAGGGCCTTCGTCGGATCGAGGGCCGCGGCGGGCCGGGGGACCATCAGGGCCACGGCGAACAGGCCGAGGAGTCCCGGGAGGGCGTGTCGTCGTTGGACAGGAGCTTGAAGGCGCATCGCGAGGTGCGGCGTCTCGCGGGCTCAATCAGAGTTGGTGTGAAGGGCCGCAGCCACCGACCGGGAACCCTACGCCAGTCCGCAGGCGCACTTCAACCGCGGGCCGCCCGTCTAACATCAGAGTGTCCCCTGGTCGCGCGTCAGCGTCGGACCGGGCATTGTGGAGGCTCTCATGAATCGTCTGTACGCGGCTTTGGTGTCGGTGTTTCTGTTGGCCGGATCGGCGTCAGGCGAGGACGCCGCCCTCCGCGGCTTCAAGCCCGAGAGTTCGGTGAAGCAGAGGGAGTGGGAGGAGAAGCTCCGCGCCATTCCCGACGCGGCCCGATTGCGCGAGTCCATGAAGCTGCTCTCGGCCCGGCCCCATCACGTGGGCTCCGCGTACGGGAAGCAGAACGCGGAGTGGATCCTCGCCCGTTTCAAGGAATACGGCTGGGACGCCCGGATCGAGACCTTCGACGTCCTCTTTCCCACCCCGAAGGAACGTCTCCTGGAGATGGTCGAGCCGAAGCGCTTCGTGGCTTCCCTCGACGAGCCGGCGCTCGCCATCGACCCCACCTCCAGCCAGAAGACCGAACAGCTTCCCACCTACAACTCGTACTCGGCCGACGGCGACGTCACCGGTCCGCTCGTCTATGTGAACTACGGCCTGCCCGAGGACTACGAGAGGCTCGAGCGTCTCGGCGTCTCGGTCAAGGGCGCGATCGTGATCGCGCGGTATGGAAACTCCTGGCGCGGGATCAAGCCCAAGGTCGCGGCCGAGCATGGCGCCATCGGCTGCATCATCTACTCGGATCCGCGCGACGACGGCTACTTCGTGGACGAGGTCTTCCCGAAGGGACCGATGCGGCCCGCGACGGGTGTGCAGCGGGGAAGCGTCATGGACTTCGCGGCCTCCAACCCCGGCGATCCATTGACGCCGGGCGCCGGAGCCAGCGAGGGAGTCGCGCGCCTCGCCATCAAGGACGCGAAGAGCATCACGAAGATTCCCGTGCTCCCGATCTCGTATGGCGACGCGCAGCCGCTTCTCGCCGCCCTCGGCGGTCCGGTGGCTCCCGTCGAGTGGCGGGGCGCCCTCCCCATCACGTACCACGTGGGCCCCGGGCCGGCGAAGGTCCACCTGAAGCTCGCGTTCAACTGGGATCTCAAGCCCGTGAACAACGTGATCGCGCGC
>Ga0138256_10002822_pt1 | contig 18521 bp, 12 predicted proteins | sample KNB2016incub_MG_FD_105486 | JGI IMG/M metagenome (GOLD analysis project Ga0138256, IMG submission 105486) | Active sludge microbial communities from wastewater in Klosterneuburg, Austria - KNB2014incub_MG | ecosystem: Engineered > WWTP > Activated sludge > Unclassified | place: Austria... | reverse complement strand
TCGTCGGGCGGCACCAGGCGCGGGCGCTGGTCGAGCGTGCAGTCCAGGCCCAGGCCCAGCATCAGCGCGTGCGCCTGCCGCAGCGCCGCCACGTCGGCCGGCGCCAGCACGCCGGCGTCGCCCAGCGCGGCCAGCAGGTCGGGCGTGCCGCGCGGCGCCACCAGCGCGGGATGCGCCGCCGCGTGTTCCAGCACCAGCGCCTGCACCAGGAACTCCAGGTCCACCAGCCCGCCTTCGCCCTGCTTGAGGTCGAAGCGGCCGGCCTGGCTCCGGTCGAGTTCGGCGCGCATGCGCCGACGCATCGCCACCACGTCGGCGCGCAGGGCCGCGTGGTCGCGCGGCTGGCGTAGGGTCTGTTCGCGCACGGCCTCGAACGCGGCCTGCACGCGCGCCGCACCGGCGATGGGCCGCGCGCGCACCAGCGCCTGCCGCTCCCAGGTCCAGGCGCGCTGGCGCTGGTAGTCGGCGAAACTTTCCACGCTCGACACCAGCATGCCCTTGGCGCCGTCGGGGCGCAGGCGCACGTCCACTTCGTAGAGTTTGCCCGCGCCGGTCACCGTGCCCAGCAGGCTGACCAGCCGCTGCGCGAGGCGCGCGAAATAGCGGCCTGCGTCCAGCGGCCGCGCACCGTCGGAACTGGCGTCGGCCGGTGCGTCGTGCAGGAACACCAGGTCCAGGTCGGAGCCGAAGCCCAGCTCGCGGCCGCCCAGGCTGCCGTAGCCCAGCACCGCCAGCCCCGCGCCGGGCACGCGGCCGTGGGCGGCGATGATGTCGGCTTCGGCCACGTCCAGCGTGGCCACCAGCAGCGCCTGCGCCAGTGCGGCCAGGCGGTCGGCGGCGTCGCCGGGCGGCAGGCGCTGGCCCAGCGTGGCCAGGCCCACGCGGAAGCCGATGGCCTGGCGCACTTCGTTGAGCGCGTGCAGCGCGGCCTCGGTGTCACCCGCGTGCGGCGCGGCGGCCACCAGCGCCGCCACCTGCGCCGGGTCCGGCACGGGGCCGGCGGCGCGCGAGTCCAGCAGTTCGTCCAGCAGCAGCGGATGCGCGGCCAGGCGTTCGGACAGCAGGGCGCTGCGTGCGGTGACGTCGGCCAGGCGCGCCATCGCCGCCGGCTGTTCCTCCAGCAGGGCGAGGTAGCTGGTGCGGCGGGTGATGGCCTGCAGCAGCGCCAGGCCGCGCGGCAGCGACGCGTCGGGCGCGTCGCTGCGGGCGGCCGCGGCCAGCAGTTCGGGCAGCACGCTGTCCAGCCGCTGCCGGCCGCGGTCCGACAGCGCGCGCACGGCGGGCGTGCGGGCGAAGTCGCGCAGCGCGGCGTCCTGGCCCGCGGCGTCGGCGAAGCCGGCATCGGCCAGCACCTGCGGGTCGCCGCCGTCGGGCAGCGCGCGCCAGTAGTCCACCAGCGCGTTGGCCGGCGCACGGCGGCGGCGCCGCGCTTCGAGCAGGCCGGCGAACTCCTCGGCCACCACGCTGCGGTGGCCGTCGAGCTCGTCCAGCATCGCGTCGGTGTCGGCGTGGCCCAGCGCGCGGGCGATGCGCAGGCGCGACAGCGGGTCGTCGGGCAGGCCGTGCACCTGCTGGTCGCCCAGCATCTGCACTCGGTTTTCCAGCCGGCGCAGGGCGCGGTAGGCCGCGGCCAGCCGGTCGGCCGTGGCCTGCGCCACGTGGCCGGCCCGGGCCAGGGCCGCCAGCGCGGGCAGCAGCGAGCGCCCGCGCAGCGCCGGTTCACGCCCGGCGCGGATCAGCTGCAGCGCCTGCACCAGGAACTCCACTTCGCGGATGCCGCCCGGGCCCAGCTTGAGGTCTTCGGCCAGTTCGCGCCGCTGCACTTCGGCCGCGATCAGCGACTTCATCTCGCGCAGGCCGTCGAGCGCGCTGTAGTCCAGGTAGCGCCGGTAGACGAAGGGGCGCAGCGATTCGAGCAGCGCCTCGCCCGCGGTGATGTCGCCGGCCACGGGGCGGGCCTTGATCCAGGCGTAGCGTTCCCAGTCGCGGCCCTCGCGCTGGAAGTACTGCTCCATCGCCCCGAAGCTCAGCACCAGCCGGCCGCTGGCGCCGAACGGCCGCAGCCGCAGGTCCACGCGGTGGCAGAAACCGTCGGCGGTGACTTCGCCCAGCAGCTGCGCCAGGCGCTGGCCCAGGCGCGTGAACCACGCCTCCGCATCCAGCGGGCGGGCGCCGTCGCTCTGGCCGTGTTCGGGGAAGGCGTACACCAGGTCCACGTCGGAGCTGAAGTTGAGCTCGCCCCCGCCCAATTTGCCCAGGCCGAACACCACCAGCGACTGCTCGCGGCCGGCGGCGTCGCGCACCACGCCGTGGCGTTCGGCCAACGACGACGACAGCGCCACCAGGCCCGCCTGCAGCGCTGCGTCGGCGATGCGGCTACTGCCCGCCAGCGTCGCATCCACGTCGTCCACGCCGCGCAGGTCGCGCCACACCAGGCGGGTGGACTCGGCGGCACGCCAGCGGCGCAGGCGCGTGGGCCAGTCGGCTTCGTGGCCGGCGTCCAGCGCGGGCGGCGGCGCGAACGGCGCGTCCAGCGACTCGATCACTTCGGGCTGGCGGCAAAGCGTGTCAATGGCGAAATCGCTGCACAGCGCCAGCGACGCCAGGGCCTCGCGCCGCGCGGGTGACGCCAGCGCGCCGGGCGCGCGTTCGGACAGGCGCGCCAGGGCGCGGTCCACCAGGGCGGACAGGGCGGGTTCGAGGTCGCGGGGCGATGTCATCGGCCGATTCTGTCACGCGCACCGGGCGCGGAAAAAAAGAAAGCCCGCAGCGCTGACGCAGCTGCGGGCTTCCGGCTCCCTCCCCCACGTCGGAAGCGCGAGCATCGTGGCCCGGCTCCGGGGGCCGTTGCACGTTGCAACGCAACATGCACCGGCGGGTACAGGAATCAGAGCACCAGCCAGGTCACCAGGCCCAGGAAACTGCCCATGCTGACCACGTCGGTCATGGTGGTGAGGAAGATGCTGGAGGCAGTGGCCGGGTCGGCGCCCAGGCGCTTGAGGATGACCGGAATCAGCGAACCCGACAGGCCGGCCACCATGCAGCTGATGGCCATGGCGAACAGGGTGATGAAGCCCAGCATCAGCGCATCGTCGCCGCCGCCCCTGGCCACCACGAAGTACATGGCCGCGCCGGCCAGCGCGCCGGTCACCAGGCCGTTGAGCAGGCCCAGCAGGGCTTCCTTGGTGACGATCTTCGCCACGCCCAGGCCGCGCAGTTCGCCCAGCGTCATGCCGCGCAGCATCACCGCCAGCGACTGGCAGCCCAGGTTGCCGCTCTGCCCGCCCAGCACCGGCAGGAACATCGCCAGCACCACCACGCGGTTGATGGTGTCCTCGAAATAGCCCACCACCGCCGCCGCGATGAACACCGTCAGCAGGTTCACCAGCAGCCAGGGATTGCGGAAACGGAACGCGCGCCACAGCGGCGTGGCCAGCCGTTCTTCCTTCTCGACGCCGACCATGGCGCCGGCCTGCGCGGAAATCTCGAACGCCTGCTGCTCGAACAGCACCTGGCCGCGAACCTGGCCCACCAGCCGGCCGTCTTCCTCGCACACCGGGTACACCGGGTAGTGGCGCGTGACCACTTCGCGCATCGCGTCCACCAGCGGCATCTTCGGCCGCAGCGCGAACGGCGAGCGGATCATGATGTCGTCCAGCGCCACGGCGCGGTCGGCGTACAGCAGGTCACGGAAGGCCACCACGCCCAGCAGGTGCTGCTGCGCATCCACCACCCACAGGTAGGTGACCAGCCGCTGCTTGACCACTTCGCGCAGGGTTTCGATCGCCACCGACACCGGCGTTCCCGAGGTGAACAGCGCGGGCGGGTCCTCGAGCAGGCGGCCCACCGTGCCCTCGGCGTAGCGCTGGCCGTCGCCCCAGTCGGTGCCGGCGGGCGCGGCGGCCATGATGCGGGCGCGCCAGTCGGGCTGCATCGCCGCCAGCAGGCTGTTGGCGCGGGCCGGCGGCAGGGTGGCCAGCATGCGGGCGATTTCGGCCGGGTCGACGGCGTCCAGGCGCTTGAGCGCGGTCTGGGTGTCGAGCGCGGCGACGCGCTTGGCCAGGGTCGGCGGCGCCGACGGCAGGGGATTGGCTTCGCTCACTGGGCTCTCCGGAAGACGCGGGTTTCAACGCCTTAAGGGTAGCCCACCGGACAGGTCCGGGCTTGCGCCAAAGCGACGCCGCGTTTGCGACAATCCGGCCATGCCTTCCTTCGGCCCTTCCCCATGAACCGTTTTCGCGCCGCGCCCCCGCTGGTGATGCTGCTTTGCCTGCTTGCCACCGCCTGCGCCAAGGACCCGGTGGCGACCCCCAGCCCGCCCAGCCTCACGGTGAGCGTGGCCACCCCGACGCAGCAGGCGCTGCCGCGCCGAATCACCGCGTCCGGTTCGGTGGCGGCGTGGGAGCCGATCTCGCTGGGCGTGGAGCTGTCCGGCCAGCGCGTGGCCGAGGTGCTGGTGGAAGTGGGCGACGTGGTGGCCGCCGGCCAGCCGCTGCTGCGCCTGGATGCGCGCAGCCTGGACATGGAGCTGCGGCAGGCGGAAGCGGCCCTGGCGCAGGCGCAGGCCAACCTGGCCGTGGCCAGCGCCAACGCGCGCCGCGGCGAACGCCTCAAGCGCGAACAGCTGATCGCCGCCAGCGAGGCCGACCAGCTGGTGTCGGGCGAACTGGGCGCCCAGGCCCAGCGCCAGACCGCCCAGGCCCAGCTCGAGAACGCGCGCCTGCGGCGCGGCTTCGCCACCCTGCGCTCGCCCCATGCGGGCGTGGTTTCGCAGCGCATGGTGCAGCCGGGCCAGGTGGTGGCGGCCGGCGCCGAACTGCTCAGCCTGATTCGCGACGGCCGCCTGGAATGGCGCGCCGAACTGCCCGAGGCCGACCTGATCCTGATGGCCCCGGGCGCGAAGGCGCGCCTGGTGGGCCCGGACGGCGCGGCGGTGGAAGGCACGGTGCGCGCGGTGTCGCCGGCGCTGGACGCACGCAGCCGCACCGGCACCGTGTACGTGGACCTGCCCGCACCCGGCGCGCTGCGCGCCGGCATGTACGCCCAGGGCGACCTGCTGCTGGGCGCACAGCCCGCGCGCACCCTGCCCGACCAGGCCATCGTCGAACGCGACGGCTACCGCTACGTGTTCGTGCTGGGCGAAGGCAACGTGGTGGCGCAGCGGCGCGTCACCCTGGGCGCGCGCCAGGACCGCCTTGTGGCGATCGTGGACGGCGTGCAGGCGGACGAACGCGTGGTGGTGGAAGGCGCAGGCTTCCTGTCCGACGGCGACCGCGTGCGCGTCGTCGCCGCCACCCAGGACTGAGCCCGTGAACTTCTCCGCCTGGTCCATCAACCGGCCGCTGCCGGCCATCCTGCTGTTCATCCTGCTCACCCTGGTGGGCCTGTTCGGCTACCGGCAGCTGGCGGTGTCGCGTTTCCCGGACGTGTCCTATCCCGGCGTCACCGTCACCGTCGCCCTGCCCGGCGCCACGCCCAGCCAGCTGGAAACCGAGGTCACGCGCAAGATCGAGGATTCGGTGGCCAGCCTGGCCGACATCAACAAGCTGGTCAGCACCGTCACCGAAGGTTCGTCCACCACCTTCATCGAGTTCCGCATCGGCAAGGACCTCAACGAATCGCTGGACGAAGTGCGCGACGCGGTCACCCGCATCCGCGCCGACCTGCCGGGCGACGCCGAAGAGCCCCTCATCGCCAAGATCGAGATCGTCGGCGGCACCCTGGTCACCTACGCCGTGGCGTCCGACAGCCTGGGCGAGGACGAGCTGAGCTGGTTCGTGGACAACCAGGTGACCAAGAAGCTGTTCTCGGTGCGCGGCGTGGGCAGCGTGGCGCGCAGCGGCGGCATCACCCGCGAGGTGCAGGTGGACCTGCGGCCGGGCGTGCTCGCGGCCTACGGCATCACGGCGGGCGATGTGTCCGCGCAGCTGGCGCGCTCACAGCTGGAGCGTTCGGGCGGCCGCGCCACCCAGGGCAGCAGCGAACAGGCCATCCGCGCCGTGGGCACCGTGGACAGCGCGCAGACGCTGGAACAGTTCCCCATCGTGCTGCCCGACGGACGCCAGCTGCCGCTGTCGGCCCTGGCCACGATCACCGACGGCCACGCCGAGCGGCGCCAGCTGGCCCTGATCGACGGCCAGCCGGTGGTGAGCTTCGGCATCAGCCGCACCCGCGGCTCGAGCGAAATCGCTGTCGGCGAAGGCATCGAGGAGGCCATCCGCGCGCTGCAGGCGGAAAACCCGCGCATCCAGTTCAAGCTCGTCAGCACGGCCATTGACGAAGTGCAGGCGTCGTTCAGTTCGTCCATGACCATGCTGTGGGAAGGCGCGCTGCTGGCGGTGCTGGTGGTGTGGTGGTTCCTGCGCGACTGGCGCGCCACCTGGATCTCGGCGCTGGCGCTGCCGCTGTCCATCATCCCCACCTTCGGCGTCATCTGGCTGCTGGGCTTCAGCCTGAACATGCTCACGCTGCTGGCGCTGGCGGTGGTGGTGGGCATCCTGGTGGATGACGCCATCGTGGAGGTGGAGAACATCGACCGCCACCTGGCGATGGGCAAGCCGCCCAAACAGGCCGCCACCGAAGCGGCCGATGAAATCGGCCTGGCCGTGATCGCCACCTCGGCCACGCTGGCGGCGGTGTTCATCCCGGTGGCCTTCATGCCCGGCATCGCCGGCAAGTTCTTCCTGGAGTTCGGCTGGACCGCGGCCACGGCGGTGATGTTCTCGCTGATGGTGGCGCGCCTGCTGACGCCGATGATGGCCGCCTACCAGCTCAAGGCCAAGCCGCACGTGGAGAAGGAATCGGCGCTGATGAAGCGCTACCTGGTGCTGGTGGAGTGGGCCCTGGCCAACCGCCTCAAGACGCTGGGGCTGGCGCTGCTGATGTTCATCGGCTCGCTGGGACTGCTGCCTTTCATCCCGGCCACGTTCATCCCCGGCTCCGACCTGGGGCGCAGCAACCTGAGCCTGGAGCTGCCGCCCGGCGCACGCCTGGACCAGACCGCGGCGGTGAGCGAGCGCGCCCGCGCACTCATCAAGGACATGCCCGAACTGCGCCAGACCTACGCCACCGTGGGCGGCGTGCTGGACCTGGGCGACCCGGCGGTGAACGGCATCAGCGAAGTGCGCAAGGTGACGATGGTGCTCGACTGGGGCCCCGAGGGCGAGCGCGACCGGTCGCAGAAAGAGCTCGAGCGCGAGGTGCGCGAACGCCTGGAACAGCTGCCCGGCGTGCGCCAGCGCTTCCTGAGCACCGAACCGGGCGAGCAGCTGATGCTGGTGCTGAGCGGCGACGACCCGCGCCTGCTGTACCAGGCGGCCGGCGACTTCGAGCGCGACCTGCGCGCCATCCCGGGCTTGGGTACGGTCAGCTCCACGGCCTCGCTGCTGCGCCCCGAACTGGTGATCGTGCCCGACGCGCGGCGCGCCGCCGACCTGGGCGTGTCCACGCTGGACATCGCCGAAGCGGCGCGCATCGCCACCAGCGGCGACTTTCGCCAGCGCCTGGCCAAGCTCAACCTGCCCGACCGCCAGGTGCCCATCCGCGTGCGCCTGGAACAGGACGCGCTGTCGGACGAAGCGCTGCTGTCGCTGCTGCGCGTACCCAGCGCCGCGGGCGGCACGGTGCCGCTGTCGGCCGTGGCCGAGATCCGGCGCGGCTCGGGTCCGTCGCAGGTGGACCGCTACGGCCGCCAGCGCAACATCACCTTCACCGCCGAACTCAACGGCCGCCCGCTGGGCGAGGTGATGGCCGAGGTGCAGAAGCTGCCTTCACTGCAGAAGCTGCCGCCCGGCGTGCAGGTGCAGAACACGGGCGATTCGGAGGTGTTCGTGGAGCTGTTCGTCGGCTTCGCGCTGGCGATGGGGGCGGGGCTGTTCTGCGTGTATGCCGTGCTGCTGCTGCTGTTCAACCACGCCAGCCACCCGCTGATCATCCTGATGGCGGTACCGCTGTCGGCCGGCGGTGCGTTCGGGCTGATGCTGGTGACGGGCACGCTGCTGTCGCTGCCGGCATTGATCGGCCTGCTGATGCTGATCGGCATCGCCACCAAGAACTCCATCCTGCTGGTGGACTACGCCGTGATCGCCGAGGACGAACACGGCATGAGCATGCACGACGCCCTGGTGGATGCCTGCCGCAAGCGTGCGCGCCCGGTGCTGATGACCACCATCGCAATGACGGCGGGCATGCTGCCGATTGCCCTGGGCTTCGGCGCCGACGCGTCCTTCCGCCAGCCGATGGCCGTGGCCGTGATCGGCGGCCTGATCACGTCCACGCTGCTGAGCCTGGTCGTCATCCCGGCGGCGTTCGCGGCGATGGAAGACATCACGCGCCGCTTCACCCGCAAGGCCGCGGCCGCCTGAGCCGGCGGCACGGGCGCGGCGCGGCTCAGGGCAGCGCCGGCTCGGTGGGCTCGATGCCGGCGCAGGAAGGCACCGCCGGCGTGCGCGGCCGCTTGCACAGGCCCTGCCGCACGTAGCCCAGGCCCTGCACGATGTACTCGGGCGGCGCGTCCAGCCTGGCCAGCTCGGCCTCGGCGCGGGTGATGGCTTCGCCCGCTTCCAGGAAGCGCTTGCTGTTGATCAGCGCGCCGGCCTGGATGCCCATCGCGAACACGGTGTCGGCATGCGGCTGCGGGTAGGCCTTGAGCGAGACGTCCACCGCGCGGGTGGCCAGGGCCAGGCCCGTGGTGGCGTCGTCGCGCATCAGGGCGCTCTGCGCCAGGTCCAGCATCGGCCGCACCAGCGACGGGTGCTCGCCGCCCAGGGCCGCTTCGCGCATCTCCAGCGACGCCTGGCGCATCGCATAGGCCTCGTCGGCCTTGCCCTGTTCGTCCAGCAGGAAGGCGCGGTTGTTCAACAGCGAGGCCAGTTCGGCGCTGCCGCCCGGGCGCAAGCTGGCGAATTCGGCCTCCGCCTGGTTGAAGTAGGACTCGGCCTGTTCGAGTTCGCCCAGGCCATGGGCCACGTACGCCAGGTTGGACAGCAGGATGGCGTGGGTGTCGCGCGACGCCGTGCCGGCCTTGGGCTCGGGCTGCGCGAGCGCCTTCTGGAGGTAGCTGCGGGCCTCCGCGTAGCGCTCCTGCTCCATGTAGAGCTGGCCGATGTTGTTGAGCACCAGCAGGTACAGCGGATTGGCGGTCTGCCCGCTGGCTTCGATGTCGGCCAGCACCGACAGCAGGTCGGCCTCGGCTTCCTTGGTGCGGCCCTGGGCGATGCGCAGCTGGGCGATGGCTTCGCGGATCTCCAGCGTGCGCAGCGCCGTTGCGCCCAGCGACGCCCGGCTGTCGGCCAGCGCCTGCGCCAGCTGCGTCTCGGCCAGCGCCAGCTGGTTGCGGCTGAGCATGCTGTAGCCCAGCGCGAAGCGCACGCCCGACGACAGCGCCGGCCGGCCGGCGAAGCGCTTGTCCACCTGCACCACGGCCATGTCCACGGCGTCGCTCAGGCTCAGTTCGCCGGCCGTTTCGTAAGGGTTGGACATGCGCAGGACGTCCATCAGGAAGCCGTTGACCTCGGCCATGTCGCTGGCCGCGCGCCGTGCCTGCTGCGCCTGCCAGAACGCCACGCCGCTGGCGGTGAGGATGGCCAGCAGCGCCAGCGTGGCGGCCAGGGCGCCCATGCGGTGGCGCCCGAGGAATTTGCGCAGCCGGTAGCCGGCCGAATCGGGGTGGGCCTGCACCGGCTCGCCGGCCAGGTAGCGGCGGATGTCGTCGGCGAACTCCTGCGCCGAGCCGTAGCGGCGCGCCGACTCCTTGTGCATGGCCTTGGCGACGATGCGCTCGACGTCGGGCGTGATCTGGGCGCGGCGCAGCCTGCGCTCGCCGTCGGTGATGGCGGCCTTTTCCAGCATGCGCTGCATCGGGTCGGGCAGGGTGTCGCACACCACGTGCTCGGCCTCGGACGGGCGCAGGCCGCCGAGTTCATAGGGGCGCACGCCCGCCAGCAGCTGGTACAGCACCACGCCCAGCGAATACACGTCCGAACTGGTGGTGAGCGCTTCCTGCCGCACCTGTTCGGGGCTGGCGTAGGCGGGCGTCATCGCCGACAGCGAGGTGCCCTTGCCGGGCGACTGCGGCTCCTGTTCGAGGATCTTGGCGATGCCGAAGTCCAGCAGCCGCGGCTCGCCGTTGGCGCCCACCAGGATGTTGTCCGGCTTGAGGTCGCGGTGCACGATCAGGTGGCGGTGCGCTTCCTGCACGCCGTCGCACACCTTGCAGAACAGGGCCAGCCTGGCCCGCACGTCCAGCTTCTGGTTGCGGCAGTAGTCGGTCAGCGACACGCCGTCCACGTACTCCATCACCAGGTAGGGAATGCCGCCGGCGGTGCTGCCGCCGTCCAGGATGCGCGCCACGTTGGGATGGCTCAGGCGCGCCAGGATCGAGCGCTCGTCCTCGAAGCGCGATATCAGCTGGCGGCGGAACTCGGCCGCGGCCAGCAGGTGCACCGGGCGCACCAGCTTGATCGCCACCTGCTGGTCGTACACGTCGTCGGCGCGCCGGCCCAGGTACACCACGCCCATGCCGCCGGCTTCCAGCGGCTTGAGCAGCTCGTAGTTGCCCAGCCGCTCGCCCACCTTCGGGAACTCGGGCGGCACTTCCTCGGCCACCACGGCGGTCTGCTCCATGAAGCCGGTGGCGGCGCGCTCGGCCTCCAGCAGCCGCATCACGCGCGCCATCACGTCGTCGGACAGCCCCTGTCGGGCCAGCCAGGCCATGCGCCCGGCTTCGGGCTGCGCCAGCGCCTGTTCGACCACCTGCAACACCTGGATTTCGAGAGAAGTCTTCATGCCGCCCCCTGGCCGCTCCCTGCGGCCTGACACTAGCAGAAGGCGCAGGACGCGGCCGGACCGGCTCACCGGCGGCGGCCGATATAGACTCGGCGCCATGTCCGGAGACGTCACTGCCCTGCTGTCCGCCTGGCGCGAAGGCGACGCCAGCGCGCGCGACCGCATGGTGCGCATCGTCTACCCCGAGCTGCGCGCCCTGGCCGACCGGCAGCTGCGCGGCGAGCGCGCCAACCACACGCTGCAGCCCACGGCCCTGGTGAACGAGGCCTACCTGCGCCTGTCGGGGCTGGACCGCATTGACTGGCAGGGGCGCGCCCACTTCGTGCGCATGGCGGCGCGGCTGATGCGCGAAATCCTGGTGGACCACGCCCGCCGCCGCGACGCCGCAAAGCGCGACGGTGGCCACCGCATCACCCTGACCGGCCTGGAGCTGCCCGCCGACGAGCCCGGCCTGGACGTGATGGCGCTGGACACCGCGCTGGCGCGGCTCGAACAGATTGATCCCGACAAGGCCCGGCTGGTGGAGCTGCGCTACTTCGGTGGCCTCACCATCGAAGAAACCGCCGAGGCCATGGCCCTGTCGCCGGCCACGGTGAAGCGCCATTGGCAGGCCGCCCGGGCCTGGCTGTTCGACGCGATGACCGACCGGCGCTGAGGCCACGCCAAGGCCGATGAGCCGATTCGATCCCGTTGTGCGCCACAAAGGGACAGACATCGGAGAGCCGCCATGCATCGACCCCACGGACACATCCTGGCCCTGGCCCTGGCCAGCCTGCTGCCGGCCGCGTGCAGTCTGGCGCCGGACGCCGGCGCACCGCCGCCCGGTGACGGACCGGCGTCCGCGCCGGCGGCCCCGTCGGCCCTGGTCCGGACGGGCGACGCCCCCGCCGCCGGCGTCGCCGGGTCGGTTCTGCAGGCACCCGCCGGCGCGACCGCGATGCCCCCGCAGGCCGACACCGCATCGGGCGCGGGCTTCCAGCGCGTGGCCGTAGTGGACGCCAGCGGCTTCGAGAAGCCCATGCCGGCGCTGTGGCTGGAGATCCCGGCCGGCTGGCAGGCCGCGGGCAACGTGGTCTGGAACCAGCAGGCCCCCTGCGGCGCCACGCCCAGCTACCAGTGGCAGGCGCAGTCGCCCGACGGCCGCCAGAGCCTGCGGCTGCTGCCGGCCGAAGCGTGGGCGTTCGACAACCTCGGCATGAACCTGCCGTCCCACGGCTGCCCGCGCTGGGAGATCCGCAACGTGCGCGGCTACCTCGAATCGCTGGCCCAGCGGCTGCGCCCGGGCGCGCGCACGCTCGACTTCCGCACCCGCGACGACCTGATCCGTTCGCCGGCCCTGCCTTCGGATGCCCAGACGCGGCACTGGAAGGAAGGCGGCGAGCTGCTGGTGGCCTACGCCGACGGCAACGGCGAGGTGCGCGAAAGCCTGATGGCGGTGGTGCATTTTTCGGAAACGCGCATGGCCGGCGTGATGCCCGGCGAGGTCCGGATCTTCAACAGCGGCATGGCCGGTGCGCCCGTGGTGGCCACGGCGCCGTCGGGCCAGCTGGACCTGGCCCTGGCCACGCACTTCGCCAACAGCGCCCAGCCCGACCCGCAGTGGCAGGCGCGCATGGACCAGCACAACACCGCCCTGGCCCAGCGCGGCCTGCAGGGACAGATCGAGCGCGGCCGCATCAGCGCCCAGACCCAGCGCGAGGTGGCCGACATCCAGCAGCGCGGCTGGGAAAGCCGCAATGACAGCAGCGACGCCATCCAGCGCCAGACCATCGACGGCATCAACAACGTGGACCGCTACACCGACCCGGTGACCGGCAACGAAGTGCAGCTCGACAACCGCTACGACAACGCCTGGCGCGCCAACGACGGCACCTATTTCCAGAGCAACGACCCCAACCTCAACCCGCAGGTGGACCTGGGCGTCGAGGCCGAACAGATGGAGCGCAATGAATGAACCGCCACGCCACGCTCTCGCTCACGATGTTGTTCTCGGCCCTGGTGCTGACGGTTCCTGCCGGCGCACAGGACAGCTTCGGTTCGGCGCCGACACCACCGCCGGCCCAACCGCCGCCGCAAACGCAGCCGCCGCCTCCCCGACCCGCGCCGCAGGGCGTGGGCACGCCCGCGCCAGCACCGCCGGGCTACGGCCAACCCGCCCCACCCACCGGGCAGGAAACCCAGGACGTGGGCGTGGCGCCAACCGCACAGCTCAAGTCCGGCAGCCTGCATGGCCCCACGCCCAGCGCCATTCCCGGTGGCCGCCTGGTCACTACGCCTGAACTGGCGCAGCTGATGCGCGACGCCAGCGCGCAGGCGCTGGTGTTCGACGTGCTGGGCGGGCCACAGCGCCTGCCCAACGCCATCCCGGTGGTGCCGGCGTCGCAGGCGGGGAACTTCCAGGACAGCGTGCAGCACGAATTCGGCCAGTACCTGCAGCAGGCCACCCAGGGCCGCAAGGACCGGCCGATGGTCTTCTACTGCCAGGGCACGCAGTGCTGGATGTCCTACAACGCCGCGCTGCGCGCCATCGCGCTGGGCTACACGAAGGTGCTCTGGTACCGCGGCGGCATCGAGGCCTGGCAGCAGGCCGGGCTGCCGCTGCAGCCATGGGGTCAGGGCAATCCGTAGCCCGGTTCGGCGCCTTGGCCGATGCCACGGCCAAGACCCGTTGGCCCGTTGTAGATGTGCCGGGGTCCACCCGGCCGACGCCAGGGGCGACGCATGGAACAGGGAGCGGTCCGCGGGCCGATGACGCGCCGGCAGCTGCTGCGCGTGATCGGCCTCAGCGCCGGCAGCGCGGCGATGTACCAGGCCATGGCCAGCCTGGGCCTGGCGGCGGAGTCGCCGTTCACCGGCACGCCGCAGCTGGGCGAAGCGCCGCCGGGCGCCACGGTGCTGGTGCTGGGCGCGGGCATCGCGGGCATGGTGGCGGCCTACGAGCTGCGCAAAGCCGGCTACCGCGTGCAGGTGCTCGAGTACGCGGCACGCGCCGGCGGCCGCAACCTCACTTTCCGCGGCGGCACGCAGTACACCGAACTGGGCGGCGAAACCCAGCACTGCCGGTTCGACCCCGGCCTGTACATCAACCCCGGCCCGTGGCGGCTGCCGCACCACCACCACGGCATCCTGGGCTACTGCCGCCAGTTCGGCGTGCCGCTGGAAAACTTCGTGCAGGTGAACCACCAGGCCCTGCTGCACAGCACCGACGCATTCGACGGCAAGCCGCAGCGGTACCGCGCGGTGAAGGCCGACTACCAGGGCCACGTGGCCGAACTGCTGGCCAAGGCCACGCAGGGCGGCAAACTCGACGCACCGCTGGTGCGCGAAGACCAGGAAAGGCTGCTCGAATCGCTGCGCTGGTGGGGCGCGCTGGACCAGGACTTCAAATACGCGAAGAACCTGGTCTCCAGCGAACGCCGCGGCTTCGACCGCGACGCCGGCGGCGGGCTGTCCGGCCACCCCGTGCCGTCCACGCCGGTGGGCCTGCAGCAGATGCTGGGCTCGGAGCTGTGGAGCTCGCTGCCCATCGGCGACCTGTACGAGATGCAGGGCACCCTGCTGCAGCCCGTGGGCGGCATGGACCGCATCGCCGATGCGTTCGCGAACGAACTTACGGGCCTGATCCGTTTCAACGCCAAGGTCGTGGACATCCACCAGGACGCCAGCGGCGTGCGCGCCACCTACGAGGACACCACCGCGCCGGGCAGCCGCCACACCGCAAGCGCCGACTGGTGCGTGTGCACGCTGCCGCTGTCCATCCTGGGCCAGGTGCCGATGAACGTGGGACGGCCCATGGCCGACGCCATCAGCGCGCTGCCCTATGCCGCGGCGGTGAAGGTGGGCCTGCAGTTCAAGCGCCGCTTCTGGGAAGAGGACGATCACATCTACGGCGGCATCAGCTACACCAACCTGCCCATCGGCAACATTGGCTATCCCAGCACGGGCTACCACGCGCCGGGCAAGGGCGTGCTGCTGGGTGGCTACCTGTGGGGCAAGGACGCGGCGCGCTTCACCTCGCTGCCGCCGGCCGACCGGGTGCGCGAAGCGGTGCGGCAGGGCCGCCAGCTGCATCCGCAGTACGACGCCGAGTTCGACAGCGGCGTGTCGCTGGCCTGGCACCGGGCGCCGGGCGCGATGGGCTGCTTCGCGCTGTGGACCGAACAGGCGCGCGAGGCGCACTACGACAACCTGTGCGCCATGGATGGCCGCATCGTGCTGGCCGGCGAACACGCCTCGTTCCTGCCCGCGTGGCAGGAAGGTGCGGTGACGTCGGCCCTGGACGCCATCGGCCGCCTGCACCGCAAGGCACTTTCGGAGCCGCGCGCATGAGCACACGCCCCCTCCGCGGCGCCCGGACGGCGGCCCTGCTGATGGCCCTGGCGATGCCGCTGGCCCTGGCCGACGCCGCGCCCGAACCACCGCCCGAGGGCAACCTGGGCACCACGCGTGGCGACGAGATCTACGCCCAGGTCTGCCAGGGCTGCCACATGCCCGATGGCCGGGGCGCGACCGGCGGCGCAACCTACCCGTCGTTCGCCGGCAATGCCAACATCGCGTCGGCGCGCTACATGGCCGTGGTGATCCTGGGCGGCCGGCGCAACATGCCGGCCTTCGCGCCCGAACACGTCATCGGCCCCTACTTCGAGCCCGTGTTCCTCACCGATCTGCAGGTGGCCAACGTCATCAACCACATCCGCACGAACTTCGGCAACGATTACCGCGACCCGATCACGGCCGCCGAAGTGAAGGCCCTCCACCCCACGAAAGGAACCCCGGAATGATCAAGTCCGCCGCCGTCCTGCTGCTGGTCCTGGCCCCGACGTTCGCCAACGCGCATGAAGTGGTGCGCCACAAGCTGCCCAACAACAGCACCTTCCCGATCGCCGCCGCGGTGGAAGTGCCCGCGGGCGCCACCACCGTCTACCTCAGCGGCACGGTGCCGCCGGTGGCCGATGCCGCCGCGCCCGCCAACACGCCGGCGGCGTATGGCAACACCCAGGTGCAGACGGTGAACGTGCTCAAGGCCATCGAAACCCAGCTCAAGGGCCTGGGCCTGACGATGGGCGACGTGGTGAAGATGCAGGTGTTCCTGGTCGGCGACCCGGCGATGGAAGGCCGCATGGACTTCGGCGGCTTCATGAAGGGCTACAGCGAATTCTTCGGCACCGCGGAACAGCCGAAGCTGCCCGTGCGCTCGACCATGCAGGTGGCCGCGCTGGCGAACCCGGGCTTCCTGGTGGAGATCGAAGTCACCGCCGTGCGGCCCAAGGCCGTTGCCCGCGGCGAGTGAGGCGGCGCCTCACTCCATCCAGGGATTGCGCACGGGCTTGAGGCGCTTGGCGTCCACGCCTTTGTCGATCATCGCCAGCTGCGCTTCCACCTGCGCGCGCACCAGCGCCTCCACCGGCGCCTGCTGCTGGTCCAGCAGCCGGCGGTAGGCCACGCGCGCATCGGCAGGCCGGTCCAGGCGCAGGTAGGCGTTGCCCAGCTCGATGCCGGCGCCGGCGTGCGGCGGCAGCACCTTCACCACTTCCTCCAGCCGCTTGGCCAGCAGCGCGTCGTCGCGTCCGTTCTCCTCGTAGAGGTATTCCATGGCCCGGTGGTAGAGGCTGCCCGCGCGGCCCATCGGATCGGTCATGCGGCCCTGGCGCACCTGCACGTAACCCAGGCGCGCCACTTCGCGCGTGCCGGCAAAAGCCTTCACCGGATCCCAGCCCCAGTCGGGTTCGGGCAGGTTGGCCGTCATGCCCACCAAGAAGTAGCCGTCGTAGATGCCGGCCACGTTGGTGTCCTGCAGGTCCTGCACGCGCTTGCGGTAGTTCAGCCGGTCGGCAATGGCCTGCTTTTCGCCAAACCAGTACTCCGAATACAGGCTGGCCCCCGCGGGTTTGATGACCCGGTCGTGGAAGGCGCGGATTTCCGGGTAGCGCTGGCCCAGGTCCAGGCCTTCGTTGCCGAAGTAGCGCCAGGCGTCCACGCTGCCGCCGGCCAGTTCATTGTGGTATTCCCACAGCCGCGGCTCGCGGATCGTCATGCCCAGCGCCACCACCAGCAGGAGCGCCACGGACACACCAGCGGCGCGCGATTGCGCGTGCCACGCCCACGCCGCGGCGGCACCGGCCAGCACGGCCATCGCCAGCACGATCGGCAGCGCGTGCCTGACGCCGCCATAGGTGCCCTGCGAGCCCATCAGGGCCAGCAGGTGCGCGACGCTGCCGCCCAGCAGCACGGCCAGCGCCCAGCGCGCAGGCGAGGGCAGCTTTGAACGCGGCAGCAAGGTGAGTCCCAGCAGCGACAGCGCCATCAAGGCCAGCGGGACCTTCGTCACGATCGCGGTGGGCCAGGTGAACCAGGGCGCCTTGCCCTCGTACTTTTTCCCCCACAGCCAGTTCGAACTCTGGCCGCGACCTTCAACGCCGGCGCGCACCGTGTCGGCCAGGCCCCACAGGTAAGCGCGCGGCAGCAGGCGGTGGCGATCGGCGAAGGCGATGCCTTCGCGCCAGTGCGGGATGTTGAGGTCGGCGATCTTGTCGGGCATGGCGCGGTTGTAGGCGTCGCTGCCGTCGGGGCCGGCGTTGAAGCGGAACCCGTACTGCGCCCACAGCACCACCAGCGCCAACAGCGCGGCCACGCCGAGCTTCGCCATCCGCGCCGCCATCGTGCGCAGCCCGCCCTGCCGCAGCCCCCACAGCGCCGCCACCGCCAGCACCGCCGCCATGCCCGCCACGCCCGCCAGCGCCGAATGCTTGCTGCCCAAGGCCAGGCCCACCGCCACGCCGCACGACACCACCCAGCGCCAGCGCCACTGGCTGGCCAGCAGCCCGGCGCACACGGCGGCGAGGCCGAAGCACAGCGCCAGCGGCAGGTCGGTCATCACAACCGGCAGGTGCGCGCCCACGGTGGGCTCAATGGCCAGGAAGGCCAGCGTGCCCGCCGCCCAGGCCAGGCCGAAGGCCTGCCACAGCGCCAGGCCCAGCAGTACCAGCAGCACGGCGTGGAAGGTCCACATGCCCACGCGCGCCGCCGCCTGCGTGCCGCGGCTGTCGTTGTCGAAGTACATGGTTTCTTCGACCAGCTCGCGCTCCTGCGATTTCTCCGACAGGGGCGCCAGCGGACGCAGCTTGAAATCGTCGGGAATCGCCGCCGCCACCGCCAGCTTGGACAGCGGCGGGTGTTCGGGGTTGAGGCGGAAATCGCCGGTGCGCAGGTAGGACACGCCGGCGACGATGTGCCAGGGCTCGTCCACCGTGTAGCCGTCGAGCCGGGTGCCGGCGTGGGACCGCAGAACCGCCAGTGCGACCAGCAGCAGGATCAGCCCCAGGCCCGCCAGGCGGCCCCGGGGTGTCGATGGAGTGGGCGGCATCGCAACGTCCCCGTGGCTTCATCCTGTCTATCCAACGGGCGAAGCGCGGGGCGTCGGCCAGCCCTCAAGCGAGGGCCGCGGGGCGGCTCAGCTCTTGATGCGGCAGGTGTTGATGCCGAGCAGCGAATACAGGCCGCAGGTGCCCACCAGGCCGGTGAGCAGCGGGACCACGCCCAGGTAGGCCAGGGCCGGGCCCTCGAAGGCCGCGGCCCAGGCGATGAGTCCGGCGCCCACGGCGATGCGCAGGCCACGATCGATGCCGCCAACGTTGGTTTTCATGGGGTAGCTCCCTGCGGGTTGTACTGGTCCAGCCAGCGCCGGACCTCGGAATACCAGAACACCGAATTCTGCGGCTTGAGCACCCAGTGGTTCT
>Ga0138256_10002821_pt1 | contig 18524 bp, 19 predicted proteins | sample KNB2016incub_MG_FD_105486 | JGI IMG/M metagenome (GOLD analysis project Ga0138256, IMG submission 105486) | Active sludge microbial communities from wastewater in Klosterneuburg, Austria - KNB2014incub_MG | ecosystem: Engineered > WWTP > Activated sludge > Unclassified | place: Austria... | reverse complement strand
TTCGGCCAGCCCCTGCGCGGCGGCACGGCTGAGCTGCAGGCGCAATTCCTCTTCCAGCGTCAGCATGCTGGCGGAGGGAACCGGGGGCGGCTCTGGCGGGGGCGGGGCGATGACCGGGGGCAATATGGCCTGCACTTCGGGGGATGGGTCCGGGGTCGGGTCAGCCTCGGCGGCGCTTGCGGCGACGGGGGCGCCATCCGCGCCCGCAACGTCGCGCCAATAGATCGGCAGGCTCGCGGCTTCGTTGGTCTGCGGACGGAAGCTGAGCGTGGCCGATGCCCCGTCGGCCTTCGGCGCTGGGGGCTTTTCAGCTTCGGCCACCACTACGGGCGGTGGGTCCAGCGGATGTTCGAACCGAGAATCCGGTGGGGCGGGGCCATCGGCAATGTCGATGATGATATCCCCACCGGCTGTCTGGCTGGCCTTGGCATGGACCCCTGGCGCGACCGCCAGCAAAAGTCCGCCGCCCGCGGTCTGCTGGGCCACATCGGTCAGCCGGGTTCTGGGGATCTTCGCAAAGACGTCCTGAAGGTCGAATGTGGTCGCCGGATCCGTGAGGCGCAATTCATAGCCCCCCGGCCCGCGCCCCATGACCCATTCCGCGCCTTGCGGCAGATCGAGCACCAGACGACTGAACCCTTCATGTTCGCCCGAGCGCACTTGCACAATCTCTGCCATCGTGGCGTGGGCCTGCACCAGCAGCCACCCCAAAATGAACAGCCCGCGGCGAACCTCTCCCCGCCCCATTATGCGGCGTCCGACTTGACGGCGCGCAGGGCTTCTTCGAGCGCGGCAAAGCTGGGCCGGATATGGTGTGGGGTGTTCTGGCGCCCGACCTCGATACAGATGTTCGGCGGATGGCGATGCAGGTTGGCGACCAAAACCTCGCGGATCAGCTTGCGGAAGTGGGCATCCTCCTCGACCACCGCCTTGACCTTGGTGGCGAACGGGCCGACCAGCCCGTAGGCCATGAAGACGCCCATGAAGGTTCCCACAAGCGCGCTGCCGATCATCGCGCCCAGTATTTCCGGCGGCTGGTCGATCGAACCCATCGTCTTGATCACCCCCAGAACTGCCGCGACGATGCCAAGCGCAGGCAGGCCGTCGGCGATGGATTGCAGGGCATGGCTCGAATGCAGGGCATGGTGGTGGGCGGCATCGAGCTGTTTTTCCAGAACTTCCTCGACCTGATGGGGATCGTCATAGTTCATCGAGGCCGACCGCATCGTATCGCAGATCAGTTCGATCGTTTCATGGTCATGCTGAATCTTGGGGTATTTGCCAAAAATCGACGATCCTTCGGGGTTTTCGATATGCTCCTCCACCGCGACCGGATTCGATTTTGCCAGGCGGATGAGTTCGAACAGCAGGCATAAAAGATCGCGGTAGTCGGCAGGTTTCCACTGCGGGCCTTTGAAGACCTTCTTGATGTCTCTCATCGTCTGTTTGATCGCGGCGCCATCATTGGCGACGACAAAGGCGCCTGCGGCGGCCCCGCCGATCATGATCAGCTCCCACGGGGCGGCTTCGATCACGATCGCCAGATTGCCCCCATGTGCGACGTAGCCGCCGAAGACCATCACGAAGATGATGACGATGCCGATGATTCCGACCATTTTTCCCCATGCCCCAGACTGTCTGACCGACCTTGGCCAATGGCCGTTAAATTTCCGTCATCAGCTCAGCTTTTCGGCCCCTTGGCATTGCGTCCGGCCAGAACGACGCTGATTGCATAGGCCTTGCCCGGATCAAGGCCGGTCATGACCGCCGCGGCGGCCTCTGGTCGCATCTGCGCCAGAAAACCAGCGGCGAAGTCCGGCTCCATCTCGCCAAAAAGGCGCGCCGCATCCTTGGGCTTCATGCTTTCGTAAACGGCGACGAGGCGCGCGATATCCTTCTGTGCCGCCTGATCCGCCACGGCGATGGTGGCCGCGAGCTTTTGCTCCGTTGCTTCGAGGGTGGCGATACGGGCCTCGACCTCTTTTCGGACGGCGGCAAGTGTCTGGGCATCGCTGGCCGCGCGCGCCTCGCGTTCCGCTAGGTGCTGTTCGCGGGACCGAAGCGCCTCCAACAAGGCCGTTGTGCCACCTTCGGGTGTGCAAGATTGTGCTGCTTCGGCCAGGGAGGGGGCTTCTGTCGGCGGATGTTCGGTGCCGGTGGTCTGGGCGATACCTTCGCCCAAGCGCAAGATTCCCGACAGGCCAAGGAAAAGGGCGATCAGGAAGAGGCCGTGCCTGCGCGGCCGGGCGCGCCGGATCGGTTTGACTTCGGCAGGCCGTTTGGAAAGAGAAAACCTCATGATCAGGCGGCCTCCTCTTGCGGCCGACGGTCCCGGCTGCGGCTGCGCACCACACGCGGGCGGGCGGTCGACGTATCCCGCGCGTCGGGCAGGTCGTGGAGCGACGACAACAAAAGCTCCAACCGCCGTGCCGAATCTTCTGCGCGTTCGGTCAGCGCGGTGAGGGTGCGCGAGGAGTCTCCCGCCGCCTGCCGGGCCTGTTCGAGCGCGCGCGTCATATCGTCGACCTGCACCGACAAGACGGCGATCGCGCCGCCCATGCCCCCTTCCAGCGTGCCGAAGGCCGCAAGGCGACGCGACAGCGCATAACAGAAAAGACCTGCGCCAATGGCGCCGCCGCCCAACAGAATATCGGCGATCAGTTCCATGCCCTTCTCCTAGTTGATCACGAATTCGGTGACGAGCAGATCGCGGATCCTGCCCTCGCCGCTGACAAGCTGAACGCGGCGCAACATCTGCGCCCTGAGCCGGACCAGTGCGGCGGGATCTTCCAGTTCCGCGGTGCTGACCGCCCTCAGATAGCCGTTCAGAACATCGAGAACCCGAGGCATGAGCAGCGTCACGTCTGCCTCATATTGTTTGTTCACCTCGACCTGTGCGGTGAAATGCAGGAACCGGCCCCCTGCCTCCGGCCCCAGGGTGACGACGAGCGGCTGAAGGGGAATGAAGGCGATTTCGGGCAGTGCGTCGGGCGATTCCTCAGCGTCGTCCGCCTCCGCCTCCGCGGTGTGGGACGAACCGAGAATCAACCCTTTGTAGACACCGAAGAACCCGCCGCCGCCCAGCAGGATCATCAGCGCCAGACCGATGATCAGCGGGCGCTTCGACTTCTTTTGCGGTGCGACTTCTTGCGGTTCGGCGGCGTCTGCCATGGGAGCCCTCGTCTTTCGTCGTTCCCCGTATAGACCCAAGCAGACTAACCGATTGTTAAGGCTGATCGGTGAAGCATGTCCCTGCCGGGCAGAAGCCCAACGGACAGGAGGCACGCGAACGTGCAGCAGCTACTCAGCCTTTGGCAGGCGCTGGATGGGCGTAAAAGGATGATCGTCGCCGTGGCGACGCTGGCGATGTTCGCGGCGGTCTATGCGCTTGCCGGGGTGGCGACGCGGCCGTCCATGGCGCTTCTTTACGCTGGCATCGATGGCAATCGTTCTGGAGAGGTTCTGGCGGCGTTAGATCAGCGCGGCGTGACCTATGAGGTGCGCGGCCAGGCTATTTATGTCGACGCCAACCGGCGTGACGCCTTGCGGATGGAACTGGCGTCCGACGGGTTGCCATCAAACTCAGGCGATGGGTATGAGCTTCTTGACGGGTTGTCGGGTTTTGGCACGACCTCGCAGATGTTCGATGCTGCCTATTGGCGGGCCAAGGAAGGCGAATTGGCGCGCACCGTCGCGGCTTTGCCGAATGTGCGCAGCGTGCGCGTGCACATTTCCAACACCGAGCCGCAGGGCTTTCGCACCGCGGCGGCGCCGACGGCCTCCGCCACCGTCGTGACCCGCGATGGCACGCTGGCCCCCGATCAGGCGCGCGCGCTGCGGTTTCTGATTGCATCCGCAGTCGCGGGCATGAAGCCTGAGAATGTCGCTGTGATCGACGGTGCGGGCAGGCTGATTCAAGCCCCCGACGACCCCGGGGCCAAGGCTGGGGATGACCGGGCCGCTGCGCTGCGCGAGAATGTGCAAAGGATCATCGAAGCGCGCGTCGGGCCGGGCCGGGCGGTGGTGGAGGTCACGGTCGAAACCGTGACGGACAGCGAGGCGATCACCGAACGCAAGATCGACCCGCAGGGCCGCGTCGCCATTTCTTCCGAGAATGAGGAGCAGACCTCTTCCTCCAACGATCAGGGCGCGAATGCGGTCAGCGTGGCGTCGAACCTGCCGTCGGGCGATGCGGGCGCGTCGGGCAAAAACTCGCAAAGCAATGACAGCCAGACCCGCGAGCGGATCAACTACGAGGTCAGCGAGACGAAGCGCGAACTGGTGCGCAATCCCGGCGCCATCCGCCGCCTGACGGTCGCGGTGCTGGTCGATGGCGTGATGGTTGCGGATGCGTCGGGTGCCGAAAGCTGGCAGCCCCGGCCCGAGGATGAACTGGCCGCCCTGCAAGATCTGGTGGCGGCGGCCGTGGGCTTCGACGCGGCGCGCGGTGATGTCATCACATTGCGCTCACTGGCGTTCGAGCCGGTGCCCGAGAGCGGAACCGAAGCCGGGGAATCGCTTCTGTCGGCCTTTCCGCTCGATCTCATGACGCTGGTGCAACTGGCCGTCCTTGCGGTCGTGTCGCTGATCCTGGGTCTTTTTGTGGTGCGTCCGATCCTGACCTCGCGCAATGTGCCTGCCTTGCCCGCGCCCTTGCCAGTCGCAGCACCCGCGCTTTCGGGGGTGATCGAAGAGGGCGACTTCGTGCCGCGTGAGATGGCGTTCGCGGGCGGCGGATCGCGCGCGGTGCACGGCGGCGGGCCGCCGCAGGTCGATGAGGTGGCCGACCCGGTCGCGCGCCTGCGCCGGCTGATCTCGGAACGGCAGGAGGAAAGCGTGGAAATCCTGAAAAGCTGGATGGATGACCCGGAAGCGGAGAAAGCCTGATGGCGCGGCTTCTTGAACTTCAGACTTTCGATCTGCCCGATCAGGCCCGCCGGACGTCGGACCTGCGCGAAGCCGAGCTGGCGGAACTGAAACTGGCGGCCTACGAGCAGGGATATGGTGCGGGCTGGAACGATGCGCTGCAAGCCCAGTCCGACGATATCACCCGCCTGCGCGGCGACCTTGGCCGCAACCTGAGCGAGATGGAATTTGCCTACCGCGATGCGCGCCGCCACATCCTGGCCGCGCTGGAGCCGCTCTTGCGCGACATCGTGGGAAAGGTCCTGCCCACACTCGCGCAAAAGACACTTCTGCCGATGATTCTTGAACAGATTCAGCCTATTGCGGGGGGACTTGTGGCGACCCCGGTGGAAATCTGCACCTCGCCCGCCAATCGCGAGCTGGTCGAGCGGTTGTTGAACCATGACGGCGAGCTGCCACTTGCGGTGGTGACGGAGCCGACCCTCAGCGATGGTCAGGCCTATCTCAAACATCCCGGCCGAGAGGCCAAGATCGACCTGGATGGCGTCATTGCCGCCATCGCCAGCGCGGTAGACGCCTTTTTCCATTCAGAACTGCACGGGGATACATGATGACCGACACGACGCCCTCCGACGGCAATCCCTTCACCCAGGTGCCCATCACCATCACCATTTCCGTCGGCCGCGCCCGGCCCGTAGTGCGCGATCTTCTGCGGCTCACGCGCGATAGCGTCCTGCCCCTTGACCGGCGGGTCGATGATCCGGTCGAACTTTTTGTGGGCGACAGTTTGATCGGCCGCGGAACGCTGACGGAGCTGGATGGCGAACAGGCGGGTCAGCTTGCCGTGCGCCTGACAGAGGTGTGCGAACTCAAGGGCGGTTTGTGAATGGCTGCCGTCCTTGCGCCCCGCCCCTTTCCGATCGGATGTGCGGCCGCGCTGACCTTTCTTCTTGCGGCAGATCCTGGGCTGGCACAGGGGGTTGATCCCACCGGGGCGCTTTCCGATCTGGCCCAGATCGCGGGGCCGAGCTTGTCTGGTCAGGCCATGTCGATCATCGCACTGGTGACGGTTCTCAGCCTCGCGCCCGGCCTCGCGGTGATGGTCACCTGCTTTCCCTTCATTGTCACGGTCCTCTCCATCCTGCGTCAGGCTATCGGGCTTCAGCAGTCGCCGCCCAACATCCTCATCATCTCACTCTCGCTGTTTCTGACCTGGTTCATCATGGAGCCAGTCTTTACTGAGGCCTGGGCGATGGCGGGAAGGCCGCTCGCTGATGGGGCGATGGATCTGCCGACCGCGTTCGAGGCTGGCGTGAAGCCGTTTCGCGCCTTCATGGCCGCACGTCTTGACCCCGACACATTGCGGGCGCTGGCCGAACTGCGCCCGGCAACGGCTGACATCACCGACGGCCTGCAGGCGCCGCTTTCGCTTCTGACACCGGCCTTCATGCTGTCCGAAATCGCCCGCGCGTTCGAGATCGGATTTCTGATCTTCCTGCCGTTCCTGATCATCGACCTTGTCGTCTCGGCACTCCTTATGTCGATGGGGATGATGATGGTGCCGCCTGCCATCGTCTCCTTACCATTCAAGCTCGCCTTTTTCGTGGTCGCCGACGGTTGGGCGCTGGTGTCGGGTGCGCTGGTGCGCAGCTATTTCTGACCCGTACGCGGAGGCGCCGCCGACTTGCGGTCATTCTCCTGCGCGATCTGGGCCAGCCGCACCATCCGCAGCGCCTCGGTCAGGCTGGCCACCAGAAGGCCGAAGGTGATGAACCCGTTGGCCGCAGCCATGCCGCCCAGAAGCCGCCATTCGTGCGGCAACAGCACGTCGCCATACCCAAGCGTGGTGTAGGAGACGAGGGCGAAATAGACACAAGGCTCCAACCCGGGCAACACGCCAAGCGCCAGGAACGCCAAGGCCCAAAGCCACACGCCGATGGTCACGATTCCCATGACCCAGACCGCCGCCCCGCACAGCAACAGGACCAGTTTTGCGGCATGCGGAGGTACGACCAGCCAGCCATGCCGATGCCGCAGCCACCGCTCCACCCACCAAAGGCTGATACCCGACACCGCAATGGTCACAAGCATCAGGCAGGCGCCAAGCGCGATCTGCACGATCATTTGCACTGCTTCCCCGTTTGGCCCCCATTGGCCGACATATATTAGTGCAGGCCCCTACGGGTTGAAATCCCCGTGACTGGACTTGGGCACGCGGCTGCCCTATCTGAACCAGATCATGGCCGAAAAATCCGACCCCAATTCGAAGCTGATCGCCGAAAACCGCCGCGCGCGGTTCGACTATTTCATCGAGCGCGATCTGGAGTGTGGGATCATGCTTTTGGGGTCGGAGGTCAAAAGCCTGCGCACCGGACAATCAAACATCGCGGAAAGTTATGCGTCGGTCGAGGGCGGGGAATTGTGGCTGATCAACAGCTATATCGCCGCCTACAAACAAGCCGGGGTTTTCGGGCACGAGGAACGTCGCCACCGCAAGCTGCTCGTATCTAAGAAGGAATTGGCGCGGCTCTGGCAGGCGATCGGCCGCGAAGGCATGACGTTGGTGCCGCTGGCTATGTATTTCAACGACAAGGGCCGGGTGAAAATCAAGATCGGCGTCGCCAAGGGCAAAAAGGCTGCCGACAAGCGTGAAACGGAAGCCAAGCGCGACTGGAACCGGCAAAAACAAAGGCTTCTGAAGCAGTCCTGACAGAAGTTCCCCCGCGTAAACAATTGCGGCATGCAACACTTCATGGCACACATTCGCCATCCGGTGTGTGTGGGCCGGCCCGCCGGATGCTTGAATCAAGGCCCGACAGGAAGGAACGAGTAGAATGGAACAACTGATCATTAGCCTGCTTTCGGGCGCGGCTGGCGGCAACATCGTCGGCAAAGTCCTGAAGAATCTCGACCTCGGCCCCGTTGGCAACTCGATTGCCGGCATTCTGGGTGGCGGTCTTGGCAGCCAGATCCTTGCATCTCTCGGTTCAGCCGATGCAGCCGCCGCAGCAGGTGGGCTGGACATCGGTTCGATCATCTCGTCGGTCGCCTCGGGCGGTGTGGGCGGCGGCGTGCTGATGGCAGTTGTCGGCATCATCAAATCGGCGATGGCCAAGTGATTCGGACGTGATCTTCTGGCTGGGGCGATCTCGCGCGACCGGTTGCCCCGGCTGAACTCCCGCTTGCCTCTGGGTGGTGCTCCCGGCTAATTCTGGGGCGTATGATGAGAGGCAGAGATGGCAGACGACCCCAAAACCTTGGTTTCAACCGACTGGCTTGAGGCGCATCTGAAAGATCCCGATCTCAGGATCCTCGATGCAAGCTGGTATCTGCCCGACGCCGGGCGCGATGCGAAGGCCGAATATCAGGCCGCCCATATCCCCGGCGCGCGTTTCTTCGACATTGACGAGATCGCCGACAAACGCTCTGGCCTGCCGCATATGGCGCCACCTCCCGAGATGTTCATCAGCCGCATGCGGGCGATGGGCGTGGGCGATGGCCATCAGGTCGTGGTCTATGACGGGTCCGGGCTGTTTTCGGCGGCGCGGGTCTGGTGGACCTTCCGCCTGATGGGCAAGGCCGATGTGGCGGTGCTGGACGGGGGCCTGCCGAAATGGCAGGCCGAAGGGCGCCCGGTCGAGGACATGCCGCCAATCGTGCGCGACAGGCATATCACCGTGCAGCGCCAGGCCCATCTGGTGAAGGATGTCACGCAAGTGGCGGCGGCGGCCAAGCTGGGCGATTATGCGATCATCGACGCACGCTCGCCCGGACGGTTCAAAGGCGAGGAGCCAGAGCCGCGCCCCGGCCTCAGGTCCGGTCATATCCCCGGCGCGGTCAATGTGCCTTACCGGGAGGTCCTGAACGGGGATGGCACGATGAAATCGCCCGACGCCCTGCGCAATCTGTTTACGGCAGCGGGGGTCGATCTGAAAAAGCCTGCGATCACCTCTTGCGGGTCGGGTGTCACCGCAGCTGTCCTCAGCCTTGCGCTGGAACGGATCGGCAAACGCGATCACTCGCTTTATGATGGATCGTGGGCCGAATGGGGCATGTATGGCGACCTGAACGTCGTCAAGGGCTGAAGGAAAGATCATGCTTAACTCATTGAAACCGCAGCCTGCGGACAAGATTCTGCAACTGATCGGCCAGTTCCGCGCCGATCCGCGCGAGGGCAAGATCGACCTGGGCGTGGGCGTCTACAAGGACCCGACGGGCCTGACCCCGGTGATGCGCGCGGTCAAGGCGGCTGAGCACCGGCTGTGGGAAACCCAGATGACCAAGACCTATACCGGGCTGGCCGGAGAGCCCGAGTATAACGAGGCGATGGCGCGTCTGGTTTTCGGCCAGCATGCGTATGGCAAGCGTCTGGCATCTGTCGGTACACCCGGCGGGACCGGCGCGATCCGCCAGGCGTTCGAACTGATCAAGATGGCCGCGCCGGAGGCCACTGTCTGGGTGTCCGATCCGACCTGGCCCAACCACACATCGATCCTGAGCTATCTGGGGATGCGCTGGCGGTCCTACCGCTATTTCGATGCCGAGACGCGCGGCGTCGATTTCACCGGGATGATGGGTGATCTGGCGGGTGTGAAGGCGGGCGATGTGGTCTTGCTGCACGGCTGCTGCCACAATCCGACCGGCGCCAACCTGACGCTGCCGGAATGGGCCGAGGTCGCAGCCCTTCTGGACAAGACCGGCGCGCTGCCGATGGTCGATCTGGCCTATCAAGGGTTCGGTGACGGGCTGGAAGCAGACGCAGCGGGAACCCGGCTGATCGCCGAACGGCTGCCCGAGGTGCTGATCGCGGCGTCTTGTTCGAAGAACTTCGGCATCTACCGCGAACGCACCGGGGTTCTGATGGCGCTGGGGGCCGAGGCCGGGCGCGAGGTGACACAAGCCAACCTCGCCTTCCTCAACCGGCAGAACTATTCCTTTCCGCCCGATCACGGCGCGCGGGTTGTGACCACCATCCTGAACGACGTGGCACTACGTGCCGACTGGCAGGCCGAGCTGGAAGAGGTGCGCCTGACGATGCTGGCGCTGCGCGAACAGCTGGCGCAGGAACTGCGGAACCTGTCGGGGTCTGACAGATTCGGCTTCATCGCGCAGCATAGGGGCATGTTTTCACGGCTGGGTGCGACACCGGAGCAGGTAGAGCGGCTGCGCGCGGAGCATGGCATCTATATGGTGGGCGACAGCCGCCTGAACATCGCGGGGCTGAACCAGACGACCGTCCCGATCCTGGCCCGCGCGGTCCTGGCCGTCGGAATATGAAAAGGCGGGGCATTGCGCCCCGCCTTTTCGCTTTTACTGACCCGGCAATCAGTAGTTATAGGCCGTTTCGCCGTGCGAGGTCTGATCGAGACCCTGGCGTTCATCTTCAGTCGAGGGCCGGATGCCGAACACCAGCTTGATGATCATAAAGAGCACGTAAGACACGATCCCCGACCACAGAAGCGTCACCAGAACCGCCTTGAACTGGGTCATGACCTGCACACCCATGTCATAGCTGCCGACGACGGCGGGGAACTGGGTGTAGTCGAAGAAACCCTGCCCACCGAGCGACGGGTCGGCCAGAATGCCGGTGCCGATGGCACCGATGATCCCGCCGACGCAATGCACGCCGAATACATCGAGGCTGTCGTCATAGCCGAACATGGCCTTCACCTTGGACACGAAGATGTAACAAACCGGCGAGACGACAAGCCCCAGAACGACCGCGCCCATCGGTGAGGCGAACCCCGAGGCAGGCGTGATCGCGACCAGACCGGCAACCGCACCCGTCACCGCACCCAGAAGCGAGGGACGTCCGTGGCTGATCTGTTCGACAAGGCTCCAGGCGAGGGTGGCGGCTGCGGCGGCGAGGAAGGTGTTGATGAAGGCAAGCGCAGCCAGACCGTTGGCTTCAAGGTTCGAACCGGCATTGAACCCGAACCAGCCCACCCACAGAAGCGAGGCGCCGATCATCGTCATCGTCAGGCTGTGCGGCGGCATCGGTTCCTTGTTGTGGCCGATGCGCTTGCCGATCACGATTGCGCCCACCAGACCGGCGATCCCTGCATTGATGTGAACCACGGTGCCACCGGCGAAGTCGAGCGCGCCCCAGCCCCAGAGCAAGCCGAAATCGGTCGGCGCGTCAGGCAAGAAGTCCGGTCCGGCCCAATACCAGACCATGTGCGCGATCGGCAGATAGGCGCAGGTGAACCAGCCCGCCACGAACAGCATCAGGGGCCAGAACTTCACCCGCTCGGCAAAGGCGCCCACGATCAGCGCCGGCGTGATGCAGGCGAAGGTCATCTGGAAGATGACGAAGGCATATTCCGGGATATAGACGTTGTTGGAGAAGGTCGCGGCGTAGGTGCCGACATTCACGCCCTGAAGGAAGATCTTGCTGAGGCCGCCGAAATAGGCGTTCCCGCTCGTGAAGGCCAGGCTGTAACCGTAGACGACCCACAGCACTGCGACCAGCGACACAATCATGAAAACCTGCATCAGGAGGCTGAGCATGTTCTTGGTGCGCACCAGACCGCCGTAGAAAAGCGCCAGTGCCGGGATCGACATCAGCAGCACCAGCGCCGAGCTGACCAGAAGCCAGGTCGTGTCGCCCTTGTCGACCATGCCCGCCATGGCGGCTGCATCGGGCGCCTTGATCGGGCCGGTGGCGTCTTGCGCGAAGGCGGGCAGGGTTGCCAGCATCGCCGCCGCCCCGAGCGCGCCACCAAAGAGTTTGTTTCTGTGTTCCATATTCATTTCCCCTTGTCCCTTGCTCAGAGCGCGTCGTCGCCGGTTTCCCCGGTGCGCACCCGCAGCGCCTGCTGGAGGTCCAGCACGAAAATCTTGCCGTCCCCGATCTTGTCGGTGCGCGCGGTGCGCGCGATCGTTTCGACCACCTCGTCGGCGAGGCTGTCGGCCACCGCGATTTCCAGCTTCATCTTGGGCACGAAGCTCACCGAATATTCCGCGCCACGGTAGATTTCGGTATGGCCGGACTGGGCGCCGAAGCCCTTGATTTCCGATACCATCAAGCCCCGAACGCCGATGGCCACCAGCGCTTCACGCACCTCGTCCAGCTTGTAGGGCTTGATCGCTGCAATGATCAGTTTCACGCCGCTCTCCTTTGTCCGCTTGACCCGGTTCACCCGGACTACGGTTCAAATTGGCGATGCTGCGCTGCGGCAAGGCAAGGAATCGGCGGTACTGTGCGCATTCGGGGCGGTAGAATCCTATTTTTTAGGCAGATGAGGGGATGTTTGCCCGATCTTTCACCCTGCGTTGAACGGTCAGGGTATCGTCATACCCTCCACATTCTCCGGCAAAGCGGATAAGGTTGTCACAAAGCAAGAAGAACGGCACCGGAACACGAGGCAAATGGCAGGCACGGGCGACAGAAAGACGCCGCTGGTCGCGGACAGGCGTTACACGCCGGAACGGGCGAAAAAGCCCGAACCGAAACCTGCGCCAAAGTCCAAGGCGAAACCGGCGCGCAAGCGTCGGCCTGCGCGGGCCGGGTCGGGCGGCGGCAATGTGGTCTTTCGCCTGATCGCAGGTATCGTGCGGTTCTTCTGGCGGCTCATCTGGGGGATCGGCTGGCGGGTCGGGCTTTTCGTGGCACTCGGCCTTTTTGGCATCAGCTACTATTATTATGCGCAGCTTCCCGACTATGCGGCGCTGATCGACGCGCGGGCACGCGGATCGGTCACGCTTCTGGACCGGGAAGGCAAGGTCTTTGCCTGGCGGGGCGAGACGTTCGGCGGCCAGATCGACGTTGATACCGTGTCGCCCTATCTGCGCGACGCGGTGATCGCGACCGAGGACAAGCGGTTTTACGGCCATTTCGGCATCAGCCCGCGCGGCATCGCCAGCGCGATCCGCATCAACCTGTCCGAAGGGCGCGGCCCGTTCGAGGGCAACGGCGGCTCGACCATCACCCAGCAGCTTGCGAAACTCCTGTGCCTTGGCGTCGCCTACAATCCCAAACAGTGGAAGACCGAGGCGGAGTATGAGGAGGATTGCCGCAGTGGCGGGATCAAGCGCAAGCTGAAGGAGATCCCCTTCTCCATGGCGCTGGAAGCCAAATACGGCAAGGCAGGGGTTCTGTCGCTTTACCTCAACCGGGCCTATCTGGGCGCGGGCGCGCGGGGCTTTGAGGCTGCGGCACAGCGGTATTTCGGCAAGTCCGCCGCCAATGTCACCCCGGCGGAGGCCGCGATGCTGGCGGGGCTTTTGAAGGCGCCGTCCTACTATGCGCCGACGAACGATCTGGACCGTTCGCGTGAGCGGGCCGCGGTGATCCTCAGCCTGATGCATGATCAGGACTATCTGACCGATGCCGAATATCAGGAGGCGCGCGACAATCCCGCGCAACTGTCCAAGGCGGCGCGGCAGAAGGCGGGTGGCTATTTCGCCGATTGGGTGATGGAGACCGGCCCGGCCTTTCTGACCAAGGACACGACCGAAGATGTGATCATCGAAACGACGCTGGATCAGGCGATCCAGAAGGACGCCGAAGATGCGCTGAACACGGTCTTTTCGACCAAGCTCAAAGCGGGGTCCAAGGCGCAGGCGGCGATTGTGGTGATGTCGGCTGACGGCGCGGTGCGGGCCATGGTGGGCGGACGCGACATATCGGGGCCGGGGTCTTTCAACCGCGCGACGCAGGCGCTGCGCCAGACCGGTTCGACCTTCAAACCCTTCGTTTATGCAGCAGCGCTCGACCTTGGCTACGACATGAACACGATCGTCGATGATTCTCCGGTCTGCCTCTATGTCGCGGGGTCTGGCGACTGGTGCCCGAAAAACTACGACCCGGATTTCCGCGGGCTGATCCCGATGTATGTGGCGCTGGCCAATTCGATCAACACCGCCACGGTGCGCGTGTCGCAGATGGCGGGGCTGGATGCGGTGCGGCAGGTGGCCACGCAGTTCGGCTTCGCCTCCAAGCTGGCCGACGGTCCGGCGATGGCGCTCGGCGTGTCCGAATCCACCCTGATCGAGATGACGGGGGCCTATGCGGGCATTCTGAACGGCGGCTCATCGGTCAAACCCTATGGCCTGATCGAGTTGCGCTTTCAGGGCGAGGCCGAACCTTTCCTGGGTCAGGAAGGCGGTATTGGCGAGAGGGTGATCTCGGAAGATGCGGCGCGGCAGCTCACCTACATGATGACCCAGGTGGTCGAGCAGGGCACCGGGCGGCGTGCGCGTCTGGACGGATGGGATGTGGCGGGCAAGACCGGCACGACCCAGGCGGCGCGGGACGCCTGGTTCATCGGCTTCACGGCGGACTATGTCGTGGGGGTCTGGATGGGCTACGACAATAACGAACCCCTGACCGGCGTGACTGGCGGCGGGCTTCCGGCCGAAATCTGGCATGAGGTCATGATGCGCGTGACGGAGGGGATGGAGCCGCGCCCGCTGTCCGTCCTGCGCCCCGAGGAACTTGCGCCGTCAGGACAAGTGATGACGGGCACGGGCGAGCCGGTTCCGACCGCGCCGAGCTATCCCGGCCAGATCTTCGACGCGACCGGCGGCGGGCAGGTGGCGCCGGCGCAGCCGCAAGAACCGCAGACCATCGGCGATATCTTGCGCGGGATCCTTGGCGGAAACTGAAAAGGCGGGCCTTGGCCCGCCTTTCATCCATTATCGGTCGATGTACCGCCTCAGCCGGTGGCTTTCAGCGCCGCGATCAGCTTGTCGATGTCGCCGCCCTGCTGGTCGAGCATTGCGCCGATCTCCGTCCGTTCGGACGCCAGCATGTTCACGCCTTCGATGATGATGTTGAAGAAGCGGGTCTTGCCGGATTTGTCGAACACCTGCCAGCGCACTTCGAACGGGCTTTGGCCCTGAAGTTTGGCCACCGACTTGACTTCAAAGAAGTTTTTCAGCGGCTTGGCATCGGTCACTTCGATCTTGCCGCCGATGAATTCGCGGAACCGCTTGCCGTACTTCACCGCAATATAGCGTTTGAAGGCGGCGACGAAGGCTTTCTTCTGCCCGGCGCTGGCCTGCCGCCCTGCCGGACCAAGCGCCGAGAGCGCGATGTAATTCTCGTCGGCATAGCGCGCGAAGATCGCCTCGAAGCTTTTGAACATCGCGCTTTCGGACTTGCCGGAATTGATCACGCTGTTGATCTCGCCGATCAGCTTGTCGATCAGCGCGCGTGCCTGATCGACGTTCAGCGCAAAGGCGGCCTTCGGCAGAAGCGCGACGGTGGCACCGGCAACGCCAAGAAGGGTGAAACTGCGGCGGGTGAGGTTACTCTGCATAGGGGTCCTCGTAGGGGTCGAACGTTTCCTCTTCTAGCCCCAGCTCGTAATGCCGGTTCTGAAGGTAAAGAAGCCGCGCCTGGGCATAGCTGTCGGCACTTTCATAAAGGATCGACTCGTAGGTATCGGCGAACCGCTGCCGGTTGCCGACCTTCGCGGTCAGGCGCCCGAGGTTGATATAGGCAGCCTCGCGCGTGTTTACCACGGTGTTGACCGGGTCGATGGCCATATCGATGATGGTTCCGGCAATATCCCGCTCGGTCGAGGGGCCAAGGAACGGAACCTCCAGATAGGCGCCTTCGCCCACGCCCCAGACATGCAGCGTCTCACCGAAATCGGCGGGGTCAGCGGGGATGCCGACAGCGGTCGCCGGATCAAAGAGCCCGCCGATGCCAATGGTGGAGTTGACGGCGAAGCGCAGGGTGTTTTGCAGCGCCGGGCCGGGTTTGGCCTGCAGCAGACTGTTAAGGACCGCGCTTGGCATTCCAAGGTTCGAGGCGAAGTTGCCAAAACCCACTGTGAGCGGGCGCGGGATCGGCGGGATCACCCCCTTACGGGTGTCGCCATCGCCAAAGAAGGTCCGGTCGACGGCGACGTTGAAACGATGCACCGCGCGGTTGCCGTTCTCATAAGGGTCGTTGATCTCGCCCCCCGGTGTCGGGCGGGCACAGCCGCTGGCCAGAACCGCCACCAGAAAAAGCGCCGCCGTCACCCGTGCGGCCCGGCGATCGAAATGCGCCAACGAATAATTAAGCATATCGGTCATATCCCTGTTCTCAGGGCCTCGATGAATTTTCCCAGCCTTAGAAGGCGCTGCGCGCGGTTGCAAGACAGCGACGACGAAAGCAGGGCCCCTCGGGGGAATTCCGCTGCCGAAGGATGAGAATGCGATGGCCGACGACGCAAAAGAGCAACAGTCCGCGCTTGCCGATGCCTGGCGATCCTGCCGGGGGCCATTGATCCATGCGGCGGTCTTTTCCGCCGTGGTCAATCTGCTGATGCTGACCGGGCCGCTCTTCATGATGCAGGTCTATGACCGGGTTCTGACCAGCCATTCGGTGCCCACGCTGGTGGCGTTGTTCGTGCTGGTGACATTTCTGTTCGCGCTTCTGATGGGGCTTGATCTGGTGCGGGGCAGGGTGCTGGTGGCGACAGCGGGCGGATTGCGCGAGCGGTTGGATGAGCGGGTCTTTGCGGCGGGTTTTCGCGGCCCCGCTACGACGGTGGGCACGTTGCAGGCGCTGCGCGAGCTTGATGCGGTGGAGCGCGCGCTGTCGTCGCCGGTGGCGGTTGCGGTGATGGATCTGCCGTGGGTGCCTTTGTTCCTGCTGGCGATTTTTGCGCTTCATCCGCTCTTGGGTGGGTTTGCGGTTGCGGGCGCGCTGGCGCTGGCCGGGGTGTCGGCGGCCCAGGGCTGGCGGGCGGCATTGGCGGGGCGGGGGGCAGCGGAAGCGCAGGTTAAGGCAGAGAGGACCGCGCGGGGATTTGTCGGCGCCGAGGCGCAGATTGTTCCGCTTGGCATGCGGGGTGCGGCGCTGGCACGCTGGCAGGTCCATCAGGCCGCAGCCCGCAGCGCGGCCGCCCGGCTGGCCTATGGTATGGCCGGTTTCGGCGCGGCGGGGCGGGCGGCGCGGCTTTATCTGCAATCGGCGCTTCTGGCCGCCGGGGCCTGGCTGAGCCTTGGCGGCGAACTATCGGGCGGCGGGATGGTGGCGGCCTCGGTCCTCTTTGGGCGGATGCTGGCCCCCGTCGAAGGGCTGATCGCGGGCTGGCCCACCGCGGCACGCGCGGTACAGGCCCGTCGCTGGCTGAAAGGGTTTTTCAAAAGCAGCCGGAATGGTTCGGACCGGCTGGCGCTGCCACGGCCACGGGGGACGCTCACCTTGCAGGATGTGACCGTGTGTCACGAAGGCGAGGAGAGGCCCGCCCTGAGCCAGATTTCCCTGTCATTAGCACCGGGGCGGATCGTGGGTCTGGCGGGGCCAACGGGGTCCGGCAAATCGACGCTCCTTGCGGTGATGGCGGGCAGTCTGGTGCCAGAGGCAGGCGAGGTGCGGCTTGATGGGGCGACGCTTGGCCAATATGCGCCCGATATGCTTGGGGCGGCGCTGGGCTATCTGCCGCAAGAGCCGCGGCTTTTCCCCGCGACCGTGGCCGAAAACATCGCCCGCCTTGCGCAAGCGCCCGAGGCGGCGGCGGTGATTGAAGCGGCACGCAAGGCCGGCGCGCACGAGATGATCCTGGCCTTGCCGCAGGGGTATGAGACGCGGGTGGGCACCGGCGGGCGGGGGCTGTCGGGTGGTCAGACACGCCGCATCGCGCTGGCGCGCGCGCTTTTCGGGCGGCCGGCGCTTTTGTTGCTTGATGAGCCAGACTGCGGTCAGGATGGCGATGCGAATGATGCGATCATGCGGGCGATCATTGACCATCGCGCCGAGGGCGGGTCGGTGGTTCTGGCCTCGCATCGGGTGCGGATGCTCGCGCTCTGCGACGAGATTGCGGTGCTGGACGGTGGCCATATCCGGCAAAGCGGGCCGCGTGAGAGGGTGCTGGCCACCCTGTCGGGCACTCACCGGCCCGGGCCGGGCTGGCATCGGGGGGTGGCATGATGGCACGAAGCTTTCGCCTGATTCTGGCCGGGTATGTTCTGATCCTGATCTTTGGCGTTGGTTTTGGCGGCTGGGCGGCACTGACCCCGATCGCCGGGGCGGTGCAGGCCACGGGCACGCTGGCGCCGGAAAGCGGCCAGCGGGCGATCCAGCATCCCCAGGGCGGGCGGATCGCCGATGTGCGGGTGGCGGAAGGGGCAGTGGTCGCCGAAGGCGCGCTTCTTTTGCGCCTTGAGGGGGGGGAGGTTCAGTCCGAAATCGCCCGGCTGGAGGCGCGGCTGGCGCAGGCCGGAGCCGAAGCGATACGGCTGGAAGCCGAACGCGACGATGCCGGAACGCTGGTCTTTCCGTCGGACAAGCGCGCGCTTCACCCCCAAGAGCAGGCGCAGGCCCGGCTTTTTGCCGAACGCCGTGCCGCGCATCGGGCGGAGCTGGGGCAGATCGAGCGGCGGATCGACCAGATCCGCGAGCAAAGCGCGGGGCTGGCCGCCGGGCTGGAGGCAACCCGCCGCCAGATCACCCTTTGGCAAGCGGCGCGCGACCGTGAGGCCGATCTGGCCGCGCGCGGCCTTCTGCCCGCCGCGCGGCTGGAGGAGACGGACCGCGAACTGGCACGGCTGGAGGGGCAGCTTGGCACCCAGATCGCCGCGCGGGCCGAAGCGGAAAGCCGCCTCGCCGAGGCCGGGCTTGAAACGCTGAGGCTTCGGGCGGCGCGGCGCGAAAGCGCGGCGGCTGACCTGCGGGCGGTCCTGGCCGAAGCGGAGGATCTGCGCGAGCGCCTGAA
>Ga0138256_10002820_pt1 | contig 18525 bp, 17 predicted proteins | sample KNB2016incub_MG_FD_105486 | JGI IMG/M metagenome (GOLD analysis project Ga0138256, IMG submission 105486) | Active sludge microbial communities from wastewater in Klosterneuburg, Austria - KNB2014incub_MG | ecosystem: Engineered > WWTP > Activated sludge > Unclassified | place: Austria... | reverse complement strand
TAGAGCTTTTGCGCCTCGCGCAAGTCGTCGGCGGGCGCGGCGGCGGCGAAGCCGGAAAACGCCAGCGCGATCGCGGCGATCACGACGGGAATGCGCAGAGGACGGAAGAGCATCGTGTTATAATTTGTTGAATTTAATGGAAAACAGATTCTACCAACCTTGGATGGGCTTCACAATCGGGCGCTTCATCCCGGGCCCCGCGGGACTGTCCGCGCGGCCGCCCTTCTGGAGCCTTGCCAGCGCTTTGGCAGTGTCCTTCGGTTGTCGTTCCTTCGGCACTGCCTGAAGCCGACGGCGGGCCCCGGGCCCGCGTCCCCCCACAAGTTGCCCGACTGACGCCCCCCGGGGCCCTTTCCTGCCATGTCCTCGCTCGCGATCCACAACACGCTTTCCCGCAGGAAGGAGACGTTCGCCCCGATCGTTCCCGGCCACGCCGGCATCTACGTGTGCGGGCCCACGGTCTACGACGCGATCCACATCGGGAACGCGCGCACCTTCGCGGTATTCGACCTCGTCGTGCGCTGGCTCCGGGCGAGCGGCTACGCGGTGAAGTACGTGCGCAACATCACCGATGTCGACGACAAGATCATGGATCGCGCCCGAAGCCTGGGCGAGGCGATCGAGACGCTGACCGAGCGCACCGTCGCCGCGTTCGCCGAGGACTGCGCGAAGCTGGGCCTGCTGCCCCCCGACAGCGAACCGCGGGCCACCGCCTGCATCGCCCCGATGCTCGAGCTCATCGCGACGCTCGAGAAAAAGGGGCTCGCCTACCGGGGGGCCAACGGGGATGTCTATTTCCCGGTCCGCGGCTTCGCGGGCTACGGCAAGCTGTCGCATCGGAATCTCGACGACCTGCGCGCCGGCGAACGCGTCGCCGTGGAGGCCGCCAAGCGCGATCCCCTCGATTTCGTCCTCTGGAAGGCGGCCAAGGCCGGCGAGCCTTCGTGGCCCTCCGTCTTCGGCGCCGGCCGGCCGGGCTGGCACATCGAGTGCTCGGCGATGGCGGGCCGGGAACTGGGAACGACGATCGACATCCACGGCGGCGGATGGGATCTGCAGTTTCCGCACCACGAGAACGAGATCGCCCAGAGCGAGGGGGCGAACGCCAAACCGTTCGTGAACTACTGGATGCACGCCGCGTTCCTCAACATGGGCGACGAAAAGATGTCGAAGTCCCTCGGCAACGTGTCCACGGCGCGCGACGTGCTCGCGTCGCTCGATCCGGTGCAGGGCGGCGAGCAGCTTCGCTACCTGCTGCTCCGGGGCCACTACCGCAGCGAGCTCGACTACACCCGGGAACTGCTCCAGGACGCCGGCAACACGCTGCGCGGCTTCTACACCGCGCTTCGCGAGGTGCGGCCGGAGGAGGGAGCCGTCGACTGGGAGCAGCCGCTCGCCCGGCGCTTCCGGGACGCGATGAACGACGATTTCGACACGCCCGTCGCCTTCGCCGCGCTGCACGAGCTGCGCGGGGAGGTGAACCGGACCCGCTCGGCTCGGCTCGCCGGCCTCCTCAAGGGGCTGGGCGCCACGATCGGCTTCCTGCAGCACGATCCGGAGGCCTTCCTCAAGGGCGGCGTGACGCTCGATGTCGATGCGCTCGTCGCCGAGCGCGAGTCCGCGAAGGCGGCGCGCAATTTCGCGCGGGCCGACGCGATCCGCGAGCAGCTCGACGCCGCCGGCATCGCGCTGGAGGACCGGCCCGGCGGCGCGACGCAGTGGCGCAAGAAATGAGAAGGGCCCGGCAGCGCCGGGCCCTTTCCGGGGGATCCGCCGCGGCGAGCGCTCAGCGGACGAACTTCTGGTTCCTCGAGATGATGGTGAGGTCGACGAACTGGGAGCCGTTGTGGTTGTCGTGGCCGTAGCTCACCTTGAATCCGCCCACGTCGTACGGATCGAGCGTCTCCATCGCCTTGATGAAGCTCTCGCGCGTGAGTCCCCGTCCCGCGCGGCGCAGTCCTTCGACCATCACTTTCGCGGCGATGTAGCCCTCGAGCGTGCCGAACCCCGGCTCGCCCTTGGCGGCGACCAGCAGCGCGCGGTATTCCTTCACGACCGGCACCGACGAGTCCCAGGGAAACGGAACCACCTGTGAGATCTGCACGCCGCGGCCCTCGCGATCGAGTTCCTTCGCGAGCGCCTTGCTGCCGACGAACGACACGTTCCAGAACGTGGGATTGGAGCCGACCCGCTTCATTTCCTTGATGAAGGCCGCGCACGACTTGTAGGCGCTGATCATCACCACGGCCTGCGGATCGGCCTTGCGAATCTCCGCCACCGACTTCGCGACGTCCACCGTGTTGCGCTCGACGGTTCCCCTGGCGGCTATCTGGAGGTTGCGCTTCTTCAGCGCGCGCTCGACGCCGGCGAGACCCGCCTGGCCGTAGGCGTCGTTCTGGTAGAAGACGGCGATCTTGTCCACGCTCATCGCGGTGAGGTGCTGCACGATCGCTTCCGTCTCGTCGTAGTAGCTCGCGCGGACGTTGAAGATGTAGCGGTTGACGGGCGTTCGGAGCAGCTCCGCGCCGGTGAACGGGCCCACGAAGGGAACCTTCGCCTCGGTGAAGATCGGCAGCGAGGCCGCCGACGTGGGAGTCCCCACGTATCCGAAGAGCGCGAAGACCTTGTCCTCGTTCACGAGCTTCTTCGTGTTCTCCGCCGCGCGCACCGACTCGTAGCCGTCGTCCAGGGTCTTCAGGACGATGCGCCGGCCATGGATGCCGCCCCTTGCGTTCACCTGGTTGAAGTAGAGGCTGGCCCCGAGCTGCATGTCCTTGCCGAGTTCCTGCGCGGGGCCGGTGAGCGCGACCGACTGGCCCAGGACGACCTGGGCGTCCGTCACGCCCTGGGCGAGTGCCGTGCCTGCTGCGACCGACAGCGCGAGAATCGATGCGATGGCGCGATGCATGGTGCTCCCTCCTCCGGGAATCGTGTTCCGGCCATGATAGCGTGCCCGGAACCCGGGCGACAGGGAGCGCTCAGCCGGCGAAGAAATCGCGCATCCGGTCCATGAAGGACTTGGCGCGCGGGCTGTGGCGGTCACGGTCGCCGCGGTTGATCTCCTCCAGTTCGCGCAGGAGCTCCTTCTGGCGTTCCGTGAGCTTCACGGGCGTCTCCACGACGATCTCGCAGAGGAGATCGCCGGGGTGGCTCGCGCGGACGCCCTTGATGCCCTTGCCGCGAAGGCGAAGCACCTGGCCCGTCTGGGTTTCCGGCGCGATCTTCACCTTCGCCTGCCCGTCGAGCGTCGGGATCTCGATCTCGCCGCCGAGTGCCGCGATGGAGAAGCTGACCGGCATCTCGCAGTGCAGGTCGTCGCCATCGCGCTGGAAGACGGCGTGGTCCTTCAGGTGGATCACCACGTACAGGTCGCCCGGCGGACCGCCGTTCACCCCGGCTTCGCCCTCGCCGGCGAGGCGGATGCGGTCGCCCGCGTCGATGCCCGGCGGGATCTTCACCGCGAGTGTCTTGTGGCGCTTCACGCGGCCCGCGCCGCCGCACCCCCGGCAGGGATCGGCGATCATCTTGCCGCTGCCGTGGCAAGTCGGGCAGGGCTGCTGGATCGAGAAGAAGCCCTGCGACATGCGCACCGCGCCCGTTCCGCCGCAGGTCGAGCAGGTCTTGGGTTGCGTTCCCGGCTTGGCGCCGCTGCCGTGGCAGGTCTCGCATAGCTCCAGGGCGGGGATGCGGATCTTGGTCTCGGTGCCCCGGGCGGCCTGCTCGAGACTCACCTCGAGGTTGTAGCGCAGGTCGGCGCCGCGATAGACATTGGAGCGCCCGCCGCCGCGAGCGCCGCCGAAGATGTCGCCGAAGATGTCGCCGAAGGCCTCGGCGAACCCGCCGAAGCCCGCCTCGCCGCCGCCGCCGTGCATCTGCGGGTTCACGCCGGCATGCCCGTAGGCGTCGTAGGCACGGCGCTTGTCCGGCTCGGAGAGCATCTCGTAGGCTTCCTTCGCCTCCTTGAACTTGTCTTCCGATTCCTTGCTGTCGGGATTGCGGTCGGGATGGTGCTTCATGGCGAGCTTGCGATAGGCCTTCTTGATGTCCTCCTCGGAGGCATCGCGATTCACGCCGAGCACTTCATAGTAGTCGCGCTTGTTCGCCATTCTCGTGTCCAGGCCTTCCATGCAGAAAAAGGGTGAAGGGGCCTTGCCCCTTCACCCCGGCAGCGTGAGGCGACGCCTCGTCAGGCGGACTTCTTGTCCTTCACCTCGGTGTATTCGGCGTCGACCACGTTGCCGTCGTCCTTGCTTCCCGCGCCCGGTCCCTGGCCGGGCGCCGACGCGCCTTCCGGCGCTCCCGCCTGGGCATTCGCCTGGGCATCGGCGTAGAGCCGCTCGCCCATCTTCTGGGAGGCCGCGGCGAGCGCCTGGCTCTTCGCCTCGATCGCGGCCTTGTCGCCCGTCTTGAGGATCGCCTCGAGTTCGCCCGCGGCCGCCTCGATCGCCGTCTTTTCCGCCGCGTCGACCTTGTCGCCGTGCTCGGCGAGCGACTTCCTTACCGAATGGAGCAGCTGGTCGGCCTGGTTGCGGGCGGTGACGAGATCGAGCTGCTTGCGGTCCTCGTCGGCGTGGGATTCCGCGTCCTTCACCATGCTCTGGATCTCGTCTTCCGTGAGTCCGGAGTTCGCCTTGATGGTGATCTTCGATTCCTTCCCGGTCGCCTTGTCCTTCGCGTTCACGTGGAGGATGCCGTTCGCGTCGATGTCGAACGTCACCTCGATCTGCGGCATGCCGCGCGGGGAGGACGGGATGCCCTCGAGGTTGAACTGGCCCAGGCTCTTGTTGCCCGCGGCCACGTCGCGCTCGCCCTGCAGCACGTGGATCGTGACGGCGCTCTGGTTGTCCTCGGCCGTGGAAAACACCTGCTGGGCCTTGGTGGGAATGGTGGTGTTCTTCTTGATGAGCTTGGTCATCACGCCGCCCAGGGTCTCGATCCCGAGCGAAAGCGGCGTCACGTCGAGGAGGAGGACATCCTTCACGTCTCCCTTCAGCACGCCGCCCTGGATCGCGGCGCCGATGGCCACGGCCTCGTCGGGGTTCACGTCCCGCCGGGGCTCCTTGCCGAAGAACTCCTTCACCTTGTCCTGCACCTTCGGCATGCGCGTCATGCCGCCCACGAGGATCACGTCGGCGATGTCGGCGACCTTCACGCCCGCGTCCTTGATGGCGATCCGGCACGGCTCCATCGTCCTGTCAACGAGTTCGTCGACGAGCGACTCGAACTTGGCCCGCGTCACCTTCATCGTGAGGTGCGAGGGCGCGCCGTTCGCCATGGCGATGTAGGGCTCGTTGATCTCGGTCTGCTGCGACGACGACAGCTCGATCTTGGCGCGCTCCGCGGCCATCTTCACGCGCTGGAGCGCGATCGGATCCTTGGAGAGGTCCACGCCGGAGGTCTTGCGGAATTCCTCGACGATGTAGTCGATCAGGCGCTGGTCGAAGTCCTCGCCGCCCAGGAAGGTGTCGCCGTTGGTCGAGAGCACCTCGAACTGGTGCTCGTTGTCGACCACCGCGATCTCGATGATGGAGATGTCGAAGGTGCCGCCGCCCAGGTCATAGACGGCGATCTTTCTGTCGCCCTCCTTCTTGTCCAGGCCGAAGGCGAGCGCCGCCGCCGTGGGCTCGTTGATGATGCGCTTCACCTCCAGGCCCGCGATGCGCCCCGCATCCTTGGTGGCCTGGCGCTGGGAGTCGTTGAAATAGGCCGGCACCGTGATCACCGCCTCGGTCACGGGCTCGCCGAGGTAGTCCTCGGCCGTCTTCTTCATCTTGCGCAGGACTTCCGCGGAGATCTGCGGGGGCGCGATGCCGCGGCCGCGCACCTCGACCCACGCGTCGCCGTTGTCGGCGCGCGCGATCTTGTAGGGCATGAGCCCGATGTCCTTCTGGACTTCCTTCTCCTCGAAGCGCCGGCCGATGAGGCGCTTCACCGCGGAGAGCGTGTTCTTCGCGTTGGTGACCGCCTGGCGCTTGGCCGGCGCGCCCACCAGGATCTCGTCGTTCTCCGCGTAGGCGACGATGGATGGCGTGGTGCGGGCGCCTTCGCTGTTCTCGATGACCTTGGGCTTTCCGCCCTCCATGATCGCCACGCAGGAGTTCGTCGTCCCCAGGTCGATGCCGATGATCTTTCCCATGTTCGCTTTCCTTCTTCCTTGTCCTGAACCTGTTCGGAATGTCGGGTGATTCGCCGTGATTTCAAGCGCCCGGCGACGCTTCGCGCGCCGGGCCGGTGCGTTCCCGGGCCACCATGACGAGCGCGGGGCGGATGACGCGCTCGTTCAGGAGGTAGCCCTTCTGCAGCACGGTGACGACGGTATTGGGTTCCTGGTCCGATTCGACCTGGCTCAGGGCCTGGTGGCGATGGGGGTCGAACTTCTCGCCCTGGGGCGCGATCTCGACGAGCGAGGCCTTCTCGAACGCGGAGGACAACTGCCGGTAGGTGATCGCCACGCCGTCGCGAAGCGATTCGACCGTCGGCGATTCCACGGCCATGGCGGCTTCGAGGCTGTCGCGCACGGCAAGCAGGCTCGAGGCGAACGATTCGATGCCGAACTTGTGCGCCCGGGCCACGTCGTCGGCGGCGCGGCGGCGCGCGTTTTCCGCCTCCGCGAGGGCGCGGAGGAATTCGTCGTTCAGTCGGGCCACCTCGGCCTCGGCCGTCGCGAGCCTCGCGTCCAGGTCCGCGGCCGGGGTTTCGGGCGCGCCCGGGGTATCCGGCCCCGATCCGGGGGCGGGGGCGATGGGGTCATCCACAACGTTCTCCCTGTTCAAAATCAGAACCTTGCGACGCAACTTGGGGCGCCGCGGAACCATTTCAAGAGCGCCGCCGACCGGGCCTATCCTGAAAAGGACGGGAATCTCAGATCAACCTATTGATTTTAAATCGAAAAACCTAAACCCAAGACCCGGCGACGACCACCTGGCCGGCTGAGCGAGGTCTACTTCCTCGATCCGGACACCACCCAGCTCACCACCAGGGTGATCAGGCTGTAGAGGATCGAGCCCACCAGCGCGGCGAGGAAGCCCTGGACGTAGAAGCCCTTGATGACCTGCGCCACCAGCCAGAAGAGCGTCGCATTGATGACGAAGAGGAAGAGGCCGAGCGTGATGATCGTCACCGGCAGCGTGAGCACGACGAGAATCGGCCGGATGAGCGCGTTGGCGAGGCCCAGCGCCAGCGCGGCCACCGCCGCCGAGAAGAAGCTCTCGACCCGCACGCCGGGATAGAGGTAGGCGACGGCCAGCAGCGCCAGCGCATTGAGGAGCCATCGAAGCAGCAGCGAGCCCATGGGCGCGTCCTATTGCGCCGCGCCCAGCGCCCTGGCGCGGGCGGCCGATTCGCGCGCCTCGGCCTGCGCCGACGGGGCATCCCATTCCTTGCTCGCCCAGCCCTGGAGGTTCTCCAGCGCGATGATCGTGAGCGCGGCCATGAAGGCCTGGGAATCGTTCGCCGTCGGGATGTAGTGGAACTCGCGGCCGCCGGCCCCGCGAAACGTGTCGCGGCCCTCGATCGCGATTTCCTCGAGCGTCTCCAGGCAGTCGGCGGCGAAGCCCGGGCAGATCACGTCCACGCGGCCCGTGCCCTTCGCCCCCAGTTCGGCGAGCACCTGCGCGGTATAGGGCTTGAGCCATTCCGCCCGCCCGAAGCGCGACTGGAAGCAGACGATCGTGCGCTCGTCGTCCCAGCCCAGTTCGGTGGCGATGAGGCGCGCGCTCTTGCGGCATTCGCAGTGGTACGGGTCGCCCTTGTCGAGCGAGAACCGCGGCAGCCCGTGGAAGCTCATCACCAGGCGGTCCGGCCGGCCATGCTTCATCCAGTAGTCGTTGACCGCCTTCGCCACGGCCTTCACGTAGGCGGGGTGGTCGTGGAAGTGGCGCACCGTGCGGACCGCCGGGACATTGCGCAGCGCCGAGAGCGCGGCGCCGACCGCGTCCATCGCCGACCCCGTCGTGCTCGCGGCGTACTGGGGGTAGAGCGGCAGCACGAGGATCCGGTCGCAGCCCTTGCCGCGCAGCGAGGCGATGCCGGCGGCGATCGAGGGCTTGCCGTAGCGGCAGGCGCCCGCCACCGCGAGCGGCGACTTCACGCGCTCGCCCAGGAAACCGCGGAGCAGCTGCACCTGCCGCTCGAGGTGCACGCGCAGGGGAGAGCCGTCCTTCGTCCAGATCTTCGCGTACTTGGCGGCGCTCTTCGCCGGGCGCACGACGAGGATCACGCGCAGGATCAGCCACCAGGCGGCGCGCGGGATCTCGACCACGCGGGGATCCCAGAGGAATTCGGCGAGATAGCGGCGCACCGCGCCCGCGGTGGGCGCGTCCGGCGTGCCGAGGTTCACGAGCAGGACTCCCGTGCGCGACGGCGAATCGTGCTTGAAGGGAGGCTCCGGAAGGTAGGGCATTCAGTGCTGCGACAGCACGGTGGAGATCAGCTTCGCGGTGACGTCGACGATCGGGATGACCCGCTCGTAGGCCATGCGCGTCGGGCCGATCACGCCGACGGTGCCGACCACCCGACCGTCGACCTCGTAGGGAGCGGTCACGATGGAGCACTCGTCCAGGGGCACGAGCAGGGAGTCGCCGCCGATGAAGATCTTCACGCCCTCGGCGCGCTCGCTCTCGTCCAGGAGCCCGAGGAGCTGCGCCTTGCGCTCGAACAGGTCGAAGAGCTTGCGAAGGCGCGCCCGGTCCGAGGAAAGGGCTTCCACCTCGAAGAGGTTTCGCTCGCCCGAGAGCACCACGCCGTCGGCGGGCTGGCGCATCGCCTCGCCGCCGGTCTCGATCGCCGCGCGCATGAGCGCGGAGATGTCGCGGTGGAGGTCCAGGAGCTCGTTGCGCACGCGGCTCGCGATGGCGGCGAAATCGTGGCCCGCGTAGTGCTGGTTGATCGCGTTGGCCGCCTCGGCGAGTTGCGAGGCGGAGTAGGGCCGGTCGGTGACGAGCACCCGGTTCTGCACTTCGCCGTCCGAGGCGACGACGATCAGCAGGACCCGCTTCTCCGACAGGTGGAAGAACTCGACGTGCCGCAGGGAGGCGATGCGGCGCGGCGAGACGACCACGCCGGCGAAGTGCGTGAGATCCGACAGGAGCTGGGAGGCGGCCGCGACGACGCGGTGCGGGTCGTCGGGCAGGAGGCTTTCCTCGATCTGGGCGCGCTCGACGTCCTCCAGCGGGCGAACGGTGAGCAGCGTGTCGACGAAGAACCGGTAGCCCTTCGGCGTGGGCACGCGCCCGGAGGAGGTGTGCGGGCTCGAGACGAAGCCCATCTCCTCGAGGTCGGCCATCACGTTCCTGATCGTGGCCGGGGACAGCTCCAGGCTGGAGGCGCGCGAGAGCGCCCGCGAACCCACCGGCTGTCCGTCCGCGATGTAGCGTTCCACGAGGATCTTGAGCAGCGCCTGCGCGCGGTCGTTCAGCATGGGGTCATTGTACGAAAAAACGGGCGGCGGCGAGGCGGGGTTTCGCCTTTGTTTGCGGGGAGCGCTGTGATCTAATGCGGTCCATGCCCGCGCCCTTCAAGACCGTGGCCGTCGTGGGAAAAAGCGACGCCCCGGTTCTCCCGGAAATGCTCGACCAGGTGGTGGCCGTGATCCGTTCGCGCGGCGCCGCCGTGCTCATGGACGCGCGCACCGCCGAGGCCTCGCGCGCGCGGCCCGACGAGGCCGTGGCGATGGGCGAGCTGCCGTCCCGGGCCGACCTCGTGGTGGTCATCGGCGGCGACGGCACGCTCCTGTCCTGCGCGAGGCTCATGGCGGCGAGCGGCGTGCCACTCATCGGCGTGAACCTGGGCCGCCTGGGCTTTCTCACCGACATTCCCGCCGACAAGGTGTCCGACACGCTCTCGGCGGTCCTCGACGGCGACTACGTGGCCGAGGAACGGCTCCTGCTCAATGCGCGGGTCATGCGCTCGGGCCGGGAGATCTTCGCGACCCAGGCGATGAACGACGTGGTGGTGGGCCGCGCGGGCGCGGGCAGCATGATCGAGTTCTCGGTGCACGTGGACGGCGAGTTCATCTACAGCCTCCGGGCCGACGGCATCATCGCCGCCACTCCCACGGGATCGACGGCCTACGCGCTTTCCGCGGGGGGGCCGATCCTGCACCCGAGGCTCGCGGCCGTGGCGCTCGTGCCGATCTCGCCGCACACGCTCTCGAACCGTCCCGTGGCGATCCAGAGCAGCTCGCGCATCGACGTGATCCTGGTCCGGGGGCCCGGGGCCCGTGCCAATTTCGACGTGCAGTCCCACGTGAATCTCGAGGCGGACGACGTGGTGAGCATCGCCGCCGCGCCGAAACGGGCGATCCTCCTCCACCCGCGCGGCTATCGGTACTTCTCGATGCTGCGCGACAAGTTGCGCTGGAACGAGCGCAACGCCTGAGCCGAGCGCCCGCCGATGCTCCGCGCCCTCGCGCTTCGCGACTTCGTGATCGTCGAGGCGATCGACCTCGAGCTCGCCACGGGCTTCACCGCGCTCACCGGGGAAACGGGCGCGGGCAAGTCGATCCTCGTGGATGCGCTCGCGCTGGTCCTGGGCGCCCGCGCCGACCCCGGGGTGATCCGGCCAGGGGCGGAGCGCGCCGATCTCACCGCCGAATTCGACGTGGGCGGCCTCGAGCCGGCCAGGCGGTGGCTCGCGGCGAACGAACTGGAGGAGGGCGAGGACGATGTCTGCCTCGTGCGGCGCACCATCGACCGGGCGGGACGCTCGCGGGGGTTCGTGAACGGGCGTCCGGCCACCGCCTCGCAATTGCGCGAGCTGGGGGAGCACCTGGTGGACATCCACGGCCAGCACGAGCACCAGTGGCTCTCGCAGCGCGACTACCAGCGCCGTCTCCTGGACGCTTTCGGCGGGTCCGAGGCCGACGCGGGCGAGGTTTCCCGCCTGCACGGGCTGTGGCGGCGGGCGGCGCAGGCGCGGGCCGCGCGGGAACGCGCCGAGGCCTCTTCCCTGCGCGAGCGCGAGTTCCTGCGAAACGAGATTCGCGACGCCGAGGCGCTCGCCTTCACGCCCGAATCGTGGGCGGCGGAAAACGCCGAGCACCGGCGCCTCGCGCACGCGCAGGAACTGATCGGGCATTGCCGGGCGGCGCTCGAAGCGGTCGATGAAGCCGAGCCCAGCGCCACCTCGCTCATCGCAACGGCCGCCTCGAGCCTTGCCGAGGCTGCGCGGGTCGATCCGGCCCTGGCGCAGGCGCAGCGCGATCTCGAGAGCGCCTCCGCGAACGCTTCCGAGGCCGCGCACCAGCTGCGACGCTACCTGCAGAGCGTCGAGCCGGACCCGGCGCGACTCGATGCGCTCGACCGCCGGCTTGGCGCCGTGCACGACGCGGCGCGGCGCCTGAAGGTCGATCCCGCCGGGCTCGCGGACGCCCTTGCCGAGCGCCGCGCGCGCCTCGAGGAGATGGGCGGCGACGAGAATCTGGAGCAGCTGGTCGAGCGAGAGGCGGGCGCCTGCGCCGCCTGCGCCGAGGCGGCCCGGAAGCTGTCCGCGAAGCGGCGCGAGAACGCGCGGCGGCTGGGCGAGGAAGTCACTCGCCGGCTCCAGGGCCTCGCCATGGAGGGCGGCCGGCTGGAGGTATTTCTCGAGCCGCTCCCGGAACCGGCCTCCTTCGGGTTCGAGGCCGTCGAATTCCGCGTCTCGGCCCATGCCGGCCAGCCGGTGGGGCCCGTGGGCAAGGTCGCCTCGGGCGGGGAGCTCTCGCGCCTCGCGCTCGCCCTCCAGGTCCTCATGGGCGGGCGCGCCGGCATTCCCACGCTCGTGTTCGACGAGGTGGATGCGGGAATCGGCGGGCGCGTGGCGCAGATCGTGGGCTCGCTGCTCGCGGAACTCTCGCGCCATCACCAGGTGCTGTGCGTCACGCACCTGCCGCAGGTGGCGGCCTATGCCCGGCACCAGCTTCGCGTGTCGAAACTCGCGAAGGCGCACGGCACGGTGGCGTCCGTCGAGCCGCTCGACGCCGCCGGCCGCGTGGAGGAGATCGCCCGCATGCTGGGTGGCGCCCGCATCACCGAGACCACCCGGCGGCACGCCGGGGAAATGCTGGAACAGGCCGCCGCGCCCGCGACGGCCGCGAAGGGCGTGAAGTCCAGGGTCGTCGGGCGCGCCCGCTAGCGCGGCGCGGCGGACAACGGAGGCAGCGGCATGGAAGGCACGTCGGGAAAGGTCGGGCTGGTTCTCGCGGGTGGCGGCGCCCGGGCCGCCTACCAGGTGGGCGTCCTCAAGGCGCTGAAGGAGATGCTCCCGGACCCGTCGGTCAATCCCTTTCCCATCATCGGCGGGACGTCGGCCGGCGCGGTGAACGCGGGCGCGCTCGCCTGCCACGCCGACGATTTCGGCAAGGCCGTGGACAACCTCCTGGACGTGTGGCGCAACTTCGAGCCCCGGCACGTCTACCGGTCGGATTTCGCCGGCGTGGCGGCCAACAGCACGCGCTGGCTCGCTTCCCTTTTCTTCGGAGCCTTCATCCGCGACCGGCGCATCTCGCTCCTGGACAACCGGCCGCTCGCCGCGCTGCTCGCGAGGAAGCTCGAGTTCGGCCGCATCCCGGACAACATCGCCAAGGGCGCGCTCGACGCGCTCGCCATCACCTGCTCGGGATACACCTCGGGCCAGAGCGTCACCTTTTTCGAGGGCGCGGCGCACCTGGGCGCCTGGAAGCGTTCGCAGCGCGTGGGCATCCGCACGAAGATCCAGGTCGAGCACCTGATGGCCTCGGCCGCGATCCCCTTCCTCTTTCCCGCCCACAAGCTCAATCGCGAGTTCTTCGGCGACGGCTCCATGCGCCAGATCGCCCCGGTGAGCCCCGCGCTCCACCTGGGTGCGGACCGCGTGGTCGTCGTGGGCACGGCGAAGATCAGGAACGACGATCCCGAGCGCACGAGGGGCGATACCTATCCCACGCTTGCGCAGGTGGCCGGGCATGTGATGAACTCGATCTTCCTCGACAGCCTTGCCGTGGACATCGAGCGCCTCGAGCGCATCAACCGCACGATCAGCGCGGTGCCGCAGGACCGGCTGCGGCAGCTGGGGCTCACGCTGCACCACGTGGACGTCCTCGTGATGACGCCCTCGGAGCCGCTGGACGTGATCGCGGTCCGCCACCTGCGCAGCCTTCCCTGGACCATCCGGTTCCTCCTTCGCACCGTGGGCGCCATGCGCCGCGGCGGGGCCAACCTCGCGAGCTACCTGCTCTTCGAGCAAGGCTACTGCCGCGAGCTGATCGACCTCGGCTACCACGACACGATGAAGCGCCGCGACGAGGTCGAGGCCTTTCTCGGCGGCGCCATGTGCCCGGTCCCCGGCGCCTATGCGCGCACCGTGAAGTTCTTCGTCCCTCCCGGGAAGGCGCCGGGCCCCGGAGCAAACTGATGGCGCGACCCGAAGCCCACCGCCGCGGCGACTACCCCCACAGCCGCGAGATCGCCACGCGCTGGATGGACAACGACGCCTACGGCCACGTGAACAACGTCGTCCACTACTCGTACTTCGACACGGTCGTGAACGACTGGCTCATCCGGCGCGGATTGCTCGACGTGGAGCGGGGCGCGATCATCGGTCTCGTGGTGGAAACCGGCTGCCACTACTTCGACTCGCTCACCTATCCCGAGACCGTGACCGCGGCCATGCGCGTGGCGCACGTGGGCAACTCGAGCGTTCGCTACGAGGTCGCGCTGTTCGGCGAGGGCAAGGACCGGGCCGCGGCCCAGGGGCACTTCGTGCACGTGTACGTGGACCGCGAGAGCCGCCGGCCCGCGTCCCTGCCGGAGGCGTGGCGACTCGCCCTCGCGACGCTCACGCCATGAGGATCGGGCTGCGATAGCGGGAGACGAGCCAGGCCGAGATCGCCGCGACTTCCTCCGCGCAGACCGAGTGCGGCATCGGGTAGGTGTGCCACTCGGGCGCGAGGCCCCGCGCGGCAAGCATCTCCCGCGAGGATTGCGCGAGCGAGAGGGGCACGACCGGGTCCTGCACGCCGTGCGCCATGAAGATCGGGACCTGCCCGTTCTCGTCGGCCGATTCGCGCTCAAGCGTCTCGCCCAGGGGCAGGTAGGTCGACAGCGCGAGGATCCCGGCGAGCGCCTCGGTGTGCCGAAGCCCCGCATGCAGCGCGATGGCGCCGCCCTGCGAGAAGCCCGCGAGCACGATGCGCTCTGTCGGAATCCCGCGCGATTTTTCCCGCGCGAGGAAGGCCTCCACCTGCGCCTGCGACTGGCGAATGCCGGCCTCGTCGGGCAGCCGGCCGATGTCGGCCATCGCGATGTCGTACCACGCCCGCATGGCGTGGCCGTTGTTGATCGTGACCGGCCGGACCGGCGCGTTCGGGAAGATGAAGCGCAGCGGCAGGTCCTCGGGCAGGTCGAGTTCGCGCACGATCGGCACGAAGTCCCAGCCGTCGGCGCCCAGGCCATGCAGCCAGACGACGGTGCCCCGGGGGGCCGCGCCGGTGGTGAGTTCCAGGTGGGAGAGCAGTTCCATGGTCAGGTCTCGGCAGGGGCGTCGGAGGCCCGGGGTCGGAGGGCGGACTTGGGGCGGAAGGCCTTCACGATTTCCTCGCGCGTCTCGAGGTAGGGCCCGCCGATGAGGTCGATGCAGTAGGGCACCGCCGCGAAGATGCCGGCCACGCGGGGGCGGCCGTCGGCGTCCTTCGCGCCTTCGAGCGTCTCTCGGATCGACTTGGGTTGCCCGGGGAGGTTCACGATGAGCGCCCCGCCGCGGATCACCGCGACCTGCCGCGACAGGATCGCCGTGGGCACGAACTCCAGGCTGATGCGCCGCATCTGCTCGCCGAAGCCTGGCATCACCTTGTCGGCGACCGCGAGCGTGGCCTCCGGCGTCACGTCGCGAGGGGCCGGCCCGGTGCCGCCCGTGGTGATCACGAGGTGGCAACCGGCCATGTCCACGAGTTCGACGAGGGCGGCCTCGATGGCCGCGCGCTCGTCGGGGACGAGGCGCCGCTCGAAGCGCACCGGGTTCACGAGCGCCTGCGCGAGCCAGGTCTCGAGCGCGGGAATGCCCTCGTCCCGGTAGTCGCCGCGCGACGCCCGGTCGCTCGCGGAAACCAGTCCGATGGTCACCTCGTCGTGGGCGCTCATGGGGCGGTTCCCTCCTGGTCCTGGATGGTGGCGTTGATCGCCTGGAAAAGTTCGCGATAGCGCTTCGGCGGCCGTTCCCCGGCGCGTTCCTCGAGCGCCGCGGCGGCAAGCGCCGTCAGCCGGCGCGCATCGGCCTTCGGATAGGCTGCCACGAACCTTTCAACGGCGCCGGGCTCGGCGAGCAATTCGGTGCGCCATTTTTCGGCGCGGTGAAAGAGCGCGGTCTGGCGATGCGAGGGCGCGTGCATCGACTCCAGCTGGGCGGCGATGGGCGCGCAGTCGATCTTGCGCATGAGCTTGCCGATGAACTGCAGTTGCCGGCGCACGGCCTCGTGCCGGGTCATCGAGCGGCACGCGACGATTGCCAGGCGAAGGCTCTCCGGCATCTCGATGCGGGCGAGCTGCTCGGCGGGCAGCCGGGTCAGCGCCTTGCCGACGTCCTGCAGCTCGAGCATCTGCCGTTTCCGGCGGGTTTTGCTGATAAGATTCTCGTCGCTCATCTGGTCATCGATAACCGGTTCGTGCGCGTCCTGGCCCGCTGGAGTTTAGAGGTTTTGGCGGCCCCGCGGGCGAACCGACCCCAGGATCATCCCCGCCGCCATGCCCGATACGCCCGCCGTCCCGGCGCTTCCCCTCGATCGCGCCGCACTCGAGTCGGCCGCATTGCAGGCGCTGGAAATCGCCCGCGAGCGCGGCGCGAGCCACGCCGAAGCCGAGACCTCGGCGTCCGTGGGCCAGTCGGTGACCGTTCGCCTCGGCGAAGTGGAAACCGTCGAATACAACCGCGACAAGGCCCTCGCGATCACCGTGTACTTCGGCAAGCGGCGCGGCAACGCGAGCACCTCGGATCTTTCCGCCGAGTCCATCGCGCGCTCGGTCGACGCCGCCTGCGCCATCGCGCGCCACACCGCGGTCGATGACGCGGCGGGGCTCCCCGACCCGGAGCGCCTCTATCGCGGCGAGGCCCCGGGACTCGACCTCTGGCACCCGTGGGACCTCTCGGTGGACGAAGCCATCGGGCTCGCCCGCGAGACGGAAGACGCCGCGCGGGCCGTGGACGGTCGGATCACCAACTCGGAGGGCGCGACGGTGTCGTCGTCGGACGCCGACTTCGTCTTCGCGAATTCGCTCGGTTTCGTCGGCGGCTTCCCTTCGTCGCGCGCGAGCATCGCCTGCGGCGTGCTCGCGTCGGAAGGTGAGGCCATGCAGCGCGACTACTGGTACAGCTCCGAGCGCAACCCCTCGCGGCTCGAGCCGGCGCGCGCCGTTGGCCACCGGGCGGGCGAGCGCGCCGTGCGCCGCCTCGGCGCTCGCCGGGTCCCGACCGTCGAGGTCCCCGTGCTCTTCGAGGCCAACGTCGCGGGCTCCCTCATCGGCCATTTCGTCTCCGCCGCGAGCGGTGCGAGCCTTTACCGCCGCTCCTCCTTCCTGCTCGACGCGGCGGGCACGCCCGTCTTCTCGCCGATCGTGAACCTCGCGGAGGAGCCGCACCTGCCCGGCGCCATGGCGAGCGGCTGGTTCGACGGCGAAGGCGTGGCCACCGCGCCGCGCCGGATCGTCGACGCGGGCGTGCTCGCGGGCTATTTCCTGTCCACCTACTCGGCGCGAAAGCTGGGGCTTTCGACCACCGGCAACGCCGGCGGCTGCCACAACCTCGTGCTGCAACCGGGTGGCCAGGATTTCGAGGCGCTGGTTCGCGCGATGGGGCGCGGCCTGGTCGTGACCGAACTCATGGGGCAGGGCATCAATCCGGTGAACGGGGACTATTCGCGCGGTGCCGTGGGATTCTGGGTCGAGGACGGCGAGATCCGCTACCCCGTCGAGGAAGTGACCATCGCGGGCAACCTGCGCGAGATGTACCGCGGCATCGTCGCGATCGGGCGCGACGTGCTCGTGCGCGGTTCCCGGTCCACGGGCTCCATCCTCGTCGAGCGCATGACCGTCGCCGGCCACTGAGCGGTCGCGACGCCCGATTGCGGGCGATCGAATCTGGTAGGCTCTGCCGCGCTCCCGGAAGGACCGGGGGCGCGGTGCAGCCCGACCATTCACGACGAGGAGATGCGCATGCAGCGGAGAAAATTCCTGAACAAGGCCGGCGCGGGCATGGCCGGCATCCTGGCCGCGGGCGTGGCGCCGGCATTCGCCCAGTCCACGGGCGAGGTCAAGTGGCGGCTCGCCTCGAGCTTCCCCAAGAGCCTCGATACGATCTACGGTGCCGCCGAGACCATGGCGAAGCGCGTGGCCGCGGCCACGGGCGGCAAGTTCCAGATCCAGGTCTTCGCCGGCGGCGAGATCGTGCCCGGGCTCCAGGTGCTCGACGCGGTGCAGAACGGAACCGTGGCCTGCGGCCACACGGCACCCTACTACTACTGGGGCAAGGACGCCGCCTTCGCGCTGGACACGGCGATTCCGTTCGGACTCACCGCGCGGCAGATGAACGCCTGGCAGATATTCGGCGGCGGGCTCGAGCTCTTCCGCGAGTTCTACAAGGGCTACAACATCCACAACATCCCCTGCGGCAACACCGGCGCGCAGATGGGCGGCTGGTACCGCAAGGAGATCAGGAAGGTCGCCGACCTGAAGGGCCTCAAGATGCGCATCGGGGGCTTTGCCGGCAAGGTGATGGAGAAGCTCGGCGTCGTGCCGCAGCAGCTTGCCGCGGGCGACATCTATCCCGCGCTCGAGAAGGGAACCATCGACGCGGTCGAGTGGGTCGGGCCCTACGACGACGAGAAGCTCGGCTTCAACAAGGTCGCGAAGTACTACTACTATCCCGGCTGGTGGGAGGGCGGGCCGCAGCTCGACCTGTACGTGAACCTGAAGGAATGGGAGAAGCTGCCGAAGGAATACCAGAACATCCTCGAGGCGGCGTGCTGGGAGGCCAACACCTGGATGCTGGCGAAGTACGACGCGCAGAACCCGGCGGCCCTGAAGCGCCTCGTGGCGGGCGGAACCCAGCTTCGCGCGTTCCCGCGCGAGACCATGGTCGCGGCCTACAAGGCGGCGCTCGCGGTCTACAAGGAAGCGGGCGAGAAAAGCCCCGCGTTCCGCAAGATCTACGAGTCGATGGTGAAGTTCCGCGACGAGCAGCTGCTCTGGTTCCGCGTGGCCGAGAAGGGCTACGACGATTTCATGCACGGGATCGGGTCGATCAAGTAGCCGCGCCCGGCCGGGAAGGAGCCCGCCGCGAGGCGGGCTTTTTCCCGTCCTCGGCGACGGCCTACCGGCCGCCGCGAAGCACCCGCTCGATCTCCTCGGCCGCCTTCTCCTCGGGCGTCTTCGCCTTGCCCCTGGGCCGCGCGGACGGCGGCGGCTCGCCGCCTTTCAAGGCGCGCTCGATCGCCGCGGCGGGATCCTCGGCGGCGGTTCCGCCGGGCGGGTTCTGCAGGTCCTTCATCAGGTCGCTCGCCTGGCTGCCCTGGTCGACCACGGG
>Ga0138256_10002819_pt1 | contig 18525 bp, 14 predicted proteins | sample KNB2016incub_MG_FD_105486 | JGI IMG/M metagenome (GOLD analysis project Ga0138256, IMG submission 105486) | Active sludge microbial communities from wastewater in Klosterneuburg, Austria - KNB2014incub_MG | ecosystem: Engineered > WWTP > Activated sludge > Unclassified | place: Austria... | reverse complement strand
TTCAGTGATCCGGGACATGGAGAATTCGTTGGTCGTTGTTGGTTGCTCGTTGTTCGGCTGGGCTCAGGATGGTCCCACCGGCAACAAAGATCCAACCCTCAAAGAAAAGGGCCATCCGCCGTACGGCGGATGGCCCTTCTGCTTGGAAGTATTCGGATCAATCCAGCATCACCTTCCGCACGAGTCGCCCATCATTCAGGGTGAGTTCGAGGAAGTAGGTGCCGGGTGCCAGGCCGTTGCGTGCTACGGTGAAGCGCGCAGCGTTCACCGAGTTGGTGGCCACCTCACGACCGTTGATGTCGAGCACGCGATAACGACGCACGATGGTGTTGCCGCTGTTCACCGTGAAGTTGTCGGTGGCAGGGTTCGGCCACACCTCCACAGCAGAGGAGGAAGCTTCCTCGTCGATGCCCACAAGCGAGCATGGGCCGAGTTGCAGCGCGCACACGATCCGTGGGTTGAGGTATGCCATGACCGTATCGATGTACGTACGGGCTTTCGTCGGACTCATATCGGGGTTGCTCGCCAAGCTGGCGATGTTCGCTGTGATAGGCGGAGGACCAGCGCTCACGACGGTTTGTGCGAGCGCGGAATTCTGATCCCAGAACTGCCAAGGGCTCGCTTCTTCCTGAGCGGGTGCGGGCCAAAGCGGACGTACCATCGGGAAAAGACCTTCCACATTGGTGTTGATGGTCACCGCATTGGTGCCGTGCGTCTGCGTAGTCCCATATAGTGCGCGAGCACGCGCAGTGATAGGATCGCTGCTTGGCAGGTTCACGAAACTGTTGTTGTTGCCGAATTGGTTCACCAAGCGCATGAAGTAGTTGCTGCCTTGCACATTCACCACAGGTCCGCCGGTCGTGGGCACGATCACGATGCCATCCGTAAAGGGTGCGAAGGGATCGAACACCGTGTGGAAGGCCACCATGGGAGCATCACCAGCGGCAAGCCAGGTCGAATCGGCCAGTGAGCCGCCCATGTTCACACAGAACTGGGCGGTCGCATTCTGCCCGTTGGGACGGTATAAGGTAAGCGCACCGTTGTAGCCGTATATGTTGCCCACTTGCGCGGTGTCGACAACGCTAACGGTCGGATCGAAGGGGTCGAGACGGAACTTCTCGATGAAAAGCTCAGCAGGGTTATCCAAGGTAGCATTCGCAAGTGCTATGTATCCACCGGTCCCCTCACCTAGAACGATGATCTTGTTGGGATCGATCGCATAGGTATTCGCACCTGCGGCATCGGCTTTCAGAACGCGGGTACACTCCCGTACATCCTGCAACGCACGGTAAACGGCGTTCAAAAGACTTGCACGGCGCGCGATCTCGGTGGTGGCGAGTGGGTTCCAACCCAAACGATAGCTCATGCTCACCGCCACGTAACCGCGACGCGCCATGCGCTTACAGATCTCCACCGCCGTGCTGTCCTTGCGCGCGCCGTTCGGACTGCCATTGATGGGTGGGGGCAGCGCATTGCCGGTGTGCAGGTAGATCACCAACGGACGTGCGGTCAGCACATCCACGCCCTGGCTCGGCTCATAGACATCCATGCGGATATTGGTCACTTTCACCGCAGTGCTTCCATCGGCCGGATCGAAATACGGAGCGGGGATGGGCTGCATGGTGCTCACGAGCGTCTGCAAAGTGCCTATGTCGGTCGGGACAAGAGGGGAAGCGAAGTTGCTGGTGAGGAAATCGATGTTGGTACCGTACGTCACGTCAGGCGTGATCGTCAGGTTGGCATCGCTGAACACCTCGGTGAGATAGCGCTGCGCGCTCGCCGCAGTGCCCAAGCCAATGGCCAGTGCTGCTAGGGTTAAGGGTATGGTTCGTTTCATTTGATCCGTTGGTTTATGGCAGGCTAAGGTAGGTGGCGGAACAATGCATTCGAACACTGCCGGACCTCCCGAACAGGCGATACGCTGAACTAGGCGAGGACCCCAGCGTTGCGGCCCTAACGCTTATCCAACTCGTAGATGAGTTGTAGATAACCCAGGCGACCCACGTTCGGACCACCGAATACCATGAGTACACGGTTATCGAAGGCCCGGTCCAACCGTTCGGAAGCAGGCACATCCGGATCCAGAAGAGGGACCAGGCCAAGGATATTGCTCGCGCCCAGTTTCACGGTGAGGTGTTGTCCGGGGAATTTCACGTTCACCTGTGCATCCACCATGTCGTAGCTCGGGATCGGTCCGGTGAACTGCGGCGAACCTGTGAAGGTGAAGCCCTCCACATATTTCCAGTTTATCCCGAAACCGAGGTTGGGCTTGTCGGTGAAGGGTACTTTCATGTCATGCGCGGTGAAGCTCAGGTTGAATTTGTTCTGTGGGGTATTGAATGCAGGGATGATCGGGTCATCATTCCCACTGGCCAATTGGTTGTAGCTGTAATTCACCCCATAGGTCAATCGCTTACGGAAATAGCTCACCCCCACGTTCGCGCCCTGCGTCCGCACCAAGCTGGTCGCATTCGCCGCTAAGCGGTAGGCTTGGATCCCGCCGATCGGGAAGCCACTGGGGTCGAACTTCGCCGATAGGCCGATGATGTAGCCGATGAAGTCCGTGTACCAACTGCTGTAGGCACTGGCGTCCACATAGAACTTTTCAAAGTGCGTGGCGCGGTACCCGACCTCTATGGTCCGCACCTGCTCGGGGCGCACGCGATCCACGTTGAAGTAATCCAACTTGGCCAAGCCGGGGATCAGGTTCGCTCCCGATGTTTGGCGGTACTGATCGAAACTGTCGATGGTGATCAGGCTGTCCCGTCCCTTTTCGAACTGGCCATTGACATTGCCGAGCAGGATGGCACGCCCGACGTTGTAGTAGAGGTACTGATCCGCGAGCGTCGGGTTGCGGATGGCGCTGCTGAAGGACACGCGGAACACCCGGTCCTGGCGCGGGGTGTACACGAATGAGGCGGCAGGCGATGGGAGGTAGTCGAAGTTCTGGTTCTTGTCCATGCGCAAGGTGGCGGTGGCTTTCAGCTTGTCCTGCATGAACACATCCTCCAAGCCTAGATACATGCCGCCCTCGCGGTTCTTGATCACCACATCCCCGGTGTCGCGGAAGATGGTGCCCGCACTGTTCGGCAGGTATTGGCGGATGTTCCCTCCCAGAACGACCTGCGCTTTCGGGCGGATGGACCGCAACGGGCTGAACCGGTACTCACCCATGGCGTGTGCCAGCTGTGACCGATCGAAGAAGCGCGATCCTCCTTCGGTGAATCGCTTGTCCTTGATCTCCGCCAACTTATCGTCGAAGCGTTGGGTGCCGACCACGTAGTAGGGGTCCAGGAACGCATCATCGATCAGCGCGACCTGTGCCCCGATCTTGTCATGCAAAGCGGTGAACAGCGTGTTGTGATCGGCCACGTATTGGGTGATGTACGCATCATAGGTCTGTTCGGTGTAGCCCTGGCCGATGGCCTGACTGACCGTGAGGAAGCCCGGATCATGCTGTTGGATGTACGGCACGGCCTGATCCTGCCATGCGGTGTAGTAGGCCGTGAGCCATTTCACATAATCGCCGCCAGCCTCCTGCAAACGAACACCGGTGGTGAAGATGTCATACGTATTACCGGCATCCTCGCCGGTCAGGTACCCACGGACGAACCACTTCCCCTCACGCCGTAATTCGATGCGCTCCTGGTGGAACTGCACATCCTTCAAGCGGTAGCGGTTCTCACCTTGGTACACCGTACTCCCGCGGCTGTAATTCCCAGCTACGATCACCTCGATGCTATCGGTGATCTTGTAGTGGACGGAAGCCCCGGCCTTGAGGTTATCGGTCCCGTAGTTCACCAGATCCTGCTCACGGTAACCGGGCCGTATGTAAAGGCCAAGACCGGGATAGTTCCTTCGGTCGGCGATATCCCTGGAGAAGTCCGTCTGCGGATTGATGAACTCATCTCCGTAGGTGTTCACCGCATCGAAGCCCCCCGGGTTCTTGGTGCTTGTAGGGGAATTGGTGGTGGCGTTGTAATCCTGCGCGAACCAGTCCGTGGCCTTCAAGCTGTAAAGGTTCAGCTTGTACGCGAAGCGGTTCTTCCCATTCGCGTCCTTGAACACCTGCGCCCAACGCACACACCCTTCCAGCAGGTCGCGTTCACCGGCTTTGGCGCACACGCTCAGGCCGGGGAAGAGCCATGGACTCTTGGTGGTCATGTTGATCACGCCGTTGAAGGCTCCCGGTCCGAAGTAGGCCGCGCTCGCACCGGCGATCACATCCACCTTCATCACGTCCAGGTCGCTTGCGCCGAGGAAATTGCCGAGGGAGAAATTCAATCCCGGGCTCTGGTTGTCCACGCCATCGATCAGTTGCAGCGAGCGCACCGGGCTGGTGCTGTTGAAGCCGCGCGTGTTGATGACCTTGAAGCCCATGCTCGCCGCCGTCATGTCCACGCCCTTCAACGTGCCGAGGCTTTCGTAGAAGTCGCCGCTCGGTGCTTCGCGGATGGCCAGCACATCCATGCTCTCCACCGTGAGCGGCGCTTGCTTCTGTTTGTCGCTGATGCGGCTGCCGATCACCTCCGCTTCGCCGAGCAGTACCAGATCGGTGCTCAGCTTGAACTTCAACTCCTTGTCCAGGCTCTTCACCTCCACCTCCAACGGGTTGTAACCGATGTAGCTGATCACAAGCGTGTATGGCGGAAGCTCGTTCACCAGCAGTTCGAAGCGGCCATCCACGTCCGTGACCGCCCCGGTGGTGGTGCCCTTCAGCAGGACGTTCGCGCCGATGAGCGTCTCCCCGGTGGTGGCATCGGAGACCACCCCGCGCAGCTTGTATTGCTGTGCGCATAGTGCGGAAGCAAGGCAGCAAGGCAAAAGGATGGCGAATGCGTGGCGTAACCAATTCATTGCTGCGGGTGCGGCTCCAAGATAGGAGCAGCAATGGATCCACCATTCCCGGTCCCGCATCTTCGGGGGAACGCATGGTGGGAACCGGTGCGTGGCGGTGCCGGGTTCCCTTCCGCTCTTCCTCGTCCATGGCTCCGGACCGTCGGTGACTTTCCTTGGAGATCATTTCGTGGAACGGATGAAAACCCGCACCTTCGATGTGGTAACCGCCATGCCTCAAGAGATCGAAACGGTCCTTGCCCGGGTATTCTGTGATGCCCCCTCCTTGGTGGAGGTACACTTGAAGCCGGATGCACGCATCACCGTGGAAGCGATGGGGGAGATCATGCAGGTCCGTCGCTCATTGCTCCAGGGAGGGACAGGCGCCATCCTCTTCGTGGCACCCGGTGAATTGGAGTGGGAGACCGCAGTGCTGCGAACGGATCATTTCAATGATGATCGGGAGAACCTCACCGCCGTGGCCGTGATGGTGGATAGCCGGGTGCTGAATACGGTGGTGAATACCTACTTCACCTTGTTCCCACCGGAGTTCCCCATGAAGGTCTTCGATTCCGTGGCGGCTGCGAAGGAGTGGTTGAGGGAACCTGCCGTGTAGCCGCATCGGTGCGGATGGGTCCCTGTGCGGACCGGGTCCTTCCGACCGGAACCCCGCTTCTTCGCTATGGGCCGTGCTCCACCGATATCATTGCCACCTTTGCCGCATGTCCATCTCTCTTACCAGTCACGGCGCCGCAGGAACGGTTACCGGTAGCAAGCATCTTCTGGAGGTAACACGGAAGGACGGCACCACCTCGCGCATCCTATTGGATTGCGGCATGTTCCAAGGTGAGGCCGTGCGTGAGGCGAAGGGTGATCCCAATCGGCGCTTCGGCTTCGACCCGGAGGCGATCGATGTGCTCGTGCTCAGCCATGCGCACATCGACCACAGCGGCTTGATCCCGCGCTTGGTGGCCGAAGGATTCTCCGGACCGATCTGGAGCACACCGGCCACGCGTGATCTCTGCACGATCATGCTGGTGGATAGCGCACACATCCAGGAGTACGACTACGCGTTCGATGCCAGACGTGCGAAGAAGCGTGGGCGTGTGCCGGAGGAATCGGGTCCGCTGTACACCACGGACGATGTGGCACCCGCCATGCAGTTGTTCCGGACCGCGGACTATGGCGAAGCGGTGGGCATCGCGCCGGGCATCACCCTCACCTATACCGATGCCGGACATATCCTGGGCAGCGCAGCCGTACACCTGGAGATCGATGACGGTGAGCGCGTGCTGAAGCTGAGTTTCAGCGGCGACGTGGGCCGCTACGTGGACCGTCTGTTGCCGGAACCCGCACCCTTCCGGCAGGCCGATGTGATCATTTGCGAGAGCACCTACGGCGATCGTGATCATGCCCCGGTGGCCGAGGCGGAGGAGGAGTTGCTCCGCCACGTGATCGAGGTCTGCGTGGATCGTGGTGGCCGCTTGATCATCCCCGCCTTCAGCATCGGCAAGACGCAGGAGCTGCTGTACACCTTGAACGCACTGAGCAATGCGGGCCGCTTGCCCCGCGTACCGGTATTCGTGGACAGTCCGTTGGCCATCAGCGCCACGCAGATCGTGCAGCAGTACGGCCAGCTCTTCCGCCCGGCGGTGCGTGAGGAAATGCGGCTGGACCCCGAACTGTTCGATTTTCCGGGGGTGGAGTACGTGCGGAGCCCGGATCGCAGCAAGGAATTGAATACGATCAAGAAGCCCTGCATCGTGATCTCCGCCAGCGGCATGATGGAGGCCGGGCGCGTGCGGCACCACCTCCTGCACGGCCTTCCCGACCCGGCGAACGGCGTGCTCGCGGTGGGGTTCTGCGCACCGGGGACCTTGGGCAGTGCGCTGCTGGAGGGGGCGAAGGAGGTACACATCCTGCACGAGCAGGTACCGGTGCGTGCCAGCGTGCGGAAGATGGAGTTCTACAGCGCCCACGCCGATCGCGGCGAGCTGGTGCGCTACCTCAAATGCCAGAACCCGGCAAAGGTGAAGCGGCTGTTCCTGGTGCATGGGGTGGAACGCTCCCTGCTCGCGCTGAAGGAGAACCTGGTGGGGCAGGGGTTCAAGGAGGTGAGCATCCCACGGAAGGGGGAGCGGTTCGAGTTGTAGAGCTCTCATTATTGAACGGGCGGGGCTTCTGCAAAACCCCCAACGCAAAGCCCCGGCGAGGCGGCCGGGGCTTTGCATGTCCGTAGTAGGTGGTCGTCTGCGCTTATGCGGACATCCCGCCACAGCGCGGGGTACCTGCCCCCGAAGCCGCGCCACGCAAGGGTTTCCAAAGGGACCAGGCCGGCATACCTCCAACCGCAGTGGCGCAGCCCAGCGCACAGGCCACCGGAGCCGGTGCCACGGGTGCCGCGCGGAGAACACCTCTGTATGATGGGCGGCTTGCCCTCGACAAGCCCATCATCCATCCCGACAATCCGATCATACGTAGTGAAGAGCCGATCATACATGCGTAACAGCCCATCATCCTTACCGACGATCGGAACATTCCCACCCACGCCGGGTCTATCCAGCAGACCGGCGGTGAGCCGGGATGGTGGACGACCCGGCGGACCGAAGCCGAGAGGACAGGTATATTTCCCTACGGGTCGCAGGGTCCGCTCCTCCTCCTCCCGCGCAGGCCGTGCGCGGAGCGGGACCAGTTGCGGAGGTTTTCATACGGTGTGGCGAGCACCGTTCACCCTGCGTGGGGCTAGGTGGAATATGAACCAGTGGCGGTGAAAAACGCCCTCAGCAGAACCAGAACCCGTCGGCCTCGCACATGGTGAGTTCGCCCTTTGCATCGTAGGTCACATTCCAGACCCCGCCGTCCCCTTCATGGGCACCGTGGAACCCGAAGGTGATCCGGAACTTCTTTGGACCCACCTTCTTCACTTCCAGCTCGATGGCCAACGAACCCCCCTCGCGGTCGGGGTCGTACCGCTCGAAGATGGCATCCAGCGTACGGCCTTTGTCCAGGTCATCGCACAGGTTGCCCGGCGCATGTGTGCCGTCCTCCCACGCCGCTTCGCGGAAGAAGGCGATGAGCTGGGCATCGCTCAGGTGCTTGCGGGCACGGGTGAGCTGGGCGGAGGGCATGGGGTGAGGGTTCACTCTTCCGGCAGACCGGCCACATCCTGTCTGCGCTTGAAACCGGCATCGGCACGGTTGGCATAGTGCGCCATGTAGTTGTTGAACGAAGCGTTGCTCGGCACAAGCAAATGCACCGCAATGAAGAGTTGCTCCCAGGGTGGCGCATCGGAGGCGGTGTACACCACGGTTGCTTCCAACAGCAGGCCGTGGTCCAGCATGTAGGCGAGGCTCACATTCTCGCCCATGGGCAGGAAGCCGACCTTATGCCCTTCCCAATACACGGCCACGGCGTTCATGTCGTGCTCGTTCTCGTACTCCCGCACCAGATCCAGCGGATCCTCCTCCTTCATGCGCGACAGCAAGGCGGGCCCTTCGTAGTGCGCGAAACCGCGCACGAGGCAATCGAATACGAAGACCGAATGGCCATCCTTGGCCCACGCCAACCGGTCCTGCTCCGGTTGCGGCAAGAGGTGCAGCGGCGGTACGGTGAGCAACGCCGTGTTGCCCAACATGCTGCGCAGGAAGGTGAGGCGGTCCATAAGGGGAAAGGTAGCGGGAAGGATGCAACGCGGGGCGGGGCTGGCGAGCCCAGTCTGCCCGTCCCGGTGTTTCGCTTCACGCGCAAAGAAGGAGGGTCACGGCACTCCGGGCCGGATCCGTGCATATGGCGCGGTACGAAAGGCTAACGACCCTCGGGTGTAGCTTGCACGCAGAGTCGGATCGCTGAAGAGATGTCGACCGAACTGAACACCTGAGAGAATGGATGTTTCGCAGATCATTGAGGTCCGGATGGCCGTCAAGCACAAGGCGGACACCACCACCCGGAAGGCTGTCGGAGACTTCATGCTCTCGGAGTCGCATGCGGTGAACGTGAAGAGCAACAACCTCAAGAAGCAGAACTACTCACCGAACATCATCTCGATCAAGCGGATGCACGAATGGGTCTACGAAAAGCGGAACGATCTGAGTTTCATTTTCGTGGACTATGAGATGCGGGATGGAGATCCCTGGATCTTGTCCGAGTCTTCGCTGATCCCTATCGAGAAGATCAGTTGGGCTTGCCTTTCGATCGAAGCCCAAGGCTACGGGGTCATTCAAAAGGTCAAAGTCCTTGAGGTTTTGGAAGATCAAACGAAGCGCGAATTCTACAAGGGCTTTTTGAAAGCCTACGAGAAGTTCCTGCAGAAGGAGAAGAAGAAGCATGAGGAGTTCGCGAAGAAGCTGATCGCGGACCCGGATAGCATCGACTGGTAGCAACAACACGCAGACAATGAGCACCAGGAAGGAGTTCGGGGATTGGCAAACGCCCATAGGACTCGCGAAGCGTGTCACGGCTTTGGTTGCGGAACTTTATGGCCAGCCTCAGTGTGTCGTGGAGCCGACGTGCGGCCTTGGCACTTTCCTGACCGCGAGCAAAGAGGAGTGGGGCGGTCAAGTCAAATACCTGGGCTATGAAGTGAACAGCAACTATGTGGACCTGGCCCGTGAGAAGCTTGGGTCCATCGGGGTCGAGATACTGCAACGCGATTTCTTCGGGGAAGACTGGTCGACCAATGTCAGCGATCTGAAGAAGGACAGAGTGCTGATCATCGGCAATCCACCTTGGGTAACGAATTCGGAGCTTGGCCAACTCGGTAGCAGCAATCTTCCTGCGAAGACGAACTTCCAAGGTTTGCGTGGGTTTGAAGCGCGTACGGGCAAGTCGAACTTCGACATTGCGGAGTGGATGCTGATCCGCTTGATCGAGGCACTTCCAGAAGGCGGCGCGATGGCGATGCTGTGCAAGACGATGACCGCCAGAAAGGTGCTCAAACATTTATGGAAGACAGACAACGCCAAGGAAGGAGCTATTCTTTTCCACATCAACGCTCAAGTTGAGTTTGGTGTCGCAGTGGATGCTTGCCTGTTCTTCATTACGGGTAAACGGGCTAGGACACGTATCGCAACGATGTTCTCTGATCTGGATGTCAACTCGTCCTCCAAGCGCTTCGGTTACGTCGGCGGCGATCTCGTATCCGATGTCGACGCTTACGAGAGGAACAAGGAATTGGACGGCGGGTGCTCATCATACGTGTGGCGTTCAGGGGTGAAGCACGACGCTGCCAAGATCATGGAGTTCGCCTTGGTCGAAAGCAAGTTGATCAACGGATCTGGTGAGCAAGTCGATATCGAAGAGGACTACGTGTTTCCACTGCTGAAGTCATCGGACTTGGGAAATGGCCGTGGTGGAATACGGAAAGCTGTGCTTGTGACGCAACGGCGCACAGGTGATGACACCTCGGTGATCGCTCACACGGCACCAAAAACATGGGCGTACCTCCTGAAGCATGCTGCTCTCTTGGATGAAAGGGGTAGTTCGATCTACACGAATCGCCCACGATTCTCTGTCTTCGGGATCGGATCGTACTCGTTCGCGCCATGGAAGGTCGCGGTATCGGGTCTTTACAAGAACGTCTCTTTCATGGTCGTACCCCCTGTCGCTGGCAAACCAGTAATGGTGGATGACACATGCTACTCCATTCCTTGTAGGTCCGAAGAGGAGGCAGCGTTCCTGGTTGAACTATTGAACTCTGGACCAGCTCAGGAGTTTCTTCACTCCTTGATCTTCTTTGATGCCAAGCGGCCGATCACCATCGACGTTTTGCGCAGATTGTCCTTTGTCGAGTTGGCTCGAAAGATGGACCGGATAGAAGCACTCCAGAGCTTTGTCGAGCCTGTTTCCGTTATTGAAACCGGCGTGGTTCAAATGGCACTACTGATGGAACCGGGTTCCAGTGGGAAGGTGCCACGCGGAACGACCACTTCGCCGGAACCGAAGCGCTATTCCGCCACGAAAACAAAGTGAGGGTGAAGTCGAAGAACTCACCCCAGAAGGGTTTGGCATCGGCGTCCTCGTTGTGCGCGGCCTCCCAACGCTTCGCGAAGCCGGTGGCGCGGCGGCGGATCTCGGTGCGGGAGAGGGGCATGGGGGTGAGGGCTTCGCAAGGAAACCATTTGCCCGGATACCTTTCGACTTCCCGATCGAACCCCATGGCTTTCGATCCCGGTGCATGCCCCTTTACGATCTTACCTTCGATCCTGAAGCGCTCCACATCGGACCCCCTGCAAACGGGGTACATGGACGTGTCGGCCGCAAGGTGGCATCAGGCACCAGACGATGTAGGGCGTTTCGCTTCGACACGCAACCAGAGGCACCTTTCCATTCGAGAGTCTCCTGCGATCGATCCACGGCAAGGGTTCGTCAATGCTCCATCGTCCAACGGGACTGCGGCTCAAGGCCGCAGTGACGCTCGCGGGTACGTCACTGCGGCCTTGAGCCGCAGTCCCGTTACCAAGGGGCCAATACGTTGAAATGGTGTCCGTCTTCCCCCACACCCTCCTAACCGTCCATTGAGCCTTTGCAGGTCTCCCGCCTCGGGGACCCTGCACCATTCATCCGGCATGGTTCACCCCCCTAACCATCCATTCCCGATCTTCGTCCCGACCCATGCGTTCGGCTGCCCTCGCTCTTGCCTTGTCCATTCCCTTCGGCCTCTTCGCCCAATTGCCGCCGTGCGATGTGTCGCTGACCGTGCAATGGATCACATGCGCCGGGGCCGCTGATGGCGCGATCACCGTGGTGAGCAATTCCGGCGGGCCGTACACCTACATCTGGGGGCACGATGCCACACTGGTCGCGGCCACGGCCACCGGCTTGGGGCCCGGCTTGTATGATGTGACGGTAACCGATGGCGTGAGTTGCGAATCCATCCTGGACACCGTGCTGGTGGAGCCGGATGTGATCATTTCCGGCGTGGTGGATTACTGCCCCAGCGATCCGCCGGTGCTCACGGCGATCCCCATCGGAGGCTTCCAACCGCTGGGCTTCGTGTGGAGCACGACGGAGACCAGCGCGACCATCAACATCCCCAACGGCACCATCGGCAATGTGGACGTGACCTCCACGGATGCCAACGGCTGCGTGGTGACCGATCAGGTGAACCTCTCCATGCTGCCCAGCCCCTTCGTGGCCTTCGTAACGCCGGACAGCGCGTGCATGAACGTGGGCATCGTGGTGAACACCATCGCCACCAATGCGGATTCGCTGGTGTGGCGGTGGGGCGGTTTCGGCTTCAGCAATTTGCCGGATCCCACGGTGGCGTTCTCGCAGTCGGGTTGGCAACCGATCTCCTTGCAGGGTTTCGACAGTTTGGATTGCGGCGGACTGCCTTTGCAGGACAGCATCTTCATCCGGGCGCAAGTGCCGGCGATCTTTTCCGCCATCCAGATCCCCTGCACGCCCATGGTGGAGATCCTCTTGGGCAGCACGGCGGATTCCTGCGCCTTCTTCATCGGCGATAGCTTGGTGACGCACGCCTGCGACGGCTACATCCGCTGGGACTTCGGCCGGTACGACTTCTATGACTTCACGCTGTACGCCACGCAGCACAACAACTGCAACGACACGCTGGCCGCGCGGGTGGATGTGCGCACGGAACCCACGCTCTTTTTGGCCAATGCCTTCACCCCGAACGAGGACGGGATCAACGACCTGTGGCCGGACCGGGTGGACATACCGGAACTCGGCTACGAACTGAACCTCTACAACCGCTGGGGCGAGAGCATTTGGGCCACCACCAACCCGGCGGAGCAATGGGACGGCGATGGCAACCCCATGGGTGTGTATGTGTACACCATGAAGATGCGCGATCCGTGCTCGGCCACGGACGAGATCACCAAGGTGGGGCATGTGACCATTTTCAGGTAGCGGCGTCGCCCACGGGGCATACCGTGTCCTAGGGCGGTAGCGCCGTTCCCCGGATGCCGCACCTCGCACCCCTTGCCGTGACCGTTCTTTGTGCAAATTCGCGCCCCGTGCGGTCGCCCCTGGCCATCTTTCTCGTTCTCCCGGCCGCCATTGCGCAGGCCCAGTTGCCGCCATGCGATGTGGTGCTGACCAGCACGCCTATTACCTGTCCCACGGTGGATGACGGCACGCTCACGGTGGTGAGCCACTCCGGCGGTCCGTACAACTATTCGTGGTCACACGATGCGACCGAGACCGGGGCTACTGTGGCGAACCTTCCCCCCGGTCCGTACACGGTAGTGATCGACGATGGCGGCGGCTGCGAGACGATCATCGATACCCTGCTCACCGAACCGATCATTCCACCGCTGGGTACGCTCACTTCCACGGGGATCAGTTGCGCGGGCGCGAACGACGGCACGCTCACCTTCACGGTGGACCCCGGTCCCTACCAATGGTCGTGGACGCATGCGCCCGGCGTGGGTGCCACCACGTTGACCAACATGGGTCCGGGCGTGTACTCGGTGATCATCACCGGTGGCCCGCCGCCGTGCCCGTCCATCGTCACGCTCGGCCTCGGTGATCCGGGGGTGCGGATAGATGGCGAGGTGGACTATTGCCCCAGCGATCCACCGGTGCTCACCGCAGCGTTCGACTGGGGTTTCCAACCGGACCAGATCGTCTGGAGCACGGGCGAGACCACCCCGGTGATCAATGTCGCGGAAGGAACCATCGGCATCGTGAGCGTGACGGCGACGGATACCACCATTGGTTGTGTGGTCACCGCGCAAGTGAACCTCACGGAATTGCCCGCACCCTTCGTGGCCTACGTATCGCCGGACACGGTGTGCATGAACGTGGGCGTGGTGGTGAACACCATTGCGACCGATGCGGATTCATTGGTGTGGCGCTGGGGTGGCTTCGGTTTCAGCAATGTGCCGGACCCCACGGTGGCGTTCCCGCAGGCGGGTTGGCAGCCGATCTCCTTGCAGGGCTTCGACCTCTTTGATTGTGGAAGCGCACCGTTGGCCGACAGCATCTATGTGCGTGCGCAAGTGCCTGCGATCTTCACAGCAATGCAACTGCCATGCACGCCGATGGTGGAGATCGTCCTTGGCAGCACTGCGGATTCATGTGCCTTCTTCATCGGCGATAGCCTGGTCACGCATGCGTGTTCGGGCTTCATCAGCTGGGACTTCGGCCGGTACAACATCTACGACTTCACGCTCTATGCCACGGAGTCGCACCACTGCGACGATACGCTGGCGGTGACGATCGATGTGCGCACCGAGCCGACGCTCTTCCTTGCCAATGCCTTCACGCCGAATGACGACGGCATCAACGACCTCTGGCCGGATCATGTGGAGATCCCCGAGATCGGTTTCGAATTGAACCTCTATGATCGTTGGGGCGCGAGCATCTGGAGCACGAAGAACCCACTGGAGCAATGGGATGGCGCGGGACTGCCCATGGGTGTGTATGTGTACACCATGCAGATGCGCGATCCGTGCTCGGCCACGGATGAGATCGTGAAGGCCGGGCACGTCACGCTCTTCCGTTAGCGCACTTTCCGTCGATCCGCGCAATGTGGGAGCCGGTGATGGCGTTGCAGGTGAAAGCTCGCCACCATGACCCCGGACCGAAGCCTGTTGCTGTTCCTCTGTGCCTGCCTGTCCATTTCCGCTGTGGCGATCGAGCAACGCTCGCTGATCGAACTTTTGGAACACCGCGTGATCGAACTGAAACCCGTGGGTCTTGGCGGCCACTCAGGCGAGTGCCTGAAAGTGGAAGTGCGCAATCGCTCCACCGGTCCGGTGCATACGAGCATACCGGTGGGCTGGGTCTTCACCAGCCAAGTGCCCGAAGTGCAGGACCTCATCGTGGTGCGTGAGGAGGTGATCGCGCTAGGCGGTGGCGCTTCGCGATCGGTGACGTGTCGCGCGTTCTGTTGTGAAGCATCGGGCACAGGGCCGGACGTGGGAGAGGCCTATCGCAACGGTCGCCCGGCGTCGGAGAAGTTGACCGCAGTGGCCATGGCCGTTGCGCGCGGCGACTTTCCGAACGGCATCGCACAGAACGCCATCTGGGTCTTGAGCGATGGCAACGACATCGAGAGCATGGGCGCCATGGACAGCACCGCGCAGGACACCTTGCGTTTGGCGGTGAGCCGCATCAGTGGGCAACCGGTACCGCTCTATTCGCTGAAGTATGCGGATGAGGAAGGGCGTGTGTGTTCGCAACGACCGGCATCCATCCATCGGCGCATTCGATACGATGCACCTGCGGGCACGGAGTTCACGGCCGTGGTTTTGGATCGGAATGGTCGCGTGGTACGCGTGCTGCACGATCACGAATGGTTGGAACCGGGATCGCACACCATCGACTTCCAATTGGATGTACACGATTGGCCGCCGGGCACGTACGCGATCCATGCGCACAGCGCGGATAGGGCAGGGGTACACCGGATGCCGTTCACGCTCTAGCGCGAGCGATCACAAGGCGTGGATCGCTTCCACAAGCCGATGCAATTGATCAGTGGTGGTGATCGCGTTGGCGACGGCGACTCCCTGATCAGTCTTTGATCACACGCTGGTGGAACAGACTGCCGCCCGTCTCGATGCGTAGGAAATATGGCCCGGCTGGCCAGCTATGCGTGTCGATGACCATCGGTGATCGGCCGGTATTGGGCATCACCACCAAACGCCCAAGCGGATCCGATACTGTCACACTCAGATAGCCTGAGGTCCTGGTATCTATGGTCAGTTCATTGTTGAAGGGCACGGGCCGAACGACGATTGCAGGTCTTTCCTTGCCTTCATCAAGGGCAGTGCAGACCTCCACGTCCACGCTCATGGTGCTGGTGTTCGTGCTACCAGTTGCATCAGTTACAATGAGCGTATATGTAGTCGTTGTTTCAGGCGATGCAATGGGATCGATGACCATCGGGTCACTCAGTCCTGTCGTAGGTGACCAAGCGTAGGCATACGGAGGCACACCACCCTGTACACTGCCATTGAACTGGAAGACCTCGCCAAGGCATAAGGTTGCATCGCAGCAGATTGATGTATTCAACGGACCCATAGTCTGTTCCTCATATGCACCCATGTCAGGCGCGGTACCATTCGGCATTGGCCGCAAAAGTCCATCGAGATCTACAGGATATGGATCGCTTGTGTCTCCTTGCGCTAGGCATGGTGAACTTGAGGTCAAGTGGTAGTCCGTGCCGCTTACAAATCCAGGTGGCAGGTCGATGTTCCCTATGCCGGGCCAAGATCCGAGAATGTTCGAATAGGTCGCTTCAGGCATGGTGCCGGAACTGTCCCACGCGATCTGCGCACCAAGCCCCGGACTCCTGCATATTGAATTGCGGACGACCATGCTCCCATGCAGGCTTCTCCCTTCAACTGCTCCGGATCCAGGAAAACCATAGCGCTTATTGTCGACAATAGTGGCATGGTCGATCGAACATGATGGGGATTCGACGGAGATGCCACCGCCGAACCAACTAGTGGCCGAACCGGATGCATAATTCCGACTGATCAAGACATTTGAGATCGTAACCGAGCCTGTTCCTACGAAGCATGCACCGAAGCCTTTACAGACAGAATTCGCGTTCGGTAGGTTGTACGAGATGTCGCACCTGTCTATTTGAAGTTGTGAATCTCGTGTGAACAATCCAGCGCCATAAGATTGATCCGATGGCTGCATTTGATTCCCGATCATAACACTCTCCTCGATCTGGATGTTGCTTGAATTTGCATGGAGCCCGCCACCCGAATTGATCTGGGAAGGGAACATCATGTTGCTTGAAAAAGTGCATCTCACAATGCTAGCCAATGTCTCCCTGATGTAAAGACCGCCGCCATAGTTGTACCAAGTGCCATGCATTTCGTTGTCGTTGAACTTGCAATCAGTAAGGACAACGAATGACGTTTCGAAGTAGCCACCTCCACCCTTGGCATAGGCCATGCTACCGATCAAATTATCCGAGAACTGGACGGAGTCGAGCTTAAGCGAGGCATCTATGGCGTAGATCCCTCCACCGTGGCTCCAGTGCCCAGTGGCCACCATGCCGACGTTATGATGGATCCAACTGCTGTGAAGATCAACGCTGCCCCCGTTGATACTGATCCCCGCACCATAACATCGAGCGCCGGATCCGACACAAGCATCGACCACGATCCTTTCCAACCTGATGACAGCATCCATTGTGTAGATACCTGCTCCGGTGCCATCTGCCCAATCCGCGCTTATTCCGTTGGTGAAGCGGATCCCTCTAATGAGCGTTGTGGAGCCTACGTCGCTCGTAATGGAAAGAACCCGACCAAGGGCTCCACCGTCCACAACTGTGTTTGACGTGTCTCCCACTGCCAGGAGCTTGAGATCCTGCGTATTCGGCCACACAAGATTCTCAAAATAGATACCGGGTTGCACCAGGATGGTGTCGCCCATCGCAGCCACGTTAAGTGCCAGTTGAATGGTTGGCTGATCCTCCGGGACATTGATCGTATTCGCATGCAAGGGACCGCACCTGAGTAAGATCATGAGAAGGATCGAATAACTCCCCGATTTGTGCATAGTGATCGCAAGCTATGGCTTCGCTTACCCAGCCATCCCCCTGATCTACTCCACAAAGCGGTCCATCTCCTGCATGGTCGTGTACACGTTCGGTGTTACACGCACATGGTTGAACGCCGCTTCGATCCATCGTAGATCAACTTCTTCGTGCGTTCGATCTCGGCGCGCAGGTAGGGGTTGCGCAAGCTACTTTCCGTAAGCAGGTCCACGGGACGTTGGAAGAGGTCCTCCAATCCATTCCAGATATTGATGAGCATGCGCCCAGCGACCTCATCGGATGCATCCACTTCCACCAACACATCCACATCGCTATCCGCACGGAACGGACCATGCACACTACTCCCGAAGGCGTACAGCTTGCTCACTTGGTTGGCCGCCAGCAATGCGCCGAACGCCGCGCGATCACGGTCGATGAGGTCCTTGAGCATAAGACCAAAGGTAGGTAGGGCGATTCGCAAAGACGCTCACTTCTAGGCCAACGCGTGGATCGCTTCCACAAGCCGATCCAACTCCTGCAATGTGGTGTACACGTTCGGTGTCACACGCACATGGTTGAACGCCGCTTCGATGCCCGGCTTTGCTTCGCGTTCGATCGCCACGGTGTGGATCTTCCACTTCGCGAAGAGCTGCTCGCTGATCGCTGTCGCCTTCATGCCTTCCTTGCCGAAGCATCCGATCGCACAACTGTAGCGCGGGTCCATGGAAGTATGGAAGGTGATGCCGGGGACATCCTTCACCTGGTCCATCCAATGCAGCTTGAGTGAATGAACGCGCTCTTGCTTGCGTTGCGATCCGATCAGGTTGTGCAGGTCGATGGAGTAGCCCGTGGCCATTTCGATCGGGAAACTGCGCGTGCCGAGCGATTCGAATTTGCGGATGTCTTCGCCCTGCGGCTTGTCGTTGCTGAGCAGTGGCCACAGTTTTCCGATCTTCTCCTTCTTCACCCACATGAGCCCGTTGCCGAAGGGCGCGCACAGGAACTTGTGCAAGCTGGTGCCCCAGTAGTCACAGCCGAGATCGGGGATGGTGTAGTCCAACAATGCGAAGGAGTGCGCGGCATCCACCAACACTTCGATCCCTTTCGCGTGTGCGGCGTCGGCGATCTTCCGCACGGGCAGGATCTGGCCGTTCCAATTCACGATGTGCGTGATGTGTACGAGCTTCGTCTTCGCCGTGAACGTGCGCGTGAAAGCTTCCACGATC
>Ga0138256_10002817_pt1 | contig 18528 bp, 8 predicted proteins | sample KNB2016incub_MG_FD_105486 | JGI IMG/M metagenome (GOLD analysis project Ga0138256, IMG submission 105486) | Active sludge microbial communities from wastewater in Klosterneuburg, Austria - KNB2014incub_MG | ecosystem: Engineered > WWTP > Activated sludge > Unclassified | place: Austria... | reverse complement strand
TTGTACAGAATCAATATTGATCGTGACGGGTTGGATGATCGCCTCAGTTATATTCGGATACTGGGTTTTCAATTCCATAAACACCTGCTTGCTCAACTTGGACTGATCTGTAAGACTGTCCAGATCTACTTTGATCATGAGGCGCTCCTCCTCCATTCTTTTCATCGCCAAAGTAAGCTGAGTCAATCTGTCTTCAGAGCCTGCGTCTTTGATAAAAGTAAAACCTTGCTTGACCTCCAATTTGGTTCCATCCAAATCATAATATTTCAACTTCGATTGCAATTCTGAAATTTGATCAGATCCAATCTCTTTACCTCCAAAGGTAAGCTCCATACTTTTCTTTTTGGGGTCAATCTCCTTATGAAGCAAATAATCATTAGGAAAAATTGCTTCCGCTGAAATAAATTTATTCGCCCGGTCAATGAATTTATGTTGCTGAACAATTTCATAGCCTAAAAACAAGCTAGGAATCAACGTGAGTATGACAACTGACCAAAGAATGATTCTTTCTTTTCTCTCGATATTAGGATCATTGTATTTTTTTACCGGAAACTTAATAAGATACGTTGTGATCAACGTAGCCAGAGCAATGAAAACACTATTTATAAGATACAAATACATGGCTCCAAGAAAGAAATTGAATTGTCCTGTTGCCAAACCATAGCCTGCAGTGCACAATGGAGGCATCAAAGCAGTTGCAATCGCTACACCGGGAATAACGTTTCCTTTATTTTTACTTGACAAGGCAATGATCCCTGCAAAACCGCCAAAGAAAGCGATAAGCACATCATAAATCGTTGGCAATGTCCTCGACAATATTTCTGAATGGGCTTCATCAATGGGCGACAATAAAAAATAAACGGTCGATGCAATAAGCCCAACAACGGCGGCAAACAAATAATTCTTAAAAGCTTTTCGGATAAGGGTTAAATCATTTATGGCAACGCCAAAACCGATGCCCACAATTGGTCCCATGAGCGGCGAAATAAGCATCGCTCCAATGATAACAGCCGTAGAGTTCATGTTTAGCCCCAGCGAAGCAACAAGGATCGCAAAAAACAAGATCCAGAGATTAGGTCCATGAAAGACTACATCTTTCTCTACAGTCAGACGGATAACTTTATACTCTTCCATCTCTTTTTTTATACGAAAGGTGTCCAAGATTTTTATATTCATATTTTCGAAATATTGATTAAGTGAATGCTTCCCATTAAATAAATCCGGGATACAATGATATTAAAAGAATAACAGTCGTGAAGACTGATTCACCTTTTTATGTAAAAATATGGGTGGGGAATGACAGATACTATGTTCTAGATCAGTAAATATGTAAAATCTAATCAAAATTGATTGGCGCAAAAGCAGGTTCCAGAGCGATACAAATTTAGCTCTCAATAATCCCAATCACGGATCAACAGTGAAATCATGCTCTGTCTAAACAATCAAAAGACTCGCAAATTGTCTTTGTACAAAAAACTGTAAGATCCGTTTCGGTTTTCATCATTTCACTCAAAGAAAGAAGGTAATCTCATGCAATTCTTCATAAAGAATCAGCGGATCCAATGCATTATTCACAGATAAAAATGGATTTTAAAGCCAAGAATAATGAAGAGAAATTGACCTAACCAAAGAACAAAAAGCGTGAATTATTGGGCTTGGATTTAACAGGAAAATAATATTAATAAAAGTTAATTCGATGAAATAAAGGACAATAATCAAAATGAAACTTATAATCTGAATTCGGAATGAAAATAAAATTACAAAAAAAAAGTCGGAATTCTGTAAAATTCTAGCCGAATGCGATGCTAAATTCTGAAAATAATTTTTTATACGTGGCAACCTTTATTCTTGGGTCTCGTTACATGCGAAATTTTTCAAGTGAGTTTCTATGCAAATTGTTTTGTAAGAATTTATATTGGAATGATCGGTTTATAAAATGATGAATTTATCTGCGACGATAAAATTGAAAGTGCCTGTACTCGGTATTTTATTCCTGGTGTTCTTCTCAACGAAGACATTCGGGGCAAATATCACGTGGAACAACTTTAGCGGAAATTACGACTGGAATACACCCGGAAATTGGAGTACCGGTGTTGTGCCCGGCCCCGCTGACGTAGCAATCTTCAATGGAACGAGTACGGACAATTGCAATCTGAATGCAAACGTGAATGTACGAGGGGTATCCATCACTGCTGCGTATTCAGGTACAATTACCCAACAAGGCACGAATACAATTACTATAGGGATATCGAATTACGCTCAAGCCGGAGGCATTTTCATGGGCGGTACAGGAACTATCACCTTTGACAGTACAGCATCATTCACATTAACAGGCGGTGCATTTACATCGACTTCAGGTGATTTAATTATAACAGGTAACAGAGCAGCAAATCAAACTATTGTTAATTATACAGCAGGTACATTCAACCACAACAACGGAACATTTATTATCAATCCTATACTATCGGGCTGTACAAAAAGAACATTTACCATTAACGTTATCACTACAACAGATTTTTATAATGTAATAATTGATGCGCAACCTTCATGTGGGATAAACCCTATTATTACAACATCTGCGGGTGATACAATTAACGCAACCAATAACCTGACACATGGAGACGGAAGTATTTCAGGAAAATTTGCAGTAAAAAATAATCTGATCATAGAAAGTACTGCTGATGAAGGTATAGGATCGATAACTGTTGACGGTACAGGAACACAGGTATATAGTGTTCTACCTGGATCACAAAGAACATGTGCACTGATTATCAATAAAACGGTGGGAGTGTTTGAGCCGGAAATAGGGACTACTGATTTACCGGTTACACTCTTTACTCTGCAAAACGGCGATTTTTATGCGCCCCCCGGGAATATGGATATTGGCGGGAACTGGACTAGCAATCAAACCCTCTTTAATCATGTTGCCGGAAACTATTTTCACAATAATGGAACCTTGCTCATTCATCCAAATCAAAACAGTTGCATACTAAGGACCTTTACGATCAATGTACTTCCTTCCACAGAATTCTATAATGTGAATGTTTCAGCTACAACTATCTGCGCAATAAATCCAAACATTGCTACACCGGCCGGCGACACAATCAATGCCAGCAATGACCTTACACTTACTGATGGAAGTATATCAGGGAAATTTGCCGTTAAAAATAATTTGATAATAACAGGAACAGCAGACGCAGGTACAGGCTTAATTGCTTTCAATGGAACCGGAATCCAATCCTATGCCGTCGAATCCGGATCTCTGAGAACCTGCAGCATCATGATAAATAAAGATTCAGGGCAAGTTGAACCGGCAGCAGGAACTATTGATTTGCCGGTAAATACATTCATACTCCAATCCGGAGATTTCATCGCTCCTCCAGGCAATTTTGATTTTGGCGGAACCTGGGCTGCAAACACGGTGTTATTCAATCAAACCGGAGGAGCCTATATCCACAATAATGGAACTTTGCTCGTGAACCCGGTACAAAGCGGCTGTACGCAAAGATCATTTACCCTAAACGTTATGCCGGGAACCTGGTTCTACGATGTAAACATTATTCCATTTGACACTTGTCCAAACAGTTCGATAATACTTACGCCCGCGGGAGATACCGTAAACGCAGAACATGATCTGATTCATGAAAATGGATTTATTAACGGAACATTTTCTGTGAGCAACAATTTATACATCAAAGCAAACTCTGACGGAGGTACCGGAAACATTATATTCAATGGTAGCGCAACACAAGAGTATAGTATGGATAGTGGTGCGACAAGAACATGCAATATCATTGTTGATAAACCTTCAGGCGTTCTAAATCCTGCAGCGGGAACAATAGACTTTTATCCGAGATTATTTACTCTTAGATCAGGGGACTTTACCGCTCCTCCCGGAAATTTAGATTTGGGTTCTACCTGGACAACAAACACGACCATATTCACACAAACAGGCGGAAACTTTATTCATAATAACGGAACCCTGTTGATAAACCCAATACAATCCGGTTGTACACAAAGAACTTTTACGCTTGATGTTCTCCCTACAAATGTCTTTTACAATATCGTCGTAAACCCGACAAATGCTTGTCCGGTCGGTTCAATCATTACAACTCTTGCCGGGGATACATTAAACGCAGAAAACAACCTGATTCATTTGGATGGAGTAATCAACGGAAAATTCAGCTTGAAAAACAATTTATATATCAATTCCGGTTCTGACGGAGGAACAGGAAGTATCATTGTAAATGGTTCTGCTGATCAGTATTATTTTACAGATTCGCTGGCTCCACGAACTTGCGGAGTGGTAATCAATAAAGCTTCAGGAAATTTTATGCCTGATTCATCGACTGTGGATTTTTATGTTCAGTATTTAAATCTAATGGCTGGAGACTTTACTGCTCCAACAGGAACATTAAACATTGGCGGGCCTTGGGCAGCGAATACAAGCCTATACATTCAAAGCGGAGGAAATTATATTCATAACAATGGCTTGGTTTCAATAAACCCTGTTCAAAGTACTTGCACCCAGAGAACATTCACTCTGGATATTATTCCAACGACAGCTTTCTACAATTTTGAGGTAAACGCAGCGACTGCATGCGCAGCTCTTCCTATAGTCACTACTGCTGTCGGAGATACCGTAAATGCAAGTCATGATTTAATCCATGCTGATGGAATAATAAATGGAAAATTTTCAGTAAAAAATAATCTTATCATTTCCGCAACAGCAGATGGAGGAACCGGAAGCATCACCGTTGACGGATCAGGAGATCAATACTATATTGTTGATTCACTTTCACCGAGAACATGCGGTATCATAGTAAACAAACCTTCAGGAACATTTTCGCCGGATACCACCTCCAGCAATTTTTATGTTCAATATTTTTCATTACTCGCAGGAGACTTTATGGCACCTCCGGGAGTGTTAAACACCGGTGGACCCTGGACTGCCAATACAACGCTATTCAATCATGCCGGAGGGATGTACTATCATAACAATGGCACATTGTCAATAAATCCATTGATGAGTACCTGTACACAAAGAACTTTTACGCTGAACATAATTCCAACTACAGAATTCTATAATGTCGACATTAACGCTACTACAGCTTGTGCGCTCTTCCCAATTGTTACTACCGCTGCAGGAGATGTAGTAAATGCCACAAATGATTTGAGCTATACAGACGGAATTGTAAATGGAAAATTTGCGGTTAAACATGATCTCTTTATTTCTGCAGGGGTTGATGGCGGTACAGGTAGCATTACAGCCGATGGTCTTGGAATGCAGATTTACACGGTTGATTCACTCGCAGCAAGAATTTGCGGATTGATTGTAAACAAACCTTCAGGGAATTTTATACCTGCAGCGACTACAAAGAATTTCTCTGTATACTATTTTAATTTACAAGCCGGAGACTTCACCGCTCCTATAGACACATTGAATACCGGTGGAACCTGGTCGGTGAATCAGGTATTGTTTAATCAAACAGGAGGAACTTTTAACCATAATAACGGAACAGTTTCATTTAATCCTGTGTTGAGTGGCTGCACTCAGAGGACATTTACGATAGATGTTCTTCCATCCACTGCATTATACAACTTTGAAATAAATGCCCTCCCAAGTTGCTCTGTTAACCCATTAGTCGTAACGGCTGCCGGAGACATCCTCAATGTTACACATGACTTTTCACATATTGATGGAACTGTTAATGGTCAGTTCTCTGTGAAAAATGATTTAAGAGTTGCATCAGGTGCAGACCTTGCGACAGGCACCATTTATTTCGACGGAACCGCCAATCAATTATATACATTCGAAGCAGGCGCGCAAAGAACATGCAACATCATAATAAATAAAACCGTCGGATCTGTGAATCCTACATTCGCGACCAGCAATTTTCTTGTGCAATCTGCCACTCTCCAAGAAGGGGATTTTACAGCACCCGTCGGAAATTTTGATATTGGTGGAAGCTGGTCAGTGAATCAAACTATCTTCAATCAGGTGAATGGAACATTTCATCACAATAACGGAACTTTAGTATTTAATCCTGTCCAGAGTGGATGCACCCAAAGAACATTTACCATAGATATTGTACCCTCCACTGAATTCTATAATATGGTATTTAATGGTATACAAAGTTGCGGCTTAAATCCAATTATAACTTGTGGAGGTGGAGATTCTTTGCTGGTAAAAAATCAACTAAAATATCAGGATGGAATATGTAATGCAATAGTAAAAGAAGAAGGAAACACAGACGTTTCACCAACATTTGACGGAGGAAACGGTGCGTTGATTTTCCAGGGAGCAAATAATCAGGATTTTGATTTAACAGGAGCAAATGCCTTTTTCGATGGTCCAATTACAATCAATAAAGCAGCTAATGATGTCAATCTTCTATCTCCATGTATTCTGGATCAGTCAGGTACACAAAGTTTGACTTTGGTTAATGGAAAACTAAGAACAAGCGCTGCAAATTTGTTAACAATTGGAGATAATGTTCCTGTTACCGGAGCAAGTAACTCGAGTTTCATAGACGGGCCTTGCCGTAAGAGAGGAGACGATGCATTCATATTTCCGGTAGGAAAAAATACATGGTATGCGCCAGCCTCAATTTCAGCACCCCTTTCCCTCACAGATGAATATACCGCTGAATTTTTTCCGACGGACCCATTCCCCTTATATAATGTGTACCTTAAAGATCCAAGCTTAAATCATTTATCAAGAGTTGAGTACTGGATGTTGACCAGAGATAATGGCAGCTCCAATACAACAGTAACATTAAGCTGGTCTACTCCGTGGAGCGGTGGCGTAGATAACCCAAATGATTTATTGATCGGAGGATGGAACGGCTTTATGTGGAAAGATCGGGGAAACGGTGGTACAACAGGTAATTCAACAGCAGGAACAATAATAAGCAATGGTGTCGTAAATCAATATGGACCGTTCACACTTACCTCCGGAACATTATGGAATCCATTGCCGGTTGAGCTAAGTTCCTTCGCAGGTATTTGCCTGGATGGTGAAAATCTTATTGACTGGACAACAGTTTCAGAAAGCAATAATGATTACTTCAGTATTGAAAAGAGTATTGATGGTATCGACTGGAAAGAAATCGGAGAAATAAAAGGGTCAGGAACCAGCACGGAAATAAATCGTTATTCCTTTACTGATCCTCAAAAAACGGATGAACCAAGATACTACAGGCTCAAACAAACCGATTTCGATGGATATGTAAAATATTCAGAAGTCCTGCTAATTGACCCTTGCTCTCCGGTTGATCCGGATGATTTGGAAGTATATCCGAGTCCGGCATCCGGAAAAATCAATTTGGTTTTCCACGGAAAACAACAAATCAAATACTTAGAAATATACAATTCAATAGGCGAAAAAATATTCCAATCGGATAAAATTCCGGGCTCCATAGATTTGACAAAATTTCAGGATGGACTATATTTTATAAGACTGTATCTTCCTTCAAAAGTTCTGTTTCAAAAATTCATCGTAAAAAATTGATTTGCATAATTTACAAGATCAAACTAATGCTTCGATAAATCAACTATTTGTGATGCAAGTCGATATTAGCGATCTAATTTATTTGCAGAAAGGAACTGAGTGAAAAGTGAATTTTTAAATCAGCTCTTCCCTCTCAAGAAGAAGGATGAGCCAAAATTATTGCCTCAACCTTCTTCATAATAAACCTAAGGCACTAATGCATCTGCCTATTTCATCTTTGAATCTCCGACACCAATGAATGGAACCGCACCGGCTCCGGTGACTTCAGGGAGAACTCCATTCCATTTTTCGATTGCCTTCAGGTTAGCTTCGATTCTCCGAAGCTCAATCAAATCAGGAGAGATGTTCATTTTCTGGAGTCGAAGTGCCTCGGCTTCAGCGGTGGCGGCTGCAATGGTTTGCTCCGCTTCTACTCTTATTCTATCCAGATCACGCTTTGCCTTGAGCGCATTCTGTTCAGCTGTCTGCTTTGCTTCAATGGCATCAGTAAATATTTTGGAAAAATTAAATGATACTATCGAAAAGGCATCAACGGCAATATTATTTATAAGAAGTCTTGCCTTAAGCGCTTCCTGCATTTCAGCACTTACCGCCGGTCTTTTGGTAATTAACTCCTCAGCTGAATAACGCGCTGAAACAGCCTTCATAACCTCCTGAATTGCCGGATCAATTATTCTTTCCTTGAATTCCACACCGATTGACTGATACACAATATTGGCCTTATCTGGAATAATGTGATAGTTAAGAGCAACCGACAAAGCTACATCCTGCAAATCGGAAGATGCTGATGCTGCGTCAGTAACAACCTTATGAATCTTAACATCCATAATTATTACCTCCTGCATAAGCGGAACTCTCATATGCATTCCTTCATCCAAAACTTTGTCTTGTACTGCGCCAAAATTTAATACTATACCCCTCTCACCCGCTCCAATTTGTACCCATGGTTTGATGATCAATAATAAAAGGAAAATTATTGCCAGGAAAAAATACTTTCTCCAGGGCCCTTTGGTCAATTTATAAATAATTGCGTCTAAATCGTTACTTGCCATTCTAAATAGTTTTATGATTTTGTTTAACCTCTGTAGCTATAAAGCAGATCCGTTCATCGAATGAGGTTCTGTCAAAGATAAAAATAATAGGGAGATTGGCAAGTATTGGATGGCCAATCACCTCTATATAACTAGTCCGAATTAACCGAAAATGAAACTATACAAATGATGGTCAAGCTATAAAATAATTAAGTTTAGCTCAATATATGATTTAATCTAACAATATAAACTTACCATATTCAGAAAGTCTGCCTTTCCATTGACCAAGTTCAACTTCATTGACAAATTGCCACAATTCGTCAAGATCCCTATTGTAATGCATAGAACAGCGATCTACTAATATTGCAAGCTTTTTAGCAGATGGTATAAAACGCAAAAAATGGAGAGAGTCATAATTGTTTTCGCAGTTTTTATATAAGTCAATCATTGCCATATATTGTTCCTTATCATTTGCTGAGATTGTGTCTGATCGTATCAATAGTTCAAATTCAGAGATCTTAGATTTGATCATACTTTGCTTGATAGCAATGAGAGTATTCAAAAGTTCGTTCTTGCCTTGTTCAGTAAAAAATGTATCTAAAGTCAATATATTTCCTGAAAATAAATCAAATGTGTACGTCATTTCATAGCCCTCACAATAAGCTGCACAAAACTCGGCGCTTATTGTAACTGAATATAATTTGTCAGTCAGTAATTCTAATTTATAATCAAAGTAATTGAGTTCCGGGATTTCCTTTTCTCTCGTACGCCAAACACCTTCAAAGATGCTTTCTTTTGCGTCTTCAAATTTCACCAAACCCTGATTCTCGAGAATGTAGTTATTGATCTTTTCGGCCAGGTTTCTATTAGCACCTTTTAAAATCGGAAATTTATACACGTCTTGAGTGAAATTCGGATTTATCACCTCTAATTTTTCGACAGAGTAATTCTGAGCAAAAACACAATTTGAAAGAAAAAGGATCAGGACTACTATTCGAGATATCATCATTTCAATCACAAAATACAAATAGCAGGTTTATCAGGCAATACTAAACGTATACCAGCTAGAAAGTTGAAAGGCTTTCAAGATATTCTAATGAAAAAGTGGGAAATAAAATAGTAATCCATCTAGACACGAATGTCCGGACTGAACTACAACTTCTTCAACCAAACACAAAGCTGCATCCCTGTATTAGTCCATTTCATATATGGTTTGATCAGGTTATCAAGTATCTTAGGCATGTGTGTTGGGCAAACATAATAATCGTGAAATGCAATTTCATAATTATTGCTTTTTGCATGTTCCTGAAATGACTTATATCCGAACTCGTACAGGTGGAATGGGGAATGCATTGGTGATAAATTACCAACATAATCCGTTCTGCCAAGTCTGTAATAAAAGTTGATCATCTTATTTACCAGCCAGTTTGAAGAAGGAACTTCGATGTGCATGATACCCCTCGGTTTTAACCACTTCATTGCTCTTAGAATGGAATCAGAAGGATCGTATAAATGTTCCAGTACCGCACCGAACGTAATAAAGTCAAAATAATTTTCAGCGTATTCAACCTCTTCAATCATACCCAGCTTTAGTCTGTGAGGTACAATTCCCATTTGAGAAATTGCTTTTTCATGAAAAGGTTTTGAAGCTTCGAATCCATAAGTATCAAAACCAGCTTTCTCGAGTACAATCATAGCTTTTCCAATTCCTGCTCCAATATCAAGCGATTTCATACCTTCCTTGAAATTCAACAGGTCTTTCGCAATTTTGACTTCTCCCTGAAAATAATTGTCATCGACTACAAAGTAGTCTTCAATCCAGTAATCATCCGGTGGAACTCCGTAATGATCCTGAAGATCAAATGGAATTGGTTGGGGATTGGAAAAAATCAGTCCGCAATTTTTACACTTACATATTGTTGTAGAAATTCCGGTTCTCTTTTTAGGGTTTCTTCCCTGAGATTTATTTAAGCGTTTGCCGAGAACTTTGTGCATATCTTTCGACGCCCCACACAAGTTGCAATTCTCAATCCTCCTGAAAGTATATCGTAAGGCTATTGAAGTGGACTTTCCCATGATTTGTCAAATTCATCAGCTTGATAATTGGATGAATTGCTAGCAAAGATAAGAAATAAAAATCCTGAGTAAATGCTTGAAATTCCTTGTTTCAAGGAAACGGCGCAAAAGACTTTTAAGACGTCTATTAAAAAAGAGTTTGGATCCGTCCTATAAAAAGAAATAAATACGCTCAATCTGAATAATATTGAAATTACTTAATCACCTTACAGCTCTTACGCATTTTATTTGCATCAATGAGTTCATTAAGTTGGGCCTGTTCATCAGTAAATGCTGTCTTCAAGCCGCAATTACAAAGTTCAGTCAAAGGGTCCTTGTCAATAATGAGTTCAAACAACTGCTTAAGATCCGGTACGCTTTCAAGGTTTGCATATTTTTCATACGATAGTTTAAGAAAAGCTACATTCTTTCCGATACCGCGATTGTCAAGCAAATACCCATCGTGAAGAGGATCAGGAAACTGGAAAGAGTTTCCTGATCGGATATCGTTCGGGTGAGGATAGGACACAATTGTTGTTTTGTCGTCCGATAAAATCACAGGCACCAATTTATTGTAATCAGCTTTAGTTTTATAGACCATAACAGGAACTCCTGCAGCGAAGTCCGGTACAAATTCATCTGATTTGTCTGAGGCACTTTGAACTACTTTTGAATTTGTGTTGCATCCTAAACTAAATATAATCAATATTGGTATAATTATTTTCATCTTGACAAAACAATTTTCTTTGTGGCAACTCCCTCACTGGTTTGTAACTCTAAAAAATAAAAACCTTCAGATAAATTATTCAATGAAAGCCGAACTTGATTGTTTGTTCCGGAGAATTCAGTACTGAACACTTTCTGCCCACTAATGGTAAGCAAGTTAATCATTTTCAATTTTCCGGCAAACTCATTGAAGTCGACCAATAAATAATTAATGGCAGGATTTGGATAAATGTCAAAGAACTTTCCAATTTCGTTTTCATCTATCCCGATTACAGCGGCACGTGTTATAGGTATATCCAACAAGTAAGTTCCTGTTTCTCCAGCAAAATAAGGAGCAACGTGAAAATACAATGTCCCTCCGCCATTTATACTTACACTACCACCGATCACATCATCAAATGCATCAGACCAGGTAACTCCATCAGTTGAATAAGAGAACAAGCCATCCAGAGTATAAGTATTTCCATTACCGCTATTATATGAGTCGTGGAGCCTTGGCGTTATAGTATAATTATAAGAGGCCGGTAAAATTATTTTATAGAAATCATTATCGGATGTTGTATGGCAGTTAGAACCGACGGTATTTACAACTGTGCTGTTTCCAACGAACGAAACCGGAAGATTGTATGATTGGTTAACTGCATCATTCACCTCATATATATCAGCTTGAATGTTCGGAGCGACCACGGTAACTTTTATCGGATTAGAAAAATAGGAAGACCCTGTAAGTTGCCATCCAGTAGAGTTATAATTATGCTGAACGGCGAGAAGATAAGTACCAGGCACGACAGTCACTGAAGAATTTGTAAACGTCAGATATGGCGCTAAATAGGTATAACCGGTAGGAAGTCCCGCATTTTCATCAACTGTTGATACAGTCTGAGCAAGAGTGCCATCGAGATTGTACAAACCAACACCATATTGACCGAAAAAAGTATTAAGACCATCATTAATAATATTCAAGTTTACAGAAACCGCTTGACCCTGAATGAGAGAGGTTCCAGGCGTGACGATCATGGCAGAATTTAATTCAATTTCATTCGGATTTATCACTGTCAGCTGAACAAAATTAGTATAGCTGCCACTATTGGCTACCTGAAACCAGTTTCCCCCTGTTGGCCGATAATAAACACCAAGATAATAAGTACCCGGCAGCATGCTAAACAAACCGCTTGTTGAGAAGACAAGGTTATTAGTGTATGCAAATCCACCTTGCAATGTGTATCCTGTTAAAGTTTGAACATAGTCGACGAAATTATAATTGTCGTCAAATACTGCTACGGTATAATCCCCATTATAAGTTGAAGTACCCGAATTTGAAATGTTTGTGCTGACATCAAAAGCCTGTCCGTAATAAATGGTACTCGCTGTTGGAGTTACATAATCATAGAGTGCCATCGAAAATGTCTGTGTGCCTGTAGGAGGTTCTATGCCGACCACTGCCTGATGACCGCTGTTATATCCACCGGAACCACCTCCAGTACCCGTTCCACTTGGGTCTAAAGAATTAATATGAAAATATCCATCATAAGCTCCACCCCATCCCCAATTGAAATGCACAAAATCATTCACATCGTAGCCATCGGCCACAAAACAATGTCCGCCTCCACTCCCAAAACCAGCATAGAGTATGGGTCTGCTGGCATCTAATTCTGATTTCAACAAAGCCAGCCATTGTGCATCGGAGTAATTAACTCTTTCAACACCATTCAATGTACTCTTGTAACCAAAATAAGTTTTCAAAGCATATTCTGAGCAGGCCTGAGGTGCAGGACTGTTTTCTATCACCCATGCACCACTTACCTGTGGGCTATAATTCATATCTACACTTACTCCAACATCATACATCAACGCGCCAACAGCAGTATTCACGCTTGTAAGAACATTAGGCATAGAACCCCATTGATAAGTCGAACTACCAAAATTAGCGGAGAGTGTGCCATAAGTCTGATGATTATAAGAATGAAATCCTGATCCGGTTGCAGGGTAATTCCAGTATTTCATTATCTGTGCCATTGCCGTAGCCACACAACCGGTAACTGAGCCTCCCGGACAAAGAGTATTTTCGTATGGGCTCTGGTTCCATTGGGTAAGCATTAGAGGATTAATTGAGGTTGAATTACTGAGCCGTGCATTGTAATCATTGGATCCTTTCAATCGGTTCCATAACTCAGAAATTTCAGCATTTGCATGAAGCTTAAGATTAACAATGCGGCGAATTTCAGATTTATAATCTTCCAGCCATTTTGCAACGCTTTGCGGAATATTTTCTGCTGAAAAAGAACCGGAGTTCGAATAAGCGAGAATCGGATCTACTGCATCATCACCCGATACAATCACAAATCCATCCGTGATTGTGTTAAAAACGTAATAATACACTGTTGGGTCTAATGTGTTCAATGACTTACTGTTTCCTGTGCCTGCACGATAAATTAATTGAAGCTCTCCAATGTTTGCATCAACGGAAGCATGAGCAGTAGAAATCAGAAAATTTTTACCTACGTTTCGTGCAGTTTCTTCATTTATTTGTTCCGCAAAACAGGCAAAGCAAAAAACGCCCAATAACGTGAAGAGAAGTAGTTTTTTATTCATGATATTTCGTTTAGATATAATTAAATATGTTTCTGAAAATTAAATACCAAACTCTCGGTTAACGAATATTGCTAAGTCCAATAAATTCATTTATTTGATTATCAAAGTTATTAATAATTATGAATTATAAAAGATATTTACACCAAAAATAAAAGCAATGCTCAATATTTAGACACAAGAACTGAAATTAATCTGAGTAAAATAAATACTAACATGCTATACCTGTATTCCTAAATATTTTCAACTGTAAATGATGAAGCTAGTCAAATTACTGATGAAAACCCAAATACAGGAACGGGTAACCTAAAACTATTTCAAATAAATTACTGAAGTCCGGTTCACCCAGCCAATAAAAATAACATGTAAAATTGGTATTATGCCTATTTAGAAAAATCTTGACCGTGTCTTTGAAACCTGCTTCGACTTTAGTTTCATGGTTCATATCCGGAAAAATACATTCAGTTCGGCAACACGGTAACCGAGCTCTTTGATAAGCAATAAATGAATCATCCTTTATTAATTTAAAATAAGTAAAAATAACAATTTGGGAAAGTAACAGATAAAATCCGAAGTTTAAGTATGCAAAATTCAGTAACAAAAAGCTATGAAAAATAGCTCCTTCCTAATGATATAGATTTCCGAATTCAGCCCGGAAGCAATCTGAGTGTCTTTGAAAGCTTAAGACAATTTTAATTTTTCGTACAAGGTTACCAAAGATTGAATGAGTTCATTTGGAGTTGTTAAAATCTGATAATGATTCTGTCCAAACATCTGTGGAAGGTAAAATTTTGCATTAGCTTCTATTGCCAAAGCGTACGCATTTATTTCAAGTGCTTTCAATTCATGCAGAGCCTGCTTTACATCGTTCACTCCATACTTCCCTTCATACTTATCATAATCATTTGGTTTACCATCAGAGATTAAAATTATCCACTTATTCTTAGTTTGGCGGCGACCCAATAAAACACCTGAATGTCTTAAGGCTCCACCAATTCTTGTATATCCGTCAGGCTCTATGGCTCCAATCAGATGTTTTTTCAAATTCCAATCATCATCGAAGTCTTTAAGAGTTTGGTAACTAAGAAAATTTCGGGTTTTAGAATTAAAACAATTTATAGCAAAATCAACATTAAACTCCTGAAGTATTTCTCCGAATAAAATAGATACTTGTTTCTCTGTGTCAATTATTCTGTTACCATTGGCATAACCATCACTGGAAAGACTTACATCCAGTAATAAAAGTATAGAAAGATCTTTTTCCCTCTTTCGCTTTGATAAATATACATTTTCAGACGGAGTATGTCCCGAATGCACATCCACATATAAATCCGTAATGGCATCAATATCGAATTCATCTCCCTGGCTCTGTCTTCGAAGCTGTTGCATTTTATTATTAACACTGGCAAGCATTTTTCGGAGGCCGGTTAATATAAGGGCATTCTGCTCGATTGTCCGTTTGTAATACTCGATATCCTTTTTTTGCAGCCTAAACGGATAAACACGACAGAAATTTTTTTTATATCTATTGCTTGAAGAATCCCATTCATCATAATTCCAATAGAAATCATTGTCAGGAACCCCGGCGCTTTCCGAAATGCTTATATTTTCTATGAAGTCTGCCTGATAAACAGAATGTGCTGTATCATCAACACGAACGGTATACTTCATTCTCAATTCCTTTAATGCTTCTTCATGATTTTTTAAATCATCTTCTCCATCAAAGTCACGCCAGTTACCATTAAATTCATCAGCAGTATCGACTTTCTCAAAATTGTGCGTCAAAACATAGTCTTCTTGCTGCTTCCTATCAACTTCTATGCTGATTACTTCCTCCACAGCCCTCACTTTCATTACTGTTGCATCTTTCAGAGCCTGTTCTCTGATCTCCTTTTCAGAAAGATTCTCCAACTTAGAATTGGAATTTTCTGTCCTGGAATTCAACATCCACTTTCCGTATAGCCATGTGTCATCCACTTCATGATTTCCAGAATGACACTCCATTATAGTGTCCAGAAAACAAGAATGCCAGCTCTTAAGTTTAGGGTATTCAAAAAATAACTCTTCCAAAATGATGGTCGACGCCTCTTTAGCTCTGAGTTGAGATTCTTTTAAGCTATGTTCATCCTGCGATGAATAGTTAATCCCCAGTTTTTGCTGCACAGAAAGATAAAGTACACGAAATAAATAAAATTGCCTTTGTCTCTCCTTACTTTCAAATAAGGACATAGAGCTTGGCAAAAAAAAAGAAACATTTCGGCAGCCACCCTCTCTTTCAGCATGAAAGATTTCAATCGCCTGCCCGCTTACAGCACGGGCAATTATGGTGAGTCCCTCCTTAATATCATCCAGAAATACCGTGCGCCCTGCCTCCGATAACTTTCTTTCCTTATCTCTTCTAAAATAGCCGGATATTTTTCCAAATAGAAACTCGTCGAACGCCATTATCAGATCATCAGATTAATCAAGTCTGTTAAAGCTTCTGTCACTTGTACTTCATCAGATAAAGGTTCTACAACTGCTACTTTCACTGAAAGGCGCTTTGAAAGGCCGGAATAAATTAATTTGCCGGCATCTACCAATAATCTCGTAGATACTGTTTCTGTTAAACCCAATTCAGTTAAGTTTCGGATTTTATTTCCGATAGCTACAAGTTTTTTTGCATCTTCAACATTTACGTTGGATTCTTGAATTATTATTTCCGTTTCTATTCCGGCTTCAGGGTATCCAAAAGTGAGTGCAATAAATCGTTGTCGTGTGGAGGGTTTCAATTCTTTAAACCCTCTTTGATATCCGGGATTGAAAGATGCAACGAGCATAAAATCCTCATGCGCCTTTAAGCTAATACCAAGTTTATCTATGTATAATTCGCGCCGATGATCTGTTAATGAGTGAATAGATACGATTACGTCGGGCCGTGCCTCTGCTATTTCATCTAAATAAACAATGCAACCTTCCTTCACGGCCTTAGTCAAAGGGCCATCCATCCATACCGTCTCTGCACCCTTAATAATAAATCTGCCAACAAGATCGGTAGAGGATGTCTCTTCATGACAACTAATGGTTATCATTTTTCTTCGAAGCATGAAAGCCATGTACTCTACAAACCTGGATTTACCTGTTCCTGTCGGCCCCTTTAACAATAAAGGCAAATGATTTTTACAGGTGTGCTCAAACACTTCGACTTCTTTTCCAATAGGCTTGTAAAATGGGTTCTCTGTTTCTCTTGCCATTGGCACAGTTAATATATCCGTATTATTATGATTCATGAAATTTCGGAATTATTAAAATTGGTTTAAAATGAATGAGCCTAAGCCTTTTCAATAAGGAGTGCTTCGTCTGTAGGTCGTCCATATTTTATAAATTCATAGATGTAGCAAATAATTCCTACCGTAAAAATCGTAGCACAACAAATCAGAATAAAGAAGTGAACTTGAATTTCTTTTTGCACGTCACCAAATTCTAATCCTACCTTCCTTTCCAGATAAACCTGTGCCACTCCGGCAACTCCAAAGGCGACAGTCATTCCAATCATTCCAATATTAGAAAGCCAGAACGCCAATGATCCGGCGGTGGTTTCATACAATTTACGTCCCGTCATATTCGGCATAGTATAACTGATGATTGCAAATACTATCATTCCATATGCTCCCCAAAATGCAAGATGACCATGCATCGCCGTAACAAGGGTACCATGAGTATACATATTCACCTGTGGTAGGGTGTGTGCAAGACCAAGGAGTCCGGCTCCGACGAATGAAGTAATTGCAGCTCCAAGTGTCCAGAAGAGAGCGATTTTATTGGGATGTTTCTTCTCGCCTTTACGGTACATTGCCAAGGCAAACAATGCCATTCCCAAAAATGCCAATGGCTCCAATGCAGAAAATATTCCCCCGATGATCAACCAGGTCTTTCCTACTCCAATATAATAATAGTGGTGTCCCGTTCCGAGAATACCTGAGATGAATGTTAGGCCGACAATAATATACAACCACTTCTCTATTACTTCTCTGTCAACGCCAGTAATTTTAATTAGAAGGAAGGCCAGTATGCCACCCATGATCAATTCCCAAACACCTTCAACCCACAGATGAACTACCCACCAGCGAAAAAATGAATCCATGGTTTGGTTATCGAACCATATCATCCCCGGTAAATACAATAATGCAGCAAAAACTGAGCCCATACTCAATACCAGAGATGTTGTGGTACGCTTCTTTCCTTTGAACAATGTTGTCAGGATAATTCCCAAAAAAGTCAACACATTTATTACAACCAGCCAATCCAAAGGGCGTGGTATCTCTAAAAATTTTCTTCCTTCCCAATAATTAAAATGATAACCCACAATGGCAATGACACCAACCAAAGCCAATGTTATCAGTTGAACATATGCGAGCTTAACACTTACTAATTCGTTCTGAGATTCTTCAGGAATAATATAATAAGCTGCTCCCATAAATCCGCTGAGAAGCCATACTACTAATAAGTTTGTGTGTACAGCTCTGGCTGTATTGAATGGAATAATTGAATGTAGACCATCCATTCCCATATGGGCAAAACCCATAATAAATCCATATATAATCTGTAATGATAATAGGAGCATTGACAGAGCAA
>Ga0138256_10002816_pt1 | contig 18528 bp, 14 predicted proteins | sample KNB2016incub_MG_FD_105486 | JGI IMG/M metagenome (GOLD analysis project Ga0138256, IMG submission 105486) | Active sludge microbial communities from wastewater in Klosterneuburg, Austria - KNB2014incub_MG | ecosystem: Engineered > WWTP > Activated sludge > Unclassified | place: Austria... | reverse complement strand
TCTTTTCAGATGAAGTTTCTTTGTACAAATACAATAAAAGGTCTTCGGGTGTAAAGTTGGTCATTGGCGAACCGGTTAATTTGTCCAGAAATCAGATGTTAATGTCCTTGGTAGTCGTAATCTTAGAATGTCCAGATTATTAACGGGGGTAGGGTTGCCTTATTGTGTCTTAGTTGCTAATTCTTTGAATTATCGGACTTTTCCGATATCAGAAACAGCTCTTCATTATCTCTTTTCATAAAGTATTTTTCCCTGGCATATTTTTCCAAAGTGGCCGGATTGTTCTTAAGTGCCTCTAATTCTTTACGTTCTGTAGCTATTTCTTTGGTATAGTGCTGTTTGCTTTGTTCTAATTCTCTTAATTCTTTGCGGCGGTCCATTTGAGCGAAAAAGTCGTTTTTGTCTAAAAAAAGAATAACGACGCCGAAAATAGCCAGTGACAGGAAGTATTTGTTTTTGAGAAAGGCGGGAATATGGGTTAATAATTTCATGTTGGATATTTAACTAAAAGATGAAGTCGGAAATCTGAGGTCAGACCTCCGACTTCTGATATCATTTGCCAAATTTAATCTTTCCTTTTGGATAAAAAGCTGAGCTTCCTAATAATTCCTCGATACGGATAAGCTGGTTGTATTTTGCCATACGATCTGAACGGCTTGCTGATCCTGTTTTAATTTGTCCGCAATTTAATCCAACGGCTAAGTCTGCAATTGTATTGTCTTCTGTTTCGCCACTGCGATGGCTCATGATTGTATTGTAACCATTGTGTTGAGCCAACGTAACTGCGTTGATTGTTTCTGTAATCGTTCCTATCTGGTTTACTTTTACTAAAAGAGCATTAGCAATATCCTTATCAATCCCTTGCTGCAGTCGGGTTACATTTGTTACAAATAAATCATCACCTACTAACTGGCATTTGTCACCAACAGCTTCTGTAAGCATCTTCCATCCATTCCAATCGTCTTCGGCCATGCCATCTTCTATAGAAGCAATCGGATATTGCTTTACCCAGCTAGCCCAATATTTAACTAATTGTTCGCTGCTCATTTCTTTGCCACTGCTTTTGTGGAAAACATATTTTTTCTTTTTACTATCCCATAATTCACTGTTAGCAGCATCCATAGCAATAACTATTTGCGAACCTGTTTTATATCCTGCTGCCTGAATCGCAGTCAATACTGTTTCAATTGCTTCTTCATTGCTTTGAATGTTTGGCGCAAAACCACCTTCATCACCCACATTTGTGCTAAAGCCTTTTTTCTTCAACACTGTTTTTAATGCATGAAAAATTTCAACTCCCCAGCGCAATCCTTCGCTAAAAGATGGAGCCCCAACCGGCATTACCATAAATTCCTGGAAGTCTATCTTATTATCAGCATGAGCACCACCATTTAGTATATTCATCATTGGAATAGGCAATGTTTTAGCATTTGTACCACCAATGTATCTGAACAAGGGTAATGAAGCTTCTTCTGCAGCAGCTTTGGCAACAGCCATACTTATTGCAAGAATTGCATTAGCTCCCAATTTTGATTTATTAGCTGTACCGTCCAGTTGAATCATCAATTCATCAATGCCAGTTTGGTCGGCAACATCATTACCCAAAAGAACTGGGGCAATAATATCGTTCACATTTTTAACTGCTTTTAAAACTCCTTTGCCTAAATACTTTTTCTTATCGTTATCTCTTAGTTCTGCTGCTTCGTGAATGCCAGTACTGGCACCACTTGGCACTGCGGCACGGCCCATTGCGCCTTCATCGGTTATTACATCTACTTCTACTGTTGGATTACCTCTTGAATCAAGAATTTGGCGGGCAAAAATTTCTGAAATGTAACTCATGGTGTTTTAATGAATTTTAAGATGAATGAATCTTTCTTTGGCAGGCAATCGTTTTGCAAAGAAACGATTTTCAATTGTAGCTGCAAAAAGCTGAAATAGCTCAATTATTGATGGTTGACTACTACTTTAGTGTTATTATAGCGGGAATAAATTGCCTTACCTTTAAAAAAACAAGAAACCATGCGACTTATCCTTATCAGTTTTACACTGGCTTTATTTACTTTAACTACAATAAATATTCAGGCTCAAACAACAGCTCCAAAATTGGTTACTACCGTTGAAGGCATTAAGGAGTTTGAACTTAAAAACGGATTAAGAGTTTTGCTTATTCCCGATAATGCAGAAACAAATATTGCAGTCAATATTGTTTATAAAGTAGGTTCTCGACATGAAGGTTATGGAGAAAGTGGCATGGCGCATTTGCTGGAGCATATGTTGTTCAAACAATCTGGAAAATTTACCGACATTAAAAAAGCAATTGCAGATAAAGGTGCATCAGCAAATGGTACTACATGGTATGACCGAACTAACTATTATGAAATATTATCAGCATCAGATGAAAACCTTCGCTGGGCAATAGATATGGAAGCTGACAGAATGATTAATTCCAAAATTTTACCAGAGGAGTTAAAAAAAGAATTTAGCGTAGTAAGAAATGAATTTGAAATAGGAGAAAATAGTGCCGAAGGTGTTTTGCATGAAAGAGTGCTTTCTTCAATGTACCTGTGGCACAACTATGGCAAATCTACCATTGGTAGTAAAGAAGATATTGAAAGAGTGAAAGCTCCAAATCTTAAAGTGTTTTACAAAAAGTATTACCAACCTGATAATGCGGTTTTAGTTATTGCCGGAAAGTTTGATGAGAAAAAAGCATTGAGTTATGTGCAACAATATTTTGGCCCAATACCAAGACCAACAAGAAAATTGGAACCAACTTATACTGTGGAGCCACCACAAGATGGTGAAAGAAATGTAACGCTCAGTCGTACCGGAGATATACAACATCTTGCATTGGCTTATCATACTCCACCACTAGCAGATAAAGATTTTGTTGCAAACGAGGCTTTGATTGAAGTAATAACCAACGATCCTTCAGGAGTATTGTATAAAAGATTGGTAGAGACAAAACTATCAACGGGGTTATATGGTTACTCCCAAGTACTGTATGATCCTGGGTTTTCCTATTTTCAAGTAGATGTGCCAATGGATAAAAGTATAGATAGTGCAAAGCAGGTTTTGCTTACTACAATGGATGAAGTAGGGAAAATGAATTTTACTGAAGAGGAACTGACTCGTTCAAAAAATATCTTGCTCAAGTATATGGAAGATTTGAATAGCAAAACAACCGATCTGGCTATTCAGCTTACAGAACACATTGGTGCAGGCGACTGGCGGCTTTGGTTTTTATCCAGAGACAGAATTGAAAACTTAACTGTTGCTGATCTTGAGGCGGCTGCAAAAAAATACTATAAGCCATCAAACCGTACAGTTGGTGCCTTTATTCCTGATGCAAAGCCAGACCGTGTGGTAGTTGCTGAAACTCCTGATATTAATACTTTACTCAACGGATATAAGGGGAAAGAAATAGAAGCACAAAAAGCTGCGTTTGATAATAGCATTGAGAATTTTAAAAAGCACACAGAATATGGAACATTGGCAAACGGTGGCAAATATGCATTGTTGGAAAAGCCAACTAAGGGTGATAAAATTGATGCAAATATTGTAATCCGTTTTGGCGATGAAAAAAGTTTATCCAATGAAAATGAAACGGCTTCCCTACTTGCCGCAATGTTATCTACAGGCACAACTACAAGAACAAAAGAGCAGATATATGATGAACTCGATCGTATAAAAACAAACATTTCATTTAATGGCGGCATAGGAATGTTATCAGTTAACATTAATACAGATAAAAAAAATCTACCGGCAGCATTGGCTTTGCTTGATGATATGCTGAAAAACCCAAAATTTGATGCAGCAGAGTTTGATAAATTAATGTTAGAAACAAAAGCTGCCTATGAAAAAAATAAGAATGAGCCAGATTATCTCGTTGGTCAAAAATTAAATAAATCCTTATCGGCTTATCCGAAAGGGCATCCATATTATGCTTCTTCTACGGATGAGATGCTGGAAGATCTTTCCAAAATAAAATTGGATGACCTGAAAAAATATTACACTGATTTTTATGGAGCCAATCATTCTTCTTCAGCTTTTGTAGGAGAACTTGATAAAAAAATGATATCAGAGTTTTTGAAAAATTCATTTGGTGGTTGGAGCAGTAAATCATCCTTTGAACCTGTGGAACCAAAATATTTTGAAGTAAAAGGAAAAACAGAAACGGTAAATACACCAGATAAAACGAATGCAGTTATGTTGGGTGCAATGAACCTGAATATTTCTCGTCAGCATCCGGAATATCCCGCAGTAGTTATGGCCAATGAATTGTTCGGCGGCGGTGCTTTTTTAAATTCAAGGATTCCTCAACGTTTACGAGAAAATGAAGGAATGAGTTACGGCGCTGGTAGTTATTTAAGTGCAGAGTATAAATATAATGTGGGTACCTGGGGAACCTATGCTTACTTTAATCCAATCTATAAAAACAGATTAGATTCTGCTTTGCAAGAAGAAACAGATAAAGCCATAGCTAAAGGATTTACTGCTGATGAATTGCAAAAAACAAAAGTGGCTTGGGCGGAGCAAACAAAAGCTTCGTTGGGAAATAATGCTTCAACGGCTTCTTTGCTTCGTTCATTCTTGATGTATGAGAGAGATTTAAATGAATTTACACAGTTCGATAAAAAAATAAATGAGCTTACACTGGAGCAAGTAAATGCAGCTATGAAAAAATATTTTGACAGATCGAAATTGGTAACAGTGTTTGCCGGCGATTTTGAAAAAGGGAAAACAGAAGCTCCGGCGGAGAAGAAAGGATTTTAATTCGTCAACGTTTTAAAAATATTTTCCAAACTTTGGTTTTCGCTTTGAAGTGAAACGATATTCAAGTTTTTATCAAGTGCCAGTTGCAGAATTTGTTTTTTTATTGATTCTGCATTGGTGCATTGAATGTTGAATATGGAGGATTGAGTGTTTTTTACAGCAATAACATTGTTTAAATTGGTTAGCCAGGCAGTATCAACGGCTTCTTTAAATTCCACTTTTACAGAATGTTGAGTGTTAGATTCTTTTTGAAGATTGCTTAGTTTGTCATCTGCCACTAATTCACCTTTATTAATAATAATAACCCGGTCACAAATAGCTTCTACTTCTTGCAGAATATGAGAAGAGAATAACACTGTTTTATTCTGTCCCTGCTTTTTGATGACATCCCTTATTTCAATTATCTGGTTAGGGTCTAATCCTGAAGTTGGCTCATCTAATATTAAAACTTCCGGATCATGAATAAGTGCCGCTGCCAAACCGACTCTTTGCTTATATCCTTTTGATAGTTGTCCGATCTTTTTTTTGCTTTCAACGGTAAGCCCCGTTAATTCAATCACACTATTTATTTTTTTCTTTACATCTTCAATTTTATGTACTTCGGAAATAAAAGCTAAATATTCTTTTACATACATATCGTAATACAAGGCATTCAGCTCTGGTAGATAACCAATTTTCTTTTTTGTAGCCAGCGGATCTTCAGCGACATTTATACCACATACAATTGCTTCGCCACTATTTTGTTTCAGATACCCAGTTAAAATTTTCATGGTGGTGGATTTGCCAGCACCGTTTGGTCCTAGAAATCCCACTATTTCTCCTTTCTCTATTTTAAAGGAAATATTATTAACAGCTTTTTGCTCACCATAAGTTTTGAGCAGATTTTTTATTTCAATGGACATTTAGCAAACCTACATAAAAGTTTAATTGCTAATGCAAACTGTCGCAAAGCAGTTTCTAATTTATCAAGTACAAAATAACTTTGGAAAATGACAAGAATTGTTGTATTATCTTTGGCTTATTCAGCTTATGATAAAACTTTCATTCTTCATATTGACCTTTGGTTTTGTTCTGCAAAGCTTCGGTGCCATCAGTTTCATTAAAAAACCGATTGAGCAAATGGAACAGCAGTCTGATGGTACCTCAAAAGGACAAGAAAACGAAATAATGACTGCAAGAATGAACAATACAAAATAAACTAAAATCACTATTTTGAAATTGGCTTTGCCCAGTCAATATATGGTAAGTTTGAAAACATGCAATTATATCTTTCAGTAGTTTATACTAAACCATTTCTTCCTTCCCGATGTTAGTTATTAAAAGAAATAGTTCTATACCATATACTGCTTGCTGTTTTAAATTTTGATATTTGATGGATAAAACTAATGAACTTTGCAAAAGTTTCTAAAAGCCGGTAATGATACTAGGTTGATTTCTTCGAAAAGCCATAAAATAATTTACAGATGAAAATATTTAAATTTACTAAAGGTGATTTTTTTGGCGGTCTTACCGCCGGTATTGTAGCCCTGCCTTTGGCATTGGCTTTTGGTGTGCAGTCTGGCCTTGGCGCAGCTGCAGGTTTATATGGTGCAATATTTTTAGGTTTCTTTGCGGCCATATTTGGCGGTACACCGTCACAGATAAGCGGACCAACAGGCCCAATGACAGTTGTATCTGCGGCTACTATTGCATTATTTCTGTCAACCTCCACCGATGGTAGTATCGAATCTGTTATGGGTGCCATTATTGCCAGTTTTGTTTTGGCAGGATTGCTGCAAATATTAATGGGAGTCTTTAAAATTGGTTCGCTGATAAAGTTTATTCCTTATCCCGTTATTTCTGGTTTTATGAGTGGTATAGGTGTGATAATAATTTTGCTTCAATTGTTTCCTGCAATTGGACTGGCTTCTCCAAAAACAACAATTGATGTGGTGCAGGAAATTGTTCCAGCTTTGGGAAACATTAATAGCTGGGCGATTTTGTATGCCGGATTAACCATATTAATTATTTATCTGTTTCCAAAAATTACGAAAGCAGTACCAAGTACATTGGTGGCTTTATTGGCCATAACAGGTTTAAGCATCATACTCGATAAATCTGTTCCGATTATTGGCGATATTCCCCAAGGTCTTCCTCCTATACATATTGAAGGCTTGCTATCTATTAAGCCAGGTTTTTATACTATGATATTGGAAGCGGGGGTTACGTTGGCAGCATTGGGAGCTATTGATTCCTTGCTTACATCGGTGGTGGCAGATAATGTAACTAAAACAAAACACAACAGTAATAAGGAGTTGATTGGTCAGGGTATTGGTAATACCATTGCAGGTATTTTCGGTGGATTACCTGGTGCAGGAGCTACCATGCGGACATTAGTAAACATAAGATCTGGTGGTAGAAACAGGATCTCTGGTGTTATACATGCATTAGTCTTAGTGATTGTTTTGTTTGGTGCAGGCAAGTATGCTGCATTGATTCCAAAATCTGTGTTAGCAGGTATTTTGATTACTGTAGGTATCGGAATTCTCGATTACAAAGGATTTAAGCATATCAATAAAGTACCAAGAGCAGATGCAGTTATTATGATCATTGTTTTATTAGTAACTGTATTTCTGGATTTACTGGTGGCAGTTGCTTTAGGTATGGTGCTGGCAGCATTTATGTTCATGAAAAAAATGAGTGAAATAGCGGAAGAAAAAACAACAGTTACAGATCTGGTAGATCTAAGGCTGGAAGAAGGATGGAGTGATGAATTGATTCCGGATAATATTGAAAAGAATATAGTTGTAAAACATCTTGATGGCCCTTTGTTTTTTGGATTCGCATCTGGCTTTACTGAGAGAGTTGCAAAGGTTAAGGATATAAAGTATGTAATAATCAGAATGGAAAAGGTTCCATTTATAGATCAGACCGGATTATATGCTTTAGAAGATGCAATTTTATCGCTTGAACAAAGAGATATAGAAGTTTTGTTTACAGGATTGCAAACGCAGCCAAAAGTGAGAATGGAAAGGATAAACCTTATTCCCGGATTAGTTGAAAAAGAGAATATTTTTAAAACTTTTAGTGATTGTATTGAGTGGCTAAGTAAGAAACATCTTACCTGATAAAAGAAAAAGCCTGCTTATTTCAGCAGGCTTTTTCTTTTTATAAATCATCAAACTCATACAGCGGATCAATATGAGTTCCTGCTTTCATTTCAAAAACAGGGTTTATCACACCGTCTTTCAAACCATATACCCAGCCATGCAGGTGAGGCTTGTTACCTTCTTTCCATGCCCGTTGAATAATAGAAGTTTTTGCTAGGTTCATTACTTGTTCCTGAACATTCAATTCAACAAGTCTGTCAACTCGGTTATCTTCATTTTCAATACCGTCTAATTCATCTCTATGTATCCTGTAGATGTCTTTAATATTGCGGAGCCACATATTTAATACCTGCTTTAAATTATGATTCGTGGTTGCAGCTTTTATACCCCCACATCCATAATGCCCGCAAACAATAATATGCTTCACTTTTAAATGATGCACAGCATATTCCAAAACGCTTAAAACATTTACATCAGTATTTACAACAAGATTGGCGATGTTGCGATGAATAAAAATTTCGCCAGGCTGTGTCTGGGTTATTTCATTGGGCGGAACCCGGCTATCGCTGCAGCCGATCCACAGAAACTCCGGAGTTTGTACATCCTGAAGGTCTTTAAAAAATTGGGGATCAAAAGTAGTTTTTTCGTTTGCCCATTTTTTATTGAGGGCAAGTAATTTTTCGTAAGAATGCATACTCTTTTTTTTAAAATTATAAAATTAATATGTGTTTGATATAGTTATTTCTTTTTCATAGTTTCTTATCAAGGAAGCTTTACTGTTCTTATTCTCAATTAGTTTGAATGAAAACCCCTGTTTTTTATGCTGGCTTTTTTTAAATTCAACAGTAATATTTTTTAAGGAGGCATGAAGAATAAAGTCTTCGATGGTTTCCACCACATCTTTATCAATAAAATCGGCTCTGGTAATATCTATTATCACAGAAGAGTTTGCAGGAACTTTTTCCAGTTTATTTTTTATGATAGGTTTATTTAGGAAAGAGACATCTTTTCGCAGCCTGAATAAATATTTATTTTCATCATGCACTACAAATACAGCTGTTTTAAAATTACTTCTGATAACAAAAAATAAACCTACACCGATACCTATAACCACTCCTTTTAAAAGATCGGTCGCCAAAATGGCAACGATGGTGATTACAAACGGTAAGAACTGATCCAAGCCCTTTTTGTAAAACGCTTTAAAAACAGATGGTTTTGCCAGTTTATAACCTGTATAAATAAGTATAGCAGCTAAGGCAGTTTTCGGAATCAAATTCAATAAGAAAGGGATGAATGCAAATGACAACAACAGAAGTATTCCATGATAAATGGTCGACATTTTTGTTTTAGCACCAGCATTTACATTAGCTGAAGAGCGGACGATAACACTTGTTACTGGCAGTCCGCCAACAAGTCCCGAAACTATATTGCCAAGCCCTTGTGCCTTCAACTCCCTATTCGTTGGTGTTACCCGCTGATAAGGATCAAGATCATCAACTGCTTCAACGCTTAGCAATGTTTCTAAGCTGGCAACTAAAGCCAGTGTAACTGCAATAATGAGTACATCGCTGTTAAACAAATAATTCCAATCAGGCAATGCAAAAAAAGAAAAGAATTCATCGGCTGAATTTGCCACTGGTATTCTTACCAGATGTTCATTTGTTAAAGCTGCAACCGGATTTGATTGCATGAAAATTGCATTGATGCCAACACCAATAAAAACAATGATTAATGGCGCAGGAACAAATCTTATAAATCCTTTCTTGCCAGCTACTATTTTTTCCCAAGCAAAATGAAACGCCAGACAAAGGCCACCGATCAGTAATGCCGTCGAATTAATATTGCCAAAAGAGAAAATAAAATTTGAAAATAAATTTCCAGAAGCCTGTTTTACACCTTCATCAGATTCAAAATGAGAATCATCGCCTAATAAATGTGGCACCTGATTTAAAATAAGGATTAATCCAATGGCTGCTAGCATTCCTTTAATTACACTACCGGGCACATAATCGCCAATAATACCAGCTCTGCAAAAACCAAGTATTAACTGGAATACACCGCCTAGCACAACAGCAACAAGAAATCCCTGAAAAGATCCAATAGTAATTATCGCTGCAAAAACAATGGCAGTAAGGCCAGCAGCGGGTCCACTTACACTAAGATGAGAACGGCTGGCAAGGCCAACAACAATACCTCCGGAAATACCAGCAATGATGCCACTTAGTGGTGGTGCTCCAGATGCTAATGCAACGCCAATACATAATGGTAAGGCTACAAGAAATACGACAACCGATGCTGCCAAGTCATTGGGCAGACCTTTAATATAGTCTTTTGCCCTTGGGCGAGGGGACATAAATAATGATTTTATTTATTAAATAAATTGATTTAGCCCTGTTGAAAACAGAGCCTGATTTGTACACAGAATAAATCAGAATAAATAAAAATCGAGATCCGGGGGAGGAGAGATTAATTCGCCGTGAAAAGCTTTATAGAGTGATTCGGTAAGGTTGCTATATTGATTAAAAACTTTATTTGTTCGCAGGTTGTTTTCTTCGCTGTGATGAAGATACTCTTCTGAAAATGTATTTACAGAAGAAGTCTTTTCCTCAGTTGTATTGGCAAAGGGATTAGTGTCTCCTTTTTCAGTGCTAGGAGATTTCGTTGCTTGTGCTTTTTCTATTTTTTTCAATTCCTGCTGAAAATGAAATACAAACGGTGCACTGATGGTAAGCCAAACCAATGCTGCTATCATGCCGATAGCAGAAACCTTGCGAAAAAGGTTACAGTATGACTTATTTTTTTTCATGAAGTGCGAAAGTAACTGATGATAGCTGTATTTTTTAATAAAAATAAAAAATTTACATTTTAATTACATTCATTTCGCAAAAAAATTGGTAAAATCCCCGAAATATTAAAAACTATATTTGCAACTAAACCTTTTTTTAGAGAATGATCTTATTTATATCACTGATTTTTATTCTTGGATATGTTGCTATTACACTTGAACACCCTTTAAAAATAAATAAGGCGGCTTCAGCTATGCTTACGGGAGTTTTGTGCTGGACGGTGTATGCATTATTTACATCAGATTCACACCATGTCAACGAACATCTTACCGGACATCTTGGAGATGTAGCCGGAATTCTTTTCTTTTTGTTGGGAGCAATGACAGTTGTTGAGTTAATTGACGCACATGATGGCTTTCAGATTATCATTGATAAGATACAAACCAACAACATTGTTAAGCTGGTTTGGAGTATCTCTCTGATTACTTTTTTTCTTTCTGCTGCTTTAGATAATCTTACTACAACTATCGTAATGGTTTCTCTTTTGAGAAAATTAGTTGATAATAAAAAAGAAAGATGGTTGTTGGCGGGTCTTGTAATAATATCTGCTAATGCTGGTGGCGCCTGGAGTCCAATTGGTGATGTAACTACTACTATGCTATGGATTGGCGGACAGGTTACAACCTGGAATATAATTATCAAAACATTTTTGCCCAGTTTGGTATGTATGGCATTGCCCACATTTATCATTGCATGGAAAATGAAGGGAAGAGAAAGGATTATAGCACCACCCAAAAAGCAAGAAGCAAACATTGCCCATGCAAAAGAGAGAAACATTGTTTTCTTTTTGGGCATAGGCGTATTGTTATTTGTTCCCATTTTTAAAACGATTACTCATTTGCCGCCTTTTATGGGTATTTTATTTGGGCTTAGCTTATTATGGATTGTAACAGAAATAATACATAGCGAAAAGGATGAGGCTGAAAAGGGAGTATTATCAGTTAATCATGCATTAAGAAAAATTGACACACCAAGTGTCCTATTCTTCTTAGGAATATTATTGAGCATTGCAGCATTGGAAGTAACAGGTGTACTTACTGATGCTGCTGCATGGATGGATTCCACCATTGGCAATATCAATGTGATTACTATGCTGATCGGTTTTTTCTCCTCTATAGTAGATAATGTACCATTAGTAGCCGCATCACAAGGTATGTACAGCATGGATGTTTATCCAACTGATCATTATTTCTGGGAATTTCTGGCTTACTGTGCAGGCACAGGCGGTAGTTGTCTTATTATTGGTTCCGCTGCCGGAGTAGCTGCAATGGGATTGGAAAAAATTGAATTCTTCTGGTATCTTAAAAAAATAAGTTTATTGGCACTACTTGGATATGTAGCAGGAGCTGCTGTATATCTGTTACAAAAGCAAATAATTTAGTAAATCTCATATGCGGCCAATAACTAATTGCAAAAATGACAAAAAGCGAAAACGACAATACAAAACTTCCATTTGTTCTCTCTAGGCTTTTTACTGAATTTTTTAATAGTGAAAAAGCATCAGGGTTTATTCTTATCGGCTGTACAGTAATTTCTTTACTAATAGCCAACTCAGGTTTGGGAGAGCAGTATCAACAATTATGGACTTCAAAAATGGGAGGGTTAACTGTTGCTTACTGGATCAATGATGCTTTGATGGCTGTATTTTTTCTTTTGGTTGGACTGGAGATAGAAAGAGAATTATACATTGGTGAGTTGTCTAAAATAAAAAATGCAATGCTACCTGTAATGGCAGCTATTGGTGGCATGATGATTCCTGCCCTTTTGCATTTTACCATCAATGCAGGTTCGACTACTGCAAATGGATATGCTATTCCAATGGCAACTGATATTGCATTTGCACTTGGAATTTTATCACTGGCTGGTAAAAGAGTACCGCCGGCATTAAAAATATTTTTGACAGCATTAGCTATCATGGATGATTTGGGGGCTATTATGATTATTGCTGTTTTCTATACTGATTCAGTTTCGTTTATAAACCTTTTTATATCGCTGTCAATTTTTGTAGGCTTATTTATAATGGGTCGGTACGGGGTTTGGCGATTAGTTTTTTATATTATTCCGGGAATAGCTATGTGGTATTTTATGTTTCAATCGGGAGTACATGCTACTATAAGCGGGGTCTTGCTTGCATTTGCAATCCCGTTTGGAAAAGGTGGTGAAAGTTCTTTATCTTATAAACTCCAGCATTTTTTGCATAAGCCAGTTGCTTATTTTATTGTTCCCTTATTTGCTTTGGCAAACACAGGCATACGTTTACAACCTGGTTTTTATAATGAGTTGTTGTCAAAAAATAGTCTTGGTATTATAGCAGGTTTGGTAATTGGAAAGCCTTTAGGAATATTATTATTTGCTTGGATAGCAGTAAAGACTAAACTGAGTCAGTTACCCGGCATATTAAACTGGAAACATATAACAGGTGCAGGACTCTTGGCTGGCATAGGTTTTACCATGTCTATTTTTATAACCCTACTTGCCTTTGATGATAAGCTGTTGGTTATAAATTCTAAAATTGCTATTTTATGTGCTTCACTAATTGCAGCTATTGCTGGATTAATATTAATTAAGAATATTAAAGGTCCTTCGATTTCTGAGGAAGATGATCATACTCTCCCTTAAAGGCATACCAGCCAAAAATTACTAACCCAATTGCAATGGGAGTAAAAATGGCAATGATAATAATCCATATAATTGGATTATTGATGTCTTTTGTGCCTGCCGGGTCAATATTTTTTATCGCTCCGTTCACCAATTCAAAAATTACGAAAGGCGCAATAAATAAAAACAGGAGTCCAAAATATCTTTTAAATGCATTCATAGTTTTAGTCTTTTATATTCCTATCAATTTTATTTCTCAAATACAATGTGCCGATAACTAAACATAATACTGCTACTCCAATTGGGTACCAAAGTCCAACTAATGGATCAGCTTTATAAGTGGTACTTAATAGTAAACCAATAAATGGAACCAGCCCACCAAACACACCATTACCAATATGGTAAGGAAGGCTCATAGAAGTGTACCTGATTTTTGTTGGGAACATTTCTACTAAGAAAGCGGCTATTGGCCCGTACACCATCGTAACATAAAGTATCATTAAGAAAATAAGGCCGACGAATTTCCAGTAAGTAGCTTTGGGAAGAACCTTGTTGATGATGTTTATTTTTCCAATAGAAAGCTGACCACTGTTATAGAAAACGGTATCAGTTTGTTTTGTTTGGAATTTTTTACCGTCGGGTAAAATATAATTAGACGTAGAAACGAGTAATGAATCCTGTGTTCCGGAAAGTAATGATGTTTGAATGTCTAAATTTTTCGGGGAAATACTTTCCGGCACTTCATATTTGGTATCGTCAAGAAAAGTTTGAAAAATTGGTCTGTAAGTAAAAATTGCCAATGCCATACCAACCATCATAATCCATTTTCTACCAATTTTATCACTCAGCCATCCCCACAAAATAAAAAATGGTGTGGCAAATGCAATAGCAATCAGCATTAATGTTCTGCTTTGTTCAAAATCAACCTTACAGGTATTTTCTAAAAAGCTTTGTGCATAAAATTGACCGGTGTACCAGATCACTCCTTGTCCCATGACTGCTCCAAATAATGCCAGCAGCACCATTTTAAAATTTGCTTTATTCCGAAAACTTTCTTTTAAAGGATTTGCAGATGTTTTGCCTTCTGCTTTCAATTTCGAAAACATCGGCGATTCCGACATCTTCATTCTTATATAAATAGAAACACCAACTAATACAATAGAAATCCAGAAAGGATATCGCCAGCCGCCCCATTCCGCATTGAAGGCAGCATCACTCATATTTGATTTCACCAAAAGAATAATTCCTAATGCTACAAACAAACCCAATGTGGCTGTTGTTTGAATCCAACTGGTGTAATAACCTCTTTTGTTTGCAGGGGAATGTTCAGCTACATAGGTGGCAGCACCACCGTATTCTCCTCCCAATGCTAATCCTTGTAATAATCTTAATAATAAAACTAAAATAGGTGCTGCTATGCCGATTGTTGCATAGCTGGGCACACAGCCAATTAAAAAAGTAGAACCGCCCATCAATATCAGCGTAAGCAGAAAAGTATATTTTCTTCCGATCAGATCGCCTAATCGTCCAAATACCAAGGCGCCAAAAGGCCGGACAATGAACCCTGCAGCAAAAATGGCCAATGTGCTCAACAAGGCTGCCGTTGGATTCCCTTCGGGAAAAAATTGGGTAGAAATTGTTTTTGCCAGCATCCCGAAAATATAAAAGTCGTACCACTCTATCATAGTGCCTAAAGAGGATGCGGTAATTACTTTGCGGATGTTTGTTGTAGAGCTTGGTCGATTCATACAAGTAAGATATGAATTTGTACGACAAGCAAAAAAATAAATTAATAGAAATTATTGAAGAGTATTTTAAAAAAAGCAAGGCATTAGAAAGAAAGAGATACACAACTTAACAAACAAAAGTTAGTACGGGATGTAATGTTTTTATTTTCAAAAATGTTGTTTGCAGAATTAAGCAAACGAGCCTCGTTACGAAGCAAAAGGTTTTTAGATAAAGAATAATCAATATTGAAGGCAAAGCCTGCGACACTCAATTTACCGGCAGGATAACTAGTAACAATAGTATTTTCTTTATCCATGTAGTATTCAACTCTGCCGGCTATGTTTAGATTTTTCGCCGGAAGGTATTGAAGTAAGATGGCTGCTCCCATCCAGCTGTTATAGCCATCTTTAGTAATTTTTTGCTCTGCTCCGGCATCCAGAAGAAAGGCTAATTTGATTTTAGGTTGAATTGCATATGACAAATAAAAATTATGAAATAAACGTATTTGTCTTACACTATCTGGTCTTTCGTTTCCAAAGAAAGTAGATGAGTTGATTAATAACTTGTCATTAGGTTTAAACTGTATTTGTGTGCCAACTGCTTTTGATGAGTTATAATCTTTAATATTCTGCCAACCATTTATTAAAAGCATAGAAAATAGCCATTTTTCATTAGGTGTGTAATTGAATTTGACACCAGTTTCATAGTAAGGAGTATTTTCTGCTAACATACTTCTGCTAATGTTCCAGTTATCCTTCGCAATGGCCGATTCAATTCCAATATGAGAAGGCAATATGCCTGCATTTATGGAGAATATTTTTGAAAAATCATAACCAATGTTTGCTTCATTTATATGCCGGAAGAAAGCCGGTTCTGCAGCCAGATTATATTTGGTATAGTCTCCAGCCATTACTGCCAAGTTAGCTTTCCATTTTTTCTGCTGATATGATACTTTTAGTATGGCAAGATTTACTGATGCCCGATTATGCTTTTTAAAATTGTACAAAAATGATGGTCGTTCGTTATTTGCGGGCTTATTAAAATCATACTGGTAATACAAATCACCATAGCCCGAAAAGCTGAAAGGATTTTCTTTCTCCTTACTTGTTGTGTCTTGTCCGGTTGTGTCTAAATGCACAATCAGTAAGAGCATTGCAATTGTACACTTCATACTCAAATGTTGTTTCTTACAAGTTCAAATTGTTGCATGGGTTGATATACAAGCGGCACTTCTTCCACTACCACATCACTTTTGTCAAGCCCAAATGCTTTTTCATCGCTTAGTCCTAAATTTTTTAATAGGAAATAGCTGTTGAGTAAAACACCGTCACGAAGCGTAAATTCATTTTCAACAGAAATAAATTTCTCAAGCACTATAAATTTGAAATCAGGCTCTGGATTATATTTTGTTGAGCCATCAGGCCGCATATGAAGGTTCAGTTCTTTTTTCTGTACCAATTGCTGAACGATTTTTTTAAAATATATTTCTGTTTTTGGTTGTATGCGGAAGCCTACATTAATTGTTATTTTAATTACCTTATCATCGGCAAGCTCAGAAACATCATAGCTGAGAGTGTAAGGGTCTTCGGTTCGGTTAATATGTACAAACCAATACACATCAGCCCGTTTAGGTTTTTTGGAGAAGATTGATTTCATAATCTTCTCTTCAACCTGGTGCCGACTATTTGCTTTTGTAAGGTAAATAAGGTGAGTAGAAAATTTAGGGATGCTATCATCCTCACTCAGTTCTTTTAGTCGAGGAATATATTTACCAATGTCAGTGAATTTTACCAATTTGTTATTGACTTTTCTGGCATAGTGCCACACATACATCGTAAGGAAAATAAACAGTTCAAAGAAAAGGAACATCCAACGTTCTTTTATCTTGGCTACATTGGCAATAAAGAATGCCGATTCAATGCTGATGAACAAAATCAACAACCCAGCTATAAACCACTTATTCCATTTGAGTTTATATCGCATAAAATAGCTCAATAGAATAGTAGTCATCAGCATAGTAATAGTAATGGAAAAGCCGTAAGCTGCTTCCATGTGTGATGAATTTTGGAAATAAAGTATCATTAGCACACAGCCCACCCATAAAATGGTATTTACACTGGGAATATATATTTGCCCTTTAAGGTTAGAAGGTTGCTTTACAGTTACTCTGGGCCAAAAATTCAAATTGATGGCCTCGCTTATAAGAGTGTATGATCCGCTGATTAAGGCCTGCGATGCAATGATAGTAGCACAGGTTGCGATTATAATACCGGGAATTAAAAACCAATGTGGCATTATTTCAAAGAAAGGATTACGACCATCCAACAATGGTTGTCCTTGGTGCATGATCCATGCTGCTTGCCCTATATAATTTATCAAGAGGCAGATTTTTACGAAAACCCAAGTGATGCGAATATTTTTTCTGCCGCAATGACCTAAGTCGGAATAAAGTGCCTCGGCTCCGGTGGTGCATAGAAAAACTGCGCCAAGCAACCAAAAGCCATGTGGATATTCCGCCAGTAAGCGATAACCATATACAGGATTTAGTGCTTTGAAAATTTCAGGGTAATGCATGATCTGGCTGATACCGAGAACGAATAGCATGGTGAACCAAATAATCATCGCTGGCCCGAAAGCAATACCCACTTTCTGTGTGCCGAAACGTTGAAAGAAAAATAATAAAGAAAGAATTACAATCACAATCGGTACGGTAGGAAGTCCGGGAATTAGAGTTTCGAATCCTTCGACAGCAGAAGCAACAGAAATAGGCGGAGTGATAATGCCATCAGCTAGTAGCGTTGTTGCACCTAGAATAGCTGGAATAACTAGTTTTTTCCCATAGCGTCTTACCAATGCATACAAAGAAAAAATACCACCTTCTCCGTCATTGTCTGCTTTTAATGTAAGCCAGATATATTTTACGGAAGTTTGAAAAACTAATGTCCAGAAGATGCAGGATACACCGCCCAATACTAATGTTTCGTCTATAACTTTGGTTCCAACTATTGCTTTTAAAACATAAAGAGGGCTGGTGCCGATATCTCCATAAATAATACCAAGTGCTACTAACAAAGAGGCAATAGTTATCCTGTTCGAATGTATGTTATTCGATTTCATGATTATGATTTTATGGTCTGTGTTTAATCTTGTGAGGCAAAACGATAGCCTACGCCAGACTCTGTTACTATATAAACAGGGCGATTAGGGTCGTCTTCAATTTTTTTTCTTAGTTGAGCTATAAATACCCGTAAGTACTGCGACTGATTGATGTATCCCGGTCCCCACACTTCACGCAGCAGATATTGATGTGTAAGAACTTTTCCTGCATGTTGTGCAAAAAGAGCTGCAAGTTTATATTCGGTGACAGTAAGTTTTATTAATTCGTTTTTCTTTTTAACCGTTCTGGCAACAAAATCAATCTCTATGTCAGCAATTGAAAAAACTGCTTTTGTATCTTCGCTGTTATTATTACTACGAAGTGCAGAACG
>Ga0138256_10002815_pt1 | contig 18532 bp, 16 predicted proteins | sample KNB2016incub_MG_FD_105486 | JGI IMG/M metagenome (GOLD analysis project Ga0138256, IMG submission 105486) | Active sludge microbial communities from wastewater in Klosterneuburg, Austria - KNB2014incub_MG | ecosystem: Engineered > WWTP > Activated sludge > Unclassified | place: Austria... | reverse complement strand
TTCTGCCATTTGCGCAGAGGCTTCTTTGAATCTTTTATACTCAAGTATCTTACTTATTAGTTCTTCCCTTGGGTCAATCTCATTTCCTTGTGCATCCAGTTCTTTACGAGGTAAAAGCATTTTCGCTTTTATTCGCATCAGGGTAGAAATAAATAAAATGAACTCGCTGCTCAACTCTATATTCAGTTCTTCGCTTTGATGTATATAATCAAGAAAATCATTGATGATTCCAGTAATTTGAATATTGTATATATCCAGCTCATCCCTTTCAATAAAGAATAATAACAAGTCGAAAGGGCCTTCAAACTGAGGTAATTTTATCTGATATGTTGTTGGCTGCACTATATAAAAAATTAAAGCAAAAAAATAAAGTCCTGCGTTAAACAGGACTTTACAAAAATAAGGAAAAAGGCTTTAGGGATTGACCCTTGATTTTCCCTGCTATTTCTTTAAAGAATCTCTGATTTCACGCAGTAACGCAATGTCCTCAGGAGTAGCCGCAGGTGCAGCTTCTTCTTTCTTCTTCGTTGAATTCATTGCTTTGATAATCATAAATAAAACAAACGCAATAATGAGGAAATTAATTATTGCCTGAATAAATGCCCCATACTGTATAGCCACACCATTAACATCGGCAGTTAAGGTGTCAAAGCTTTGTCCAATAAGTGAGCCAATGATTGGCATTAGAATCTTATCTACCAGTGCAGTAACAATAGCACCAAAAGCACCGCCGATTATTACAGCAACTGCCAAATCAACAACATTGCCTTTCATAGCAAAGTCTTTAAATTCCTTAGTCATTCCCATAAAAATTAAATTTAGTTGTACAATAAAGGTTTAACCTACTAAAAAAAGATATGCAAAACAAAAAAATACACCAAACTCCTCAATTCCATCAATGAATACCAAAAAAATGATCTATTTTTTCAAACCTGGAAATTTCATATCTAGGCTTTTCAACAAATCACTCAATTTTGATGCGATGGTGTATTCCTTATACCAATTCTGATCTGCTGGTACAATTGTCCATTCCGGATTATTACAATTATTGAAACAGTCTTCATACATCTCCATGTAAATATCCCAAAGCTTTGCTTCTTCAAAATCCTTTTCATTATACTTCCACATTTTAGCTGGATCACTTAATCTTTCAGTTAATCTCTCTTGCTGTTCTTCTGGCGAAACATGCAGATAGAATTTTAGAATATGCGTATTGTTATGATTTATTAGTAATTGCTCAAAATCATTAATTGCATTCATCCTCTTCCTCGCAGTTTCATCATCACACCATTTATGTACCCTTGTAATCAATATATCTTCGTAATGCGACCGGTTAAAAATCTGTATCATTCCTTTTTGTGGAGCATAGTGATGTATTCTCCATAAAAAATCATGTGCTAACTCTTCTGGAGTAGGCGCCTTGTATGATTTTACATTAACACCTTGCGGATTCATATTACCCATTACATTTCGAATAACTCCATCCTTACCACTTGCATCCATTCCCTGAATAACGACAAGAATAGAATGCTTGCCTTCAGCATATAAAAGGTTTTGCAGGTCATCCAATTCCTTAATAATAGCTGCAGTTTTTTCCTTTGTTGCTGATTTATCAAATTCCTTAGGTGCCCGGGTAGAAATTTCACTTAATTTAATATTTCCCATACTTCTCGTTTATAAAATTGTATTGCAATATACTATTTCGTAGAAATAGCAGCTACTCTTCGAATTAATTAGCAATAATTCCTTTCAAATTATGACCTTTGCGCCCATTCAACATGAGTAACAAATTTGCAAGCTGGCTTATTTTTATAATACTTTGTATTATCTGGGGTAGTTCATTTAAACTGATGCATGATAGCCAGGAAGGTCTTTCTGCAATACAAATTGCAGCTGTCCGGATATTTTCGGCCGGTTTGGTTTTTATCCCCTTTGCCTTTTTTCATTTTAATAAAATTCCAAAGAATAAATTGGGACTGGTTATTCTAAGTGCCGTTGTTGGCAACCTGCTACCTGCCTTTTTATTTGCAGAAGCAATTACAAAACTTGATAGCTCATTAGCTGGCATATTAAATTCCTTAACACCTATATGTGTAGTAGTTATTGGCATCTTCTTTTTTAAAGATCATATAAAATCACAAAAAATATGGGGAGTTATTACTGGCTTCATTGGGCTTGTATTATTAACTGTTATTCCAATGATAATTGATAACAAAACTATTAGTCTTGAAAATTTTGGATACACATTATTAATTGTCATTGCTACTTTTTTATATGGTCTTAATGTAAATATGGTTGGTCATTATTTAAAAGGTCTTAATCCGGTACATGTTGCTACCGTTTCTTTAGCTGTAATGACAATTCCAACAGGCTATATTCTCTGGCAGCAAGGATTTCTTGACCTCAATTTTAATAGCGTCGCAGTACAATATTCCATTTGGGCATCTGTAGCACTTGGTATTGCCGGGAGTGCAATTGCCACTGCTTTATTTTATATTCTCGTTAAAAAAGCCGGGATGTTGTTTGCATCGTTAGTTACTTACGGAATTCCGTTTATTGCACTCTTTTGGGGATTTATTGATGGAGAAAAAATAACTTGGGTAAAATGGCTTTGCCTAGCCATCATTTTATTTGGTGTTTTTCTCGCTAATCTTCCGGACAAAAAAAAAGCAACACCAATTGATGTTGCTGAATAATATTCATTCCGGGTTTTATACCGACATAATTTCTTTTTCTTTTGACGCTAGATGTTTTTCTACAGCTGCTGTATTCTTATCGGTTGCCGCCTGAACATCTGCTTCTGCATCTTTAGCTGCATCTTCGCTTAATCCATCTTTTTGCAATTTCTTAATATGCTCAATAGCATCTCTTCTGATATTACGAATAGCAATTTTAGTGTGCTCCCCTTCGCCCTGACATCTTTTTACCAATTCTTTTCTTCTTTCTTCCGTTAAGGGAGGTAAAGAAAGGCGGATGATAGCTCCATCATTCTGTGGAGTTACGCCAATATTGGCACCAATAATTGATTTCTCAATAGCTTGCAACATATTTTTTTCCCATGGCTGAATCGTCAAAGTGCGGGCATCCATCACACTTACATTTGCCACCTGGTTTATTGGTGTTGGATTACCATAATAATCTACAACCAGACTATCCAACATTTGCGGATTAGCCTTTCCAGCCCTGATCTTTACCAGTTCAGCTTCCAGGTGACTAATTGCTTTATTCATATGATCATCTGCATCTGCAATAATGGACGAAATATCTTCTGACATATTCTAATTTTTGAAATTCAACTCCAGTAATATTACCGGAGAACAGCAAAGCTAATAAAAGTGAATTATTATGAAGCCGCTTGAGTAAAAAACATGAAGGTGATTTTTGCTTAGTTGTTATCTGCTAACTGTTTTGTTTCTTTAGTAAGTGTAACAACTCTTGAAGCTCTTTTTAATTCTGTAGCTCCATCAAGTCGTTTTGCAACAACCATCTTCCGGCGATTCTTATTGTAATAAAGTAAGCCTATCCCGATAAAGGCTAACGAAACCAGAATCAATAAAAGATAATTGGAACCTAAAGACCTGCCCAACCAGGCCATAACAATAAAACAAACATTTATAGCAACACAAGTAAAAGTTACTGCAGCATGACTAAGACCGTTATCTAATAATAAATGATGAACATGGTTTCTGTCAGGTGTAAAAGGCGATCTGCCACTGGCAATCCGGATACTAAATACCCGCAAGGTATCTAACAGTGGTACAATCAGAATTGCAAACCCAATCGCAACTGCAGCAGGAATCTGCACTTCAACAAACGGAGAATGAGCTACATTAATAAATTTTATTACCAAAACTGCATTAATAAGCCCTATCATTAGTGAACCGGAATCACCCATAAATATTTTGGCAGGATGGTGATTAAAAATAATAAATGCCACCAAAGATCCAGCCATTGCAAACGCCAATAGTGCATAAGCCTGATATTCTATTGCAAAGAAGTAACTTCCAAATACAATCATTGTAAGTATTCCTAGGCTAGATGCTAATCCGTCCACTCCATCAATCAAATTAAACGAATTGATAATTACAATAATGGTGAGGTAAGATAATGCAAGACTAAAACCTTCTGGCAGCTGTTCGAAACCGAATAAACCGTACATACTATCCAATTTGATTCCACCAAGATGAATAAGTATAGACGCTGCTATAAGTTGACCAATGAACTTTTTTGTGGCAGACAATATCATAATATCATCTTTCAGACCAACAAAAAATACTACCAGAGCTGCAGCAAAGAAATATTGAAACTCAGGATTTAAATATCCCTGAATGGATAAAAGCGAAGCCAATAAAAACCCTGCAAAAATGCCAATACCGCCCAACGAAGCTACTAACCTTGTGTGTACCTTCCTTTCATCAGGAATATCATATAGCTTTTTTTGCTCAGCAATCTGTATTACAACAGGAATCGCCAAAAAGGTGATGATAAACGAAACTGAAGCAGTTAGTAAAATATCCAACATCGATAAGGTCTTTAAAATTTGTGCAAAAATAGGCTCAAACATCTAAAATCGAGTCAATTTTCTATACAAAATTGTTGATAACGCATTAATTTTCAGTAAATCAAGGATTGTGTTGAACTTTTAAGTAGATTAATCATTAAGGGTGGATTTTATATTAAAAAAGAATGCACTTTTGCAGCGCAATAGTGATTTGAACCATTAAGATACAAAAAGTTTAATAAGAACCTAGCAATTATGGCAGAACTTAAGGCAATAGCAACGCAAATCAGAAGAGATATAGTAAGAATGGTTCATGGCTGCCAAAGTGGTCACCCCGGCGGATCTTTGGGCTGTGCAGATTTTCTTACCGCATTGTATTTCAAAGTAATGAAGCATAATCCATCCTTTAATATGGATGCTACAAATGAGGATATTTTCTTCCTTTCAAACGGCCATATTTCACCATTATTTTATTCTACACTTGCCCGTTCGGGTTATTTTGACATAAAAGAGCTAGCAACATTCAGAAAAATAAATTCAAGATTACAAGGTCACCCTGCCACACATGAACATTTACCTGGCATTCGTATTGCTTCGGGTTCTTTGGGACAGGGAATGAGTGTTGCAATTGGTGCTGCACTAACCAAAAAACTAAATGGTGAAAAGAATTTGGTTTTCTCCCTGCATGGTGATGGCGAATTGGATGAAGGACAAATTTGGGAAGCAATGATGTTTGCAGCGCATCATAAAGTGGATAATCTTATTTCTACTATCGATTGGAATGGTCAGCAAATTGATGGACCAACTGATAAAGTAATGGGACTTGGGAATATTGGAGAAAAATTTGCAGCTTTTGGTTGGACTGTACTCGAAATGAATGGCAACGATATGGATGATGTAGTTGCTACTTTAGATAAAGCCAAATCATTAACTGGTCAGGGCAAACCAATTGGCATAATGATGCATACTGTAATGGGAAAAGGTGTTGATTTTATGGAAGGAACACATGAATGGCATGGCATTGCACCAAATGATGAGCAGTTAGCAAAAGCATTAGCACAACTTCCCGAAACGTTGGGGGATTATTAATTCCAGCATTTAATTTATTCGCTTCGCAAAGAAAAATTCTGTGCCGCCGCTTTGCGGGAAGGCAACCATGATGCGATAAATGCAATGACAAAAACGGTACCACCTACCAAAAGAAAATCCATCAAACGAAGCTTTACTGGAAAGTAATCAATAAGAAAAGATCCGCCAGCCAACGGAATTAAGTGATATTTTACTTGCAGAAATGCAATGAGCAATGCTAACAACATCCCAACTCCGCAACCAATCAGTGCAAGCAACATTCCTTCGCTTAAGAATATACGTTGAATAAACCTCCGATTGCCACCCAAAGCATGCAACACACTTATATCTTTTTGCTTTTCCAGCACCAACATCGTTAATGCGCCAATCATATTAAATGCTGCCACAACCAATATCAAACAAAGCACACCGTATATTACCCATCGTTCGGCATTCATAATGGAATAAAGACTTCGGTTCTGTTCATACTTATTTTGTACAAGATATTGATCGCCAAATAATTTCTTTATTTGCTTTTTTATATTGTCGGCTTCTGATGGATCTTTTACCAGAATTTCTACAAAGCTATAATCATCTGCACCCAGCTTAACAGAACGTTTTACAAAATCAATATTAGTAATGCCGTATTTGTTATCAAAATCCTGTTGAATTCGGAAAGAACCGGAGGAACTGATTGTATCATTACTGATATCTTCCAGCATATTAATCTGCTCGGTATTGCTTTTTCTTGGTAGATAAATTTTTAATGGTGTACTAAACTGATCTGAATACATTTGCAATGCACCTTCTACACCAGCACCCAATACTAATTTGGGAGCATCAGCTGTACCAATATCATAATCGCCGGAAATCAAATTATCTGCAACACCTGTTATATAACGGTAATTCTCATCTACGCCTTTTAAATAAACAACAGACTGTGATTCGCCATTTTGCACCAATGCTTTTTCTTCAACTGATAAAGAAAAATTTTTTATTCCAGTTAATCCTTTCAGTTGTTGAATCTGCTCGGAAGTAATCGTCATTACTTTTCCAGAAGCAGGCGATATACGAATGTCTGTGTAAAAAGAAGAGTATAAAGATTTCACCAATCCTTCAAATCCATTAAACACACTCAAAACTAAAATCAATGCGGTAGTGCCAATTATAATAGCCGAAATACTTACCCATGCAATGATATTAATTGCATTAGTAGATTTTTTAGCTTTAAAATATCGCCAGGCAAATAAGAAATACAAGTTTGCTATTTAAGGTTTGAAATATAGGTTACAGCTGCTTATTCAGCACTATTACCAGCATCAGGTCTGTCCTTTTTTTCTTCCTCTATCTTTTTAAAGATTTCTTCCATTTTAAACACATGGTCCAACGTATCATCTTTATAGAACTTCAATACCGGAATGCTGCGCAACTGGTGTCTTACATTCGATGCCAGTTCCTTTTTTATTTCATGATGGCGGCTTTCAATTTTTGCCAAAGCTGCTTCCACGTCTTTTACCTGAAATAAACTAAGATAAAACCTTGCTTCGAGTAAATCTGGAGTCACTTTAACTGCGGAAATGGAGACCATTCCACCATCAATCATACTTAATCCTAAACGCTGAAAAATTGTGTTCATTTCTTCATTTAACAGTCCGGCAATCTGCTTTTGTCTTTTTCCTTCTTCCATTTTGTTATTATTTACTGTTCCCTTCGGCGAACGCTGTAAAATTAGTTACTTTGTGGCTTTTCAGCAGAAGCATTTTCAATGAAACAATACTCCAGAATTTTCCAATACCTAAAAGCATATAAGGGCAAAATATTTTTATATTTTCTTTTTACCTTATTAAGTATCATCTTCTCCATTATTTCCATTGGCATGTTGATGCCTTTTTTGCAACTAATATTTCTTGACGGACAAGGTATAACTTCTACTAGTAGTAACCCTGCAATTCAATATGTAAATGATTTTTTATATACATCAGTAAGTACAAATGGAAAGATTTACACAATGGGCATTATCTGTTTGCTGATGGTAAGTTTCATTATACTGAAAAACCTGTTTCTCTATCTTTCCTATTATGTGCTTAATCCATTAAAAAATCAAATTGTTAATCATTTAAGAGAAGAATTGTATGACAAAGTGCTTCGTTTACCTATTGGCTTTTTTAATGAAAAAAGAAAAGGCGACCTGATGAGCAGAATGACAAATGATGTAGGAGAAGTGGAAAGTTCTGTGGTAGGCACACTGGAAGGATGGATAAGAGACCCCATGACGATCATTGTTACACTTACGGTTTTATTACTGATAAGTGTGCAGCTCACTCTTTTTATTCTACTACTTATTCCTGTGCTTGGGCTTGTTATTGGCAGAGTAACAAAATCATTAAAGAAACATTCAGAAGAAGTAGCAAAAAAATATGGCGAAACACTATCAACACTTGACGAGACTTTGGGCGGATTGAGAGTTATCAAAGCTTTCAATATTGAAAAACTATTAAGAGGCAAATTCTTTAAATCGAATGACGAGTTACTTACAGCAAAAAATAAAATTTCCTATCGCAGGGATTTGGCTTCCCCATTATCAGAAGTAATGGGAGTCATTCTTTTCACTGCGGTGCTATATTATGGCGGAAGATTGGTATTAAGAGGTGAGTTATTGGAAGCATCAGCCTTTCTCGGTTTTCTTGGTATATTTTACAACATAATAAGTCCTGCAAAAGCATTATCCACATCGTTTAGTAATATGCGGAAAGGTGCTGCTGCTATCAACAGGATTGAAGACGTTTTAAATACACCTGTAACAGTAGATGATAATCCAAATGGTAAAAAGATAGATTCATTCCAGCATTCAATCGAATTCCGCAATGTAAATTTTGCATATGGTGATGCGGTTATTCTTGAAAATATCAATCTAACAGTTAAAAAAGGGCAAACAATTGCATTGGTTGGATCATCAGGAGCAGGCAAATCTACATTAGCTGATCTTGTTCCAAGATTTCATGACGTAACTGGTGGCGAAGTACTAATTGACGGAGTAAATATCAAAGATTATTCTCTTCATTCCGCCAGAAATTTGATGAGTATTGTTACACAGGAACCAATATTATTCAACGATACCATTTCTAGCAACATTGCTATTGGTTACCAGCAAGCGACTGAAGAAGAAATAATTGAGGCGGCAAAGATTGCCAATGCCCATGAGTTTATAATAAAAAAAGAAGGTGGATATAACAGCAATATCGGCGACCGTGGCGCCAAACTAAGTGGTGGCGAAAGACAGCGGTTAACTATTGCAAGAGCTGTATTAAAAAATCCACCAATTCTTATTTTGGATGAAGCCACTTCTTCACTTGATACCGAAAGCGAACGTTTGGTGCAAGATGCAATTAATAATTTAATGTCAAACCGTACATCTATTGTTATTGCACATCGACTTTCTACTATCCGCCATGCAGATGAAATAATTGTTTTACAAAAAGGAAAGATTGTAGAAAGAGGCAATCATGATGAGTTACTGGCACAAGGTGGTTTTTATAAGAAGCTGGTTGAGATGCAGGAAGTGAGGTAATAAAAAATCCTGCTCAAAGCAGGATTAATTAGTAATTCTTTATTATTAGTTCTTAATTATTTCAACACTTCCCTACTAATAACAATCTTCTGAATTTCTGAAGTTCCCTCACCAATTGTACAAAGCTTTGCATCCCTGTAAAATTTCTCCACTGGAAAATCTTTAGTGTAACCATAGCCACCAAAAACCTGCACTGCATCGTTAGCTACACGAACTGCTACTTCGCTGGCATAATATTTTGCCATAGCCGCTTCTTTGGTCATGGGTTGTTTGCGATTTTTTAAGTCGCAAGCCTGCATGGTTAATAGATCAGCAGCTTCTATTTCTGTTGCCATATCTGCCAGCTTAAAAGAAATTCCTTGAAAAGATGAAATAGGCTTATCAAACTGATGTCGCTCCTGCGAATATTGCAAAGCCGCTTCATAAGCACCTTTTGCAATACCCAATGAAAGTGATGCAATAGAAATTCTTCCACCATCTAATATCTTCATGGCTTGTTTAAAACCTGCACCAACTTCGCCTAAACGGTTAGCATCAGATATGCGACAATTATCAAAAACCATTTCGGCAGTTTCACTTGCCCGCATTCCTAGTTTATTTTCTTTCTTACCTGCACTAAATCCTTTTGTTCCTCTTTCCACTACAAATGTGGTTGAGTTATTCTTTGCTCTTGGTTCTCCTGTTCTGCAAACCACAACTGCAACATCGCCACTTTTTCCATGAGTAATCCAATTCTTAGTGCCGTTGATAATCCACTCATCACCATCTTTTACAGCAGTGCATTGCATATTGCCTGCATCGCTGCCGGTATTTGCTTCGGTTAATCCCCATGCACCAATCCATTCTGCTGTTGCCAATTTAGGTAACCATTTTTTCTTTTGTTCTTCGTTTCCAAAAGCCAAAATATGGCCAGTACATAATGAATTATGCGCTGCTACACTTAAGCCAATAGAACCACAAACTTTTGCTATTTCAACAATGATTGTTTTGTATTCAAAATAAGAAAGACCAGCGCCGCCATACTCTTCTGGCACTAATACACCCATCAGTCCGAGTTTGCCCATTTCTTTAAAAACATCAACAGGAAATTCCTGACTTTCATCCCACTCCATTACAAATGGCTTAATATGTTGCTGTGCAAAATCTCTGGCTGTTTGTGCTACTTGTTGTGTTAATTCCGACTGTTGAAAATCCATTTTTAATTTTGTCTTTATTTATTAATAATTGTGCCACTCAAAGAAATTGGGTGGCACAATGTTTTTACCTTTTTTTTAAAAGCAAGCAATCGCTAAAGGCAGGCGCAAGATAGTAAAAAACAATTAAAAACTAACAACTGTTAGTTGAAGGGAAAGAATAAGATATAATCGGTTAAACTCTTACTGAACATTTAAAACCAGTCTATCATAAGCAAGATGGATATTAGAAGGAAGTTCATCCGTAATTTCTGCATGAGTTCCTAACTGATGAGAGATATGAGTAAAATAACCTGTTGGCACATTCAACTCTTGTACCATCTCTATTGCTTCGTCAAGTGTAAAATGGGAAATATGTTTCTTTTTTCTAAGTGCATTTAACACTAACACTTCACTTCCTCTTATTTTATTTTTTTCTGTTTCTTCAATTTTATTAGCATCAGTAATGTAAGTAAACTTTCCAAACCTAAAACCCATAACAGGCATTTTCAAATGCCAGACTAGGATTGGTGTAACCGGAATATCTCCAACTATAAATGGCTCCAATGTAATAGTGTTCATGTTTAATTCTGGAATGCCGGGATATTTTGTATCAGCAAACGCATAATAGAAATCACGGCGCAATGCTTCTTCGGTTAAAGAATCAGCAAATAAATCAATCGGTTTTTTTAAAAAATAATTATAGGCTTTCACATCATCAAGCCCGGCCATATGATCTTTATGCGGATGCGTAAAAAGAACTGCATCTAATTTCGTTACATTTTCCCTAAGCATTTGATAGCGAAAATCGGGACCTGTGTCAACAACCAATGTAGTGTTTGAAGATTCTATCAATATGCTTGACCGAAGTCTGTTATCTTTTTTATCGGCAGATGTACAAACGGCACAATCGCAGCCAATCATTGGCACACCGCTACTAGTGCCAGTACCAAGAAAAGTTATTTTGAGAGGAGGACAAGACATGGGATAAAGTTAATTAGTTAAGCGGAATCGGGCTTAGCTAATCATGTTCCCGAGTAAATTAGTCTTCTTTTGACTGTGCTTCCAGTTTCGACATCACTTCCGCATAGAGTTTCTTTGATTCGGCTGTCAAAATTTCTTGTTCAATAGAAAGCTGGGGAATCAGATCCATCAATGTATTGATTCTACCTTCAGTTGGTAAAAACTTGTTCAACACCACCACCTTTTTGGCTTCAAGAATGCAATAACCACTTTGAAACGTTCCTCTTTCGTATCGCAGAATATAGCCGACCTCTTCAGGAATTGATTCTAATTTATCTAATGTCGTTTGTGTGTATTTCATGCCCCAAGCCCCTAAAGGGGATGTTTAGAGTTTGATAATTAAAACTTTCTTACTGTTGCGAAACTACACTATCACTTTCTTTCTTCTTTAATACTTTTCCACAAGTGTGAGAACTATTTGGTTTAAGTTCCCCTTTAGGGGACAGGGGTTTTACTTACTCTGCATTTTTATCACCGGCACTATCATTTCTTCAAGGCTTACTCCGCCATGCTGAAATGTATTCTTGTAATAGTTTACGTAATAATTATAGTTATTGGGGTAGCACAGAAAGCTATCCTCTTTTGCAAAAATGAATGATGAATTAATTGTTGGCGTTGGCAATCCTGCATCTTTCGGCTCTCTGAAAGCAAGCACTTCTTTTGGTTCATAGTTTAGATTACGACCATGTTTGTAGCGTAAATTAGTAGTCGTTTGTTTATCACCAACAACTTTATACGGCGTCTTCACTCTCACACTACCATGATCGGTTGCTAAAACAATTTTTATCTTTTTATCTGCAATCTTTTTTAATGCCTGGTGCAAAGGAGAATGCTCGAACCAACTTGCAGTTATGCTACGATAACTCATTTCGTCGCTGGCCAGCTCTTTTAGCACTTCCATTTCGGTACGGGCATGGCTAAGCATGTCTACAAAATTGTAAACAATTACGTTAATGTCATTGTTCATCAGGTTGTGAATATTGTTCACCAAATCAAGACCTGCATGATTATTTACAACTTTTGTATAAGAAACTTTCAAATCACCTTTTCCCAAACGTTTTAATTGTGCCCGAAAAAATTCTTCTTCATTCAGATTCTTTCCACCTTCTTCTTCATCATTTTTCCAAAGTGTTGGAAATTGTTTTTCAATATCAATAGGCATTAAACCTGCAAAAATTGCATTGCGGCAATACTGTGTGGCTGTAGGCAATATGCTGTAAAAACTTTCTTCTTCTGTTATTCTAAAACTTTCAGCAAAAATGGGTTGAATAGTTTTCCACTGATCAAAACGAAGGTTATCTATCAATATAAAAAATAATGGAGTTCCTTTTTCTATATGTGGCAACACTTTAAACTGAAATAAATTATGACTCATTACAGGGCCTTCCGAACTTTTAGGCGAAACCCAACTTGCATAATTTCTTGAAACGAATTTGAAGAACTCCGTGTTGGCTTCGCTTTTCTGGCTTTGCAAAACCTCCTGCATTTCAGGGCTATCACTTTTTTGCATTTCCAGTTCCCAATAAATTAATTTCTTATAAATATCCATCCACTCATTGTAATCAGGATTGCTGTTAAGTGCAGTAAATAAATGGCGAAACTGTTGCTGATACGACGTTGTTGTTTTCTCTGCCACTAATCTTCGGTTATCAATAATTTTTTTAAGACTCAACCAAACCTGGTTTGGATTTACAGGCTTTATAAGGTAATCGCTTATTTGCGAGCCGATGGCCTCATCCATTAGGTTCTCCGTTTCATTTTTTGTAATTAGAACGATTGGTAATGATTGATTAATCTCCTTAATTTTTGCCAAGGTTTCCAATCCAGTAATACCCGGCATACTTTCATCTATCAACACAACATCCACCAGATTTTCCTTTACATAGTCTATTGCATCAAAACCATTGGTAAACGTCTGAACTTCGTATCCTTTATTCTCTAGGAACATTTTTTGCGACTGAAGACTTTCAATTTCATCATCTACCCAAATAATTTTTGCTGCTGCCATTCTTATATTTTAATTTATCAACTGTGAAGTTACGGTTTGAGTAAAAATAGCTTATTAAAGGCAGCCGTTGTACTTTTGCGGCCAACCCTTTTGGGGTCTTTAACAAAACAGCAACATGTCATCTGTCCACAAAATAATCAACGACCCTGTTTACGGGTTTATTACTATAGATCATCCGTTGATATTAAAAATCATTTCTCATCCCTGGTATCAACGATTGCGAAATATTAATCAGATGGCATTTGCCCATTTAGTATATCCCGGAGCTGTACATTCAAGGCTTCACCATTCTTTAGGTGCATATCATTTGATGCGGTTTGCATTGTACGAACTTAAAAGTAAAAACATTGACATAACCGCTGAAGAAGAACTGGGAGCAAAGATTGCAATTCTACTACACGATATCGGTCATGGGCCTTTTTCTCATGCGTTGGAAAGTGAATTGATAAAAGATGTACAGCATGAAGAGATTTCAATTTTGCTGATGCAAAAAATGAATGAACAATTTGAAGGTCAGCTTACCACAGCTATTGAAATTTTCACTAATAAACATCCGAAACGATTTTTACACCAGTTAGTTTCCGGCCAGTTGGATGTTGATAGAATGGATTACCTGAACAGAGATAGTTTTTTTACTGGTGTGGCAGAAGGTGTAATTGGCTATGACCGAATTCTTAAAATGCTTACCGTAAAAGATGGAGAATTGATGGTAGAAGAAAAAGCTATCTACTCAATTGAAAAATTTCTTGTCTCCCGCAGACTAATGTACTGGCAGGTTTATTTGCATAAAACGGTGCTTGCATCAGAAAGAATGTTGGTAAAAATTATCCAACGAGCAAAAGAGTTGTTTACCCAAGGAAAAGAAATAAATGGAGCAACGGATGAAGTAAACTTTTTCTTAAAAGATTTTCAATCCAAAAGTTCCATTGAGCAGCATTTGGATAAGTTTTGCCGTCTTGACGATCATGATGTAATGGCAACCATTAAAAATTGGTGTAAGCACTCTGATAAAATATTAGCAATGCTTTGCCGTTCATTAGTGGAACGAAAATTGCTGAAAGTAAAACTACAAGCTGAACCTTTTGACGAAAATTTCGTTAAAGAAAAACAAAATGAAGCGATGGCTACATTGGGAATTGAAGAAGAAGATGCCGAATACTTTGTATTTACTGGAGAAGCGAGTAATACAACTTACAACTTAGAAGACGAACGAATAAACATTTTATTTAAGGATGGAACAATAAAAGACATTTCACAAGTTGACAATGCACTGATTCAGCACAACCTGAGCGGCACTACTAAAAAATATTACATTTGTTATCTTAAAACAACGTAGTCATACTGAGATATTTTACAGCTATGACCTAATACATTTAATATGCAATTTTCTGCTTCGCAAATAGCTCAACTAATTAATGGCAAAGTAGAAGGCGATGCTAATATCGCCGTTGCTTCATTTGGAAAAATTGAAGAAGCTACTGAAGGTCAGCTTACTTTTTTTGCTAACGCCAAGTATGAAGATTTTTTATACAGCACTAATGCATCCATTGTTATTATCAGCGAAGCATATGAATTAAGAAAACCAATTAACGCAACACTGATTAGAGTGAGTGACGCCTACACTGCTTTTGCAACTTTGCTTACTAAATATCAGGAAATAGCACAGCAAATGCTAACTGGCATTCAGGAGCCTTCATATATTGCTAAAACTGCCAGCTACGGCGACAATGTTTTTATTGGAGCATTCGCTTATTTGGGAGAAAATGTAAAAGTAGGCAACAATACAAAAATTTATCCCAATGCTTATATTGGCGATAAAGTTTCCATCGGCGAAAATTCAATTATACATCCCGGAGTAAAAATTTATCATGATTGTATAATTGGCAACAATGTAATCATTCATGCGGGCACTGTAATTGGAAGTGATGGATTTGGATTTGCACCACAAGCAGATGGTAGTTTGAAAAAAGTACCTCAGATTGGTAACGTAATAGTTGAAGACTTTGTTGAAATTGGAGCCAACGCTACTATCGACAGGGCAACAATCGGATCAACACTGATAAAAAAAGGTGCCAAACTAGATAACCTGATACAGATTGCACATAATGTGGAAGTCGGCAACAGCACCGTTATTGCTGCACAAGCAGGCATCAGTGGAAGTACAAAAATTGGTAACGGTGTAATGATTGGCGGACAAGCTGGCATAGTTGGTCATATACAAATTGCCGATGGCTCTAAAATAAATGCACAGGCTGGTCTTGGAAAATCTTTAAAAAAACCTGGCACTGCGGTTACTGGCTCTCCTGCATATGATTATAATCAAGCCATCAGAAGTCAGGCAACTGCCCGCAATCTTCCTGAAATGGAAAAAAGAATAAAGGAACTGGAAGCAATGGTAAAGCAATTAATGGCTGAAAGAGTTTCCTGATTTCTAATACTTCTATCCTAATTATCATCTGTTCACACTAATATTTTATCTCCAAAAGGCATGTTTTTTCTCTTTTGCTGAATAGCTATCTTTGCCCGTCTTCAAAACTGAATTAAATTCTATTATTACATGAGTTCCGACTTCAATCCAGACAAGCAACATACTCTCGAATCACCAGTAAGCATTTCCGGAACTGGATTGCATACAGGTGTAATGGCAACGCTTACACTCAATCCGGCTGCACCGGGATTTGGCTTTCAGTTTAAAAGAATTGATTTACCAAACCAACCTATTATTAAAGCAGATTGCGACCTCGTAACTGACGTTAGTAGAGGAACAACTTTAGAAGCGAATGGTGCTAAAATAAGTACGGTAGAACATGTACTAGCAGCATTAGTTGGAATGGGAGTAGATAATTGCCTACTTGAAATTAACGGGCCTGAGATGCCGATTATGGATGGTAGCTCTGCTCCATTTGTGGCACTGATTGAAGAGGCTGGAGTAAAAGAACAAGAAGCAGAAAAAATATGGTATAGCATTGAAGACAATATTTACCATTATGATGAAGAAAAAAGAGTAGAGATGGTAGCCATGCCTGCAGCTGAATATCAGGTTACTACTTTAATAGATTTTAACTCTCCTGTATTAGGCACACAACATGCTGGGTTAAAACAGATGAGCGACTTTAAAAAAGAAATAGCTCCATGCCGCACTTTTTGTTTTTTACATGAGCTTGAAATGTTGCTTGATAATAATCTTATAAAAGGTGGTGACATCAACAATGCAATTGTAATTGTTGACAAAAAGGTAGATGATAAAGAAATGGAGCGGTTGAATAAGATATTTAAGAAAGATAAAATTGAAGTAAAGAGTGAAGGGTATCTGAATAATTTAGAACTTCGTTTTCCCAATGAACCTGCAAGGCACAAGTTGCTTGATGTAGTTGGGGATCTGGCATTAGTTGGCTATCCAATTAAAGGAAGAATAATTGCCAACAGACCCGGCCATAGTTCCAATGTAGAGTTTGCAAAGAAGATTAAGCATTACATCAAAAAAAATAAACAAAACAAAGGCGTTCCGGTTTACGACCCTTCGCAGCCGCCAGTGCATGATTACCAGTATATCGAAAAAACATTACCGCATCGTTTTCCATTTGCATTGGTAGATAAGGTTATTGAATTGAGCGACACACAAATTGTAGGCATTAAGAATGTAACAATCAATGAGTGGTTTTTCCAAGGGCATTTTCCGGGCAACCCTGTAATGCCCGGTGTTCTTCAAATAGAAGCTTTGGCACAATGCGGCGGTATTCTTGCTATTAACCTGAGTGGCGAAGGGCAGTATGATACTTACTTCCTGAAAATAGACAACTGCAAATTTAAAAGTATGGTAAGGCCGGGAGATACGTTAATCCTGAAAATGGAGCTATCTGCCCCAATCCGCCGTGGCATCTGCGAAATGAGAGGTACAACTTATGTGGGAAACAGGATCTGTGCAGAGGCTGATATGGTGGCGCAAATAGTAAAAAGATAGGTTTAAGAAAACACTAAAAAATAATTATAAAATACTAAATCTCTTTTCGTTTTTAAATTAGCTGAAATGTCCGTCTCTCCTTAAGCGAGACGGGCATTTTCTTTTACCCGAAACACTCCCAAAACAGGGTAAAATTTGGGTATATTTTCTCAGGTCAAGAGGGTTAATTTCAGTACATTTGTCAGTATCCATTTTTTCAATTTCATCAATAGGATTTTACCATTTTTATGACTACAGAAGCTAAAGAAAAAGCAGCAGCAATATCGGCTGGTTACAGTGCCGATAGTATCCAGGTTTTAGAAGGTTTAGAAGCAGTTCGTAAACGTCCGGCGATGTACATCGGCGATATTGGTGTAAAAGGTTTGCATCACCTTGTTTATGAAGTTGTAGATAACTCAATTGACGAAGCATTAGCAGGCTATTGTAAGAGCATTGAAGTCATAATTCATGAAGACAACTCTATAACGGTAGAAGATGATGGCCGTGGTATTCCTACAGCTATGCATTCCAAAGAAAAACGTTCTGCGCTGGAAGTAGTAATGACAGTATTACATGCCGGTGGTAAGTTTGATAAAGGTTCTTATAAAGTATCTGGTGGTTTGCATGGTGTGGGTGTTAGTTGTGTAAACGCATTGAGTTCTACATTGCATGTAACCGTAAACCGTGAAGGCAAAACATTTGAACAAGAATATAAGATTGGGGTTCCTCAATATGCAGTAAGAGAAATTGGCACTAGTGAGAAAAGAGGTACCACAGTCCGCTTCTGGCCCGACAATACTATTTTCATTACTACAGAATACAACAAAGAAATTTTAGAAGGAAGATTAAGAGAACTTTCTTTTCTTAACAGAGGCGTACGCATTACATTAACCGACCTCCGGGAAAAGGATGAAGAAGGTAATAACTATGTAAACAGTTTTTATAGCGAAGGTGGTATTGTGGAATTTGTTGAAATGCTAGATAAAAATGCAGGAAGAAATGCACTTTTACCTAATGTAATTTATGTAGAAGGAAAAGATGAAGTAAACAATGTAGTGGTAGAAGTAGCTATGATGTACAATAGTGGTTATAGTGAGCATGTTTATTCCTATGTAAATAATATCAACAACATTGAAGGTGGAACCCATGTATCCGGATTTCGCCGTGCCTTAACAAGAGTATTCAAAAGTTATGGTGATAAGAATGGTTTGTTCGAAAAAGCCAAAGTAGAAATTGAAGGTGATGATTTCCG
>Ga0138256_10002812_pt1 | contig 18534 bp, 14 predicted proteins | sample KNB2016incub_MG_FD_105486 | JGI IMG/M metagenome (GOLD analysis project Ga0138256, IMG submission 105486) | Active sludge microbial communities from wastewater in Klosterneuburg, Austria - KNB2014incub_MG | ecosystem: Engineered > WWTP > Activated sludge > Unclassified | place: Austria... | reverse complement strand
CGATGTCGTGGTACTCGACGACGCCTTCCAGCACCGCTGGGCCCGACGCGAGGTCGACGTCGTCCTCGTGGCCGCAGAGCAGTGGCGCCCCCCGCATCGGCTGCTCCCTGCGGGGCGGTACCGTGAGCCGCCGGCTTCCCTGGGTCGCGCGACGTTGGTTCTCGTGACGCGCAAGACGGCGTCGGCCGAGGAGGCGCTGGGGGTTCGCGATGCGGTGGCGCGCCTGACGACGGCGCCCACGGCAACGGTCGCCTTTCAGCTCGACGTGTTGCGGCGAGTTGGAGGGGACGGGGAAACTCGGGCGTTGTCGACGCTGCGGGGCGAATCGGTCCTGGCGGTCACGGGGATCGGCGCGCCGGGTGCCTTCGGACGTCAGCTGGAACGGGAGGGGGCCGACGTGGAGCTGGTATCGTTTCCAGATCACCACCGGTTTTCGGCGTCCGAGGTCACCGAAATCCTGCGACGTGCCCCGCACGGTGGCTGTGTCGTCTGTACGCTGAAGGACGCGGTCAAGCTCGGGGCGATGTGGCCTCGCGCCTCCGTGCCCCTGTGGTATGTTTCGCAGCGCTTGACCCTCGAATCGGGCGAGCCGGCGTATGACGCGGCGATTCGCCAGGTGCTAAACGCTCGTTCGCACGCCCCCACCATCCGCTAACCACCGGCATCAGGCCGGTCCACTGAACTACCACATGCCAACCGATCTCCGCCTCCCGACGAACGCAATCGTCCAGCCGGACAAAGATCGTTTCCTCAACGAAGAAAACCCTTTCGAAGCGATGATGTCGCGCTTCGATCGCGCGGCCGAACTGCTCGACCTGGAGCCCGGGCTCTACAAGGTGCTGCGCAAGCCGGAAAAGCAGTTGATCGTGTCGTGCCCCGTCATGATGGACAACGGTGAGATCGAGGTGTTCGAGGGGATTCGCGTCCTCTACAACACGTCGCGCGGACCGGCGAAGGGGGGCATTCGTTTCGACACGCAGGTCACGCTGGACGAGGTGACCGCGCTCGCCGCCTGGATGACCTGGAAGTGTGCCGTGGTGAATGTGCCCTTCGGTGGTGCCAAGGGCGGCGTGATCTGTGATCCGCTCAAAATGAGCGCCGGAGAGCTGGAGCGCCTGACGCGTCGTTACACCTCGGGGATCATGCAGTTGCTCGGCCCCGACTCGGACGTGCCGGCCCCCGACGTCAACACCAACGAGCGCGTGATGGCGTGGATCATGGATACCTACTCCATGCAGATGCGCCACACGGTGACGGCGGTGGTGACCGGAAAGCCGATCGAGATGGGCGGGTCGCTCGGACGCCGCGAGGCGACGGGGCGCGGCTGCATGTTCGTCACGAAGGAGGCCCTGGCTCACTTGGGGATGAGCGTCAAGGGGACAACCGTCGCCGTGCAGGGCTTCGGCAACGTGGGGTCGGTCACCGCGCAGCTGCTGGCGCGCGAAGGGTGCAAGGTCGTCGCGATCGGGGACCGCAGCGGGGCGTACTACAACGCCGCCGGCTTCGACGTCGACGACGCCATCGCCTACGTGAAGAAGAACAAGGTGCTGGAGGGGTACACGAAGGGCGACGTCATCACCAACGAGGAATTGCTGACGCTGGACGTGGACGTCCTGGTGCCGGCGGCGCTGGAGAACGTCATCACGACCAAGGTCGCGTCCAAGATCCGCGCCAAGATCATCTGCGAAGGGGCGAACGGTCCGACCACCGCCGCCGCCGATGCCATCCTCGACGAGAAGGGGATCTTCGTGATTCCCGACATCCTCGCCAACGCCGGTGGCGTCACGGTCTCGTACTTCGAGTGGGTGCAGGACCGCGGCGGGTACTTCTGGAGCGAGGACGTGGTGAACGATCGACTGCGCGACCTGATGGTGAAGTCGTTCCGCGACGTGCTCGAGCTGTCCAAGCAGCACAAGGTGAACATGCGCACGGCGGCCTACATGCTGTCGATTTCGCGCGTCGCCACGGTGCATCGCCTCCGCGGCATCTACGCGTAAGGGCGTGGCGCGTCGGCACGGCGCCAGCGAATTGAACGTGAGCGGGCGGCGCGGCCATTGGCCTCGCCGCCCGTTGTCGCTCGCATGAGGATGCGCCTCGTGGTGGTGGGGCGCGTGCGCGAGCCGGCACTGGCCGAGATGATTGCCTCGTACGAGACGCGGGCCATCCGGTACTGGCCGCTCGAAATCGTCGAGGTGAAGGAAGAGCATGGGCGCGATGCCGCGGTGGCGATGCGGCGCGAGGGCGAGCGTCTCCTGGAACGGGCTGCAGACTCGGTGCTGATCGCGTGCGACGAGCGCGGCGACTCCCTCAGCTCGACCGCCTTCTCCGAATGGCTCCAACGGCTACGGGAGGGGGGGCGCGACGTCTCGTTCGTCATCGGTGGCGCCTACGGACTGGCCCCGGCGGTTCGGGAGGCGGCGGCTCGCCGTATCACGCTGGCCCCATTCACCCTGCCGCACGAGCTGGCGCGCCTGGTGCTGGTCGAGCAGCTGTATCGCGCGGGGACGATCGTTAGGCGGGAGCCGTACCACAAGGCCTAGCCGGCGTCGACGGCCCCCCGAACTGGGGCGATCTTTTCCGCCCTCCCGGCCTCGCCAAATCCCCAGCCACCACGCGAGATTTCGCCGCGGTCACGTGGTCGAGGAGACGGCAGCCGTCCCTCGCACGTCAGGACGCCCTGCCGACTTGCCTCATGCCCCTCGCACCCGACAGCCGATGTTGCCGTCCCCCGCAGCCGATGCGGGGAGTGGACCCCGAGCGTGGCTCACGACCGGGCATTGAAGCGCGCCGGATCGGCTCCCGATCAGGGGCGGTAGCGGCATGACACTCCCGCGCATCATCACGGAGGGGCTCGGGGGTGGGCCGCTGGCCCGTCAACTGATCGCGGGCGACGCCCCCGCGCACTGGTACCCGGCGCGCCCCGCCTCCCCTGAGGGGTGGCGTGCGCGCGCCGACGAGGTGCGACGATCGGTGGCGCCCGACTGGTCCTCGCGCCTCTCCCTGGCCTTTGGCGCGAGCGGCGCGGCGCGCGACCGTCTCGAACGCGTCGCCGCTGCCGGCGGGGTCGTCGTGACGACGGGGCAGCAGCCAGGGCTTTTCGGGGGGCCTGTCTACACCTGGTCCAAGGCGCTGGCCGCCCTCGAACTCGCCGACGCGATCGAGCGGGAGACGGGCGTACCGACCGCACCGGTGTTCTGGGCCGCCACGGATGACGCGGACTTCGCCGAGGCCCGCGACACCTGGGTGGCGGGGCCCGGCGGAGGGTTGCGGCTGTCGATGCCGGGGCCGGCGCTGGACGGGCTCCCCATGCACGAGCATCCGCTGGGCGACGTCTCCGGGGCCCTGGAGCGGCTGGCCGAGTCGGCCGGGTCGGCCGTGGACCCGGGCGTGCTCGACGCGGTGCGCCTGGCCTACCATCCCGGACAAACGGTGGGCGGGGCGTACCTCACGTTGCTGCGCGTCCTGTTGCAGCCGCTCGGGATCGCCGTGCTGGACGCGTCGCATCCGGCGCTGCTGGCCGCGGAGCGTCCCTGGCTGGAACGGGCGCTCACGCACGGCAGCGAGGTCGAGTCGGCGCTCCTGGCGCGAAGCGCGGAGCTGCGTGCCGCCGGTATCGAGCCGCAGGTGGCGGACGTGGCGGGGCTGTCGCTCGTGTTCGGGCGCGAAGAGGGACGCAAGGTCCGGGTGCCGTTGCGGCTGGCGAGTCAGCTCGCCGGGGACGCGTCGGAACGCCTCTCGCCCAACGTGCTCCTGCGCCCGGTCGTCGAGCGCGCGATTCTCCCGACGGTCGCCTACGTCGCCGGCCCTGGCGAGATCGCCTACTTCGCGCAGGTCGGGGCGGTGGCGCAGGCGTTAGGCGTGGCAGTGCCGCTGGTCGTGCCGCGCTGGTCGTGCACGATCGTCGAGCCCCACGTGGGCACACTGTTGGCCACACGCGAGGTGACCCGCGAGGAGCTCTCCGATGCCGATGCGGTGGAGGGTCGCCTGGCGCGACGGTCGGCGCCCGAACCGGTCCTGCGCGCGCTCGAATCGATGCGCGAGGGGATCGAGCGCGAGGCGGCGGCGCTGGCCGACGTGCTGCACGGCGAGGACGCACTGCTCCCACGCGCCGTCGTCGATGGCATGCGACGGCAGATGACGTGGCGCGCCGAGCGACTGGAGCGTCGGTTGGTGGCCGCGCTCAAGCGTCGCGACGTCGACATGCGGCGCGACGTGGCCACACTGCGCGGCGCGCTCTATCCCGGCGGGATGAAGCAGGAGCGCGCGCTGAACCTCATCCCGATCCTTGCGCGACACGGCCTGCGGGTGCTGGAGGCGATGCGCATCGCCGCACGACGGCACGCCGAGGCACTGGTCCACGGCCGGACGATCCCGGTCGACGCGGCGTGAGCCTTCCGCAGGGGATGACCCCCGCCAGCACACCGGCGGCCCGCGACGCCGCCACCAGTCGCCGACCGGCGGCGTTGGTGGCGGCCGGCATCCTCCTCAGCCGGTTGGTCGGACTCGTCAGGCAGCGCGTCTTCTCGTACTACTTTGGCGCCGGCGACGAGTCGGACGCGTTCACGCAGGCGTTCCGCATCCCCAACATCCTGCAGAATCTCTTTGGGGAAGGGGTGCTCTCGGCGTCCTTCATTCCGGTGTACTCGCAACTGCGGGCCCGGGGCGACGACGTCGGGCGCCAGGAAGTGGCGGGCGCGGTGCTCGGAGTCCTCGCCTTCTTCTCGGCGATCGTCGTGCTGGTGGGGGTGCTCGCTGCGCCGGTGCTCGTCCACGTGATCGCGCCGGGGTTCGAGGGTGCCAAGCGCGAGCTCACCGTGCAGCTGGTCCGCATCCTCTTTCCCGGCGCAGGGCTCCTCGTCCTGGCGGCGTGGTGCCTGGGGGTGCTCAACAGCCACGGGAAGTTCTTCCTCTCGTACGCCGCCCCCGTGCTGTGGAATGCGTGCATGATCGCGGCGCTCATCGGGTGGGGGGGATCGGTGACACTGCCGCGCCTTGCCGCGGTGCTGGCGTGGGGGAGCGTGGCCGGCAGCGCGTTGCAGCTGCTGGTGCAGTGGCGCAACGTGCACAAGGTGCTGGGTGCGTGGCGCGTGACGGTGAGCATGCAATCGCCGCACGTGCGCACGGTGCTGCGCAACTTCGGCCCCGTCTTCGTCGGACGCGGCGTGACCCAGCTGAGTGCGTACATCGATTCGTTCATTGCGTCGTTCCTCGTGGCCGGGGCGGCGACGATCCTCAACAACGTGCAGCTCCTGTACATGCTGCCGGTGTCGCTGTTCGGCATGTCGATCTCGGCGGCCGAGCTGCCCGCGATGTCGAGTGTGACCGGCGAGACGGCGGAGATCGCCGAACAGTTGCGCGAGCGACTCGCCCTCGGCTTGCGACGCATCGCCTTCTTCATCGTCCCATCGGCGGTCGCCTTCCTCGGCTTCGGCGACCTGTTGGCGCGCGTCGTGTATGAGGGTGGTGAGTTCGGCCCGGAGCAATCGCAGTGGGTGTGGGGCGTCCTCGCCGGGTCGGCCGTCGGGCTGCTCGCGTCCACCCTGGGGCGACTCTACGCGTCGGCGCTGTACGCCCTGCGAGACACGCGGACGCCGCTCCGCTTCGCGATGGTGCGCGTTGGGCTCACGACGGCGCTCGGTGTGGCGGCGTCGCTCTGGCTCCCCGGGGTGCTCGGCATCGATCCGCGATGGGCGGTGGCGGGGCTGACGGCATCGGCAGGATGTGCGGCGTGGATCGAGTTCGCCCTGCTGCGCCGCGCGGTCGGGGTGCGCATCGGCGAGGTCTTCATCCCGCGACGGGCACTGCTGACGCTGTGGGGATGCGCCATTCTCGCGGCGGGGGCGGGGTGGGGAGTGCGCGAACTGCTGCGCGACACGCGCCCGCTGCTCATGAGCGTGCTCGTGCTGGGGACGTACTCCATCGCGTATGGTGGCGCGGCGCTCGCCGCTGGGATCCCGCAGGCCCGGGCAATCGCCGGGCGCCTGAGCCGACTGCTGCGCCGCTGATGCGCGCCCGTCGCGAGTAGCTTTCTTCCATGCTCGAGACGCCCGCGGCCGTTGCCGCCAAACTGCCGCATCTCCCCGAGTCGCCGGGGGTGTACCTCTGGAAGGACGCCGAGGGGACGGTGCTGTACGTGGGAAAGGCGAAGCGGCTGCGCTCGCGCGTGCGCAGCTACTTCACGAGCGATCACTACGCCTCGGTCAAGACACAACATCTCGTGCGGCTCATCGCGACGCTCGATACGATCGTCGTGCCGTCGGAGGCGCATGCGCTGGTCCTCGAGGCAAACCTGATCAAGGAGTATCGCCCGCGTTTCAACATCGCGCTGCGCGACGACAAGTCGTACCCCTACATCAAGGTCACGCTGCAGGAGTCGTTTCCTCGCGTGTACGTCACGCGGCGCCTGGTGAGCGACGGCGGACGCTATTTCGGCCCCTACACGGATGTTGGCGCGATGCGCCGGGCGCTGAACGTGGTCAAGCGCATCTTCACGGTGCGATCGTGTCACTATGCGCTGCTGGACGAGGTGCCCGACCGACCGTGCCTCGACTACCACATCGGCAAGTGCAAGGCGCCGTGCGTACGCTACCAGAGCGAAGCCGACTACCGCGCGATGATCGACGAGGTGGTCCTCTTCCTCGATGGGCGGACGGCCGAGGTGATGAAGCGCGTGCGCGAGCGCATGCAGGAGGCGTCGGCCGCGCTCAACTTCGAGCAGGCGGCCGAACTGCGGGACGCCCTCGTGAAGCTCGAGACGCTCGAGGAGCCTACCGTGGTCGTGCAGGTCGAAGGAGGCGACCGCGACGTGGTGGGATACGCGCGCGACGGTGACGACGCCTGCGTGACGATCCTGCGCGTGCGAGGCGGGAAGCTCCTCGCGCGCGACCAGCGTTTCCTCGAGAACCTCGAGGGCGAGGACGACGCGACCATCCTGTCGGCGTACCTGGCACGCACCTACGTGTCGTCGAACGAGCGCGCCGACGAGCTTCTCGTGCCCATGGACTTCGAGGATCGGGTGCTGCTCGAGGAATCGCTCCCGCATACGCGTGTCGTCGTGCCGCAGCGTGGTCCGCGTCGCGAGTTGGTGCAGCTGGCGGACCAGAATGCGCGCCACCTGCTGGAGGAGTTCAAGCTCGCCTCGCTCGAGGCCGAGGAGCGCGCCGCCAGCCCGGTGTACGACTTGCAGCGCGAGCTGGGATTGCAGAAGCTCCCGCGCAGCTTCGTCTGCTTCGACATCTCCACGGCGCAGGGGACCGACACCGTCGGCTCGTGCGTCTGGTTCGAGAACGGGCGCCCGAAGCGCGCCGAGTACCGGAAGTTCAAGGTGAAGACGGTGGAGGGGACCGACGACTTTGCCTCGATGCGCGAGGTCGTCGGGCGATACTTCGGCCGGCGCCTCGAGGAGCAGAAGGGGCTTCCCGACCTCATCTGCATCGACGGCGGCAAGGGACAGCTGCATGCGGCACACGAGGCGCTGTCGGTGCTTGGGCTCGGCGAGGTCCCGCTGATCTCGCTGGCGAAGAAGGAGGAGGAGATCTTCGTGCTGGGACGTCGCGAGTCGGTGCGGCTGTCGAGACGCTCGCCCGCGTTGCGCACGTTGCAGCAGGCGCGCGACGAGGCCCATCGCTTCGCGGTGACCTTCAACCGGGCGCGGCGCTCGGCGCGCACGCTGACCTCCGAGTTGCTGCGCATTCCGGGGATCGGCCCCACCAAGCGACGCGCGCTCCTCAAGGTCTTCGGCTCGCTGCAAGGCGTGAAGGAAGCGAGCGCCGAGCAGATCGCCGCGGTGCCCGGATTCTCGCTCGTGTCGGCGGCGCGCCTCCTGCAGGCGTTGCACCCGACGGAGACGCCGGCCGAACACGCATTGGCCGCGCCGATCGCCGAAGTCGACCGTCACACGCCCGAGGAAGCGGGCGATACCCCCGCGGTCCCCGACGTCGACGCACGATTCGGTGCCGCGCGCGAGGACGTCGCCGACGAGGCGCAGCCTGGACCGGTCCTCCCCGCGTTGCCGCCGCCGGACGTCGTCCCGCCGTCATCGACGTCCGCACCCTCGTCCTGAACAACGGTTCCCGCTCCCCACGCCTCCCGTTCCGGCGCCGCTGCCCACCTCCCCTCGTTCCCCGCACTCCACCTCCCGCACGATGCCAAACTGGACTCTCGCCTGTTCCGCCTGCGGCCACCCCGAGTCGCAGCACGCCCCGGTGGGGCTCTGCCCATCGTGCGGCCAGCCCTTCCTCGCCATCTTCGATGGCGCGGCGCCGTCGCGTGACGCGCTCCTGCCGCGCTGGGACATGTGGCGCTACGCCCCGGCGCTCCCGCTCGTCGACGGCGAGACGCCGGTATCGTTAGGCGAGGGGCTCACGCCGCTCACCGAGTTTCCAGCCCTCGCCCGCCTCATCGGGGTGCGACGCCTCTGGATCAAGGACGAGGGGGTGAATCCCACGGCGTCGTTCAAGGCGCGCGGGCTCAGCGCGGCCGTCACGCGGGCCAAGGCGCGCGGCGTCCCCGGGCTCGTGGTGCCGACCGCGGGGAACGCGGGGGCGGCGCTCGCGGCCTACGCGGCCGCGGCCGGGATGCAGGCACGCATCTACGCGCCGGCCACCACCCCGCGCCCCATCCTGGACATCATCCGGGCCATGGGCGTCGACTTGGTCACCATCGACGGGCACATCGGCGACTGCGGCCGGTTGAGCGTGGAGTACGCCAAGGAGACCGGCTTCTTCAACGTGGCGACGCTTCGCGAGCCCTATCGGGCGGAGGGGAACAAGACCCTCGGGTTGGAACTGGCCGAACAGTTGGGGTGGCGACTTCCCGACGCCATTGTCTATCCGACCGGCGGGGGGGAAGGCGTCATCGGGATGTGGAAGGCCTTCCACGAGATGCGGCGCTGGGGGTGGCTCGACTCCAACGTGCGCCTGCCGCAGATGATCGTGGCGCAGGCCGCTGGGTGCGCGCCGCTGGTCCGGGCGCTGACCGAGGGGGCCGATCGCGCCACTCCCTGGGAGAATCCGTGGACCTACGCCAGCGGGCTTCGCGTGCCGGGGCCGCTGGGCGACCGACTCGTCCTCAAGACGCTACGCGAGAGCGGCGGCGACGCCGAGAGCGCCACAGAAGACGAGATTCGCGACTTCACCGCACGCCTCGCGCACACCACCGGCATCGATGCCGCGCCCGAGGGTGGGGCCGCCCTCTTCGTGACGGCGAAGCTCGTGCGCCTCGGGCGCCTGTCCGCCGACAGCGAAGTGGTCGTGTACAACACCGGGAGCGGGGCGAGCTACCGGGCGTAGCGACCGCCGGGAGTGTATTTTTTCGCCGTGACGATCGCGATTCTCGAACCGTTCAGCGGCATCGCTGGCGACATGATGCTGGGGGCACTCGTCCACGTCGGGCTCGACCCGGCGTGGCTTCGTGCGCTCCCCGATCGGCTCGGCCTCGATGGGGTCGGGGTGCGCATCGCCGATGTGCAGCGCGGCATGATCGCCTGCAAGAAGGTCGATTTCGACATCCCCGAGCAACCACACGGCCGACACATCGGTGAGGTGCGTGCCCTGCTGGCCGCGGCACCGGTCCCGCCGAGCGTGCGCGCCCTGGCCGACGAGGCGTTCACCGCCCTCGCCTCGGAGGAGGGGCGGATTCACGGCGTGGCGATGGACGAGGTCCACTTGCACGAGGTGGGGGCCGTCGACGCGATCCTCGACGTGATCGGCGCGATCTGGGGCTTGAGCGAACTGGGGGTCTCCCGCGTTTGTTGTGGGACGATTTCGCTCGGAGACGGCTTTGTGAAGGCTGCGCATGGTGTGCTCCCCGTGCCGGCCCCTGCCACGCTGCGCCTGCTCGAGGGGCACACGGTGCGCCCGGGGCCGGACGGGGCCGGAGAGCTGGTCACGCCGACCGGGGCCGTGCTGGTGAAGGTCCTCTCGTCCGGGCGGCCGCCCGTGCGCTACATCCCGCGGTGCAGCGGCTATGGCGCCGGGACGAAGGACCTGCTGGGGCGCGTGAATGCGTTGCGCGTGACCCTGGCGGACGATGCGACGCTGGCGGACGGCCGGACGGAACGGCTCGTCCTCCTCGCGACCGACATCGACGACATGTCGCCGGAGCACGTGGCGGCGTGCGCGGACATGCTGCGGGAAGGCGGGGCGCTCGACGTGGTGGTCACGGGAACGCTCATGAAGAAGGGACGCGCGGGACAACGGCTCGAGGTCCTCGCAGGGGAGGGCGACGCCCCGCGCCTCGAGGACCTGCTCTTCCTCCACACGTCGACGTTAGGCGTGCGGCGCTCGATGGTGGAACGGCGCGTGCTGCCGCGCGCGACGCGGGTGGTCGAGGTGCTGGGGCATACCGTGCGGATCAAGGTGGCAACCCTGCCTAACGGGACCCAGCGATCCAAGCCGGAGTTCGACGACGTACGCGCGGTGGCCGACGCCACGGGGCGGGCACTGGGCGACGTCTCGTCGCTCGCGCTCGCCGCGGCGGAACGCGACCGCTGAGAATGGGTAGGATTCACGCCGGCGCGCCTGCCGCGCCTCACCATGCAAGGAGAGAAAGAATGACCCTGTCTCGCTTCTCGGTTGCTGTCTCACTCGCCCTCGCGCTGCACCCGGTTCCTGCCATGGCGCAGGCCAAGTGCGAAGTCGACGAGAAGAAGCCGAACCAAGTGAAGGATGCCGCCAACGCGCTTGCCAAGGCGGCGCTGCCGATCGGCAAGCCTGAGGACAAGCTCAAGAGCGTCGGCCAGGCGGTGGCGCTGCTCACGAAGGACCAGGAGAAGATCGTCGCCGCCAACGCGGTCGGTCGCGCCTTCGTCCTGGGACGCGCGTACGGGCTGTACGCCGAGCTGGCGATGAGCCAGGGACGCGACAGCTCGCTCTTCGTGAAGCGTTCGGCCCTTGGCTTCACGACCGAACCGGAGGGCACCCTCGACCTCGTGGCCGCCGCCGACGAGGCGTTCGACACGGTCGAGGCCGCGAACGCGGCCTGCAAGGACGACACCGAGGAATGGCGCCGCCGCCTGTACGCCCCGCTCGTGAACGCCGCCGTCAACCTGTACAACCAGCAGCAGATGGACTCGGCCGGCGCCCTCGTGAAGCGCGGCCTGTCGGTCTACGACGGCTACAAGCTGGCCTACATCGGCTACAACATCCTCGGCAACGTCCAGCAGTCCAAGGACTCCATCGACGCCGCCGTCGGGTCGTTCAAGAAGATGGCCGAGCTGATGAAGGGCGACACCTCGCAGGTCGACGAGCGCAAGAACGTCATGATGAACGTCGCGCAGCTCGTGATGGCGCAGGCCGAGACCCTCGACGGCGACGCCAAGAAGGCGAAGTTCACCGACGCCACGACGTACCTCGAGGCCTTCCTGGTCGAGTTCCCCGGGGACCCGAAGGCGCAGGGGGCGCTGGCGCGCGCGCAGATCGCGTCCGGTAACACCGCGGCGGCCGACAAGGTCTTTGGCGACATGGTCGCCAACCCCGACAAGTTCTCCGACGGCGCGCTCTTCGAAGCCGGCGTGAACGCCGCTCGTGCTGATCGCGCCACCGATGCGGCCGCGCTCTTCGGCGCCGGGCTCAAGAAGAACGTCGCTTCGCGCGACGGCCTGTTCAACCTCTCCGTGACGCTGCAGAAGCTCGAGAAGTGGAACGAGGTACCGGCCATCCTGAGCCGCCTCCTCGTCGTGGACCCGGAGAACCCCGAGAACTACCAGCTCTGGGCGCTCTACTTCCAGAACCAGGCGTCGGTGGTCAAGAAGAAGACGACCGATTTCAACGCCGCGGCCAAGGCCAAGAAGACCCCGGCGACGGCGGCCGATCGTCAGGCGGCCACGGAACTGGAGAACCAGTACAAGGCGGCGAACGACTCGCTCATGAAGTACTTCAAGCGCTTCACCGAGGCCCCGGTCAAGCTCACGGTCAACCTCTGGTCGCACGACGGGAACAAGCACACCCTCGGCGGTTCGATCGAGAACCTCACCGACGCCGAGAAGAGCTACACCGTGAAGTTCGAGTTCCTCGATGCGGCGGGGAATGTCGTCACTGCCAAGGAGGCGGCGGTGGGTGCGGTCGCGGGGAAGAAGTCGAAGGCGTTCCGCGTGGAGGTCGAAGGGGCGGGGGTGGTCGCCTACCGCTACGCGCCATTCGGTAGCTGATGCGACACGCGGCCCGCAGCCGGGTCGACGACGTGCTCGCGTGACGGATTTGCAGGTGGCGGCGGCACCCCGGTGGGGGCCGCCGCCGCTCTGTTTCTGCGATGCGGGAGCTTCGATTGTCGGCGAGGCTCAGGCGTGAAAGTGTATGTGCTGCATTGATATCGGCCAGACGAACTGCTAAGTTCCTTGAGGTCCGGCCCGAGGGTCGGACCTTGCTTTTCGGGGGAAGATCGCGCCCGCGCGCGCTTCCCCCGTTCGTCTCTCCTCCCGCTCTTCGTCAGGCTCCGTCGTCAGGCATGGTTCGCGTCGCACGCGTGGCTCCCGACAGCATCGCCCAGGAACTCGAGATCGTGGCCGGCACGGAGATCGTCTCCGTGAACGGGCGCGAGATCGAGGACTTTCTCGATTGGGAGTTCATGACGGCGGACGACGAGTTGGAGATCGCGGTGCGGCTCCCGTCGGGCGAGGAGATCGTGTACGAGATCGAGCGCCCCGAGGGCGAAGCGCTCGGCGTCGAACTCGAACCGCCCACGGTGCGGCGTTGCGCCAACCGGTGCGAGTTCTGCTTCATCGAAGGGCTCCCCAAGGGGCTGCGAAAGCCGCTGTACATCCGCGACGACGATTACCGTCTCTCGTTCGCATACGGCAACTTCGCGACGCTTTCGAACCTCAAGGAGCGCGACTTCCAGCGGATCATCGAGTATCGGCTCTCGCCGCTCTATGTGTCCGTGCATGCGACGCCGTGGGAGGCGCGCAAGAAGCTCCTCAACAACCCACGCGTTCCCAACATCCTCGCGCAGCTCACGCGGTTGGTCGAGGGCGGGATCCAGTTCCACGGCCAGATGGTCGTCGTGCCGGGGCTCAATGACGGCGCAGTGCTGGAAGAATCGCTGGCGGACCTGTGGGCCTTTGGCGACGCCTGTCTTTCGGTGGCCCTGGTGCCTGTTGGCCTGACGCAGTTCTCGCATCTGTATTCCGGCGAGTCGATGAGTCGCGAGAACGCGCTGCGCCTGCTCGAGACCGTGGAGCGATGGGCTGCCCGGGCGCGCGAGGCGCGCGGCGCGAACTGGGTCTATGGTTCCGACGAGCTGTACTTGCTGGCCGGACGTGAACTCCCGGATGCCGCCCACTACGGCGACTTTCCGCAGATCGAGAACGGTGTCGGTTCGGTGACGGCCCTGCGTTCCCGCGTCGCGGACGGTCTCGAGGCGCTCCCGAGACTCGATGGGAAGCGTATCGGCATCGTGACCGGGCTGGCGATGCGCGACATCATGCCGCCCCTGCTCGCGCGACTCGCTGAGGCGACGGGGGCGACCTTCGAGATGCTCCCGACGGTCAACTCGCTGTTCGGTCCGACAACGACGACCGCTGGCCTCCTCGTGGGGGCCGACATCCTTACGGCGCTGCGCGACCGGCACGACCTCGACCTGGCGCTCGTACCGGCCGAGTCGATCAACGAAGACGGGATCTTCCTGGACGACCAGACATTCGTCGCCGTCCGCGAGGCATTGCCAATGCCCGTCTATCCATCCTACGACTTCATCGACGTGCTGCAATTCGAAGGACAGGGCGCTCCCTCCGACATCGCGGGGGCCACGTGAGTCTTCCCGTCGTCGCACTCGTCGGCCGCCCGAACGTGGGGAAGTCTGCGCTGTTCAACCGCATCGTCGGGCGCAACACGGCGATCGTCAGCGAAGAAGCGGGGACCACGCGCGACCGCCATTTCGGGCGCGCCGAATGGGCGGGGTCGGCCTTCTGGCTCGTGGATACGGGGGGGATCACCGACGACCCGCGCGCCGCGATGGACCTCGAGATCCGTCGTCAGGTGCAACAGGCGATCGACGAGGCCGACCTGCTCCTCTTCGTCGTCGATGCCAAGAACGGGATGCACCCGGTCGACCATCGCATCGCCGACCTCCTGCGCACGTCGGGCAAGCCGTTCCTCGTGATCGCCAACAAGGCGGACAACCCGTCGGCCACGGACTATTACGAGTTCTATGAGCTGGGCGCCGGCGACCCGATCCCGGTCTCTGCCGTCAGCGGCAAGCAGTCGGGCGACATGCTCGACATCGTCGTGGCCAACATCCCCGAGGTCCCGGCCGAAGACGACACGTCGCTCAAGATCGCGGTGGTCGGTCGTCCCAACGTCGGGAAGTCGTCGTTCGTGAACCGCCTGCTGGGCGAGGAACGTCTCGTCGTCTCCGACGTGGCCGGGACGACGCGCGACGCGATCGACTCGCCGATGCGCTATCACGAGCGCGACATCGTCTTCATCGACACGGCGGGCTTGCGCCGCCAGTCGCGCGTGGACGACGGCGTCGAGTTCTACTCGGCGCTGCGCACGCGTCGCGCGATCGACCGGGCCGACATCTGCTGTCTCCTGATCGATGCGACCGAGGAGTTGCACAACCAGGACCTCAAGATCGCCACGCTGGCGTGGGAAGCCGGGCGCGGGATGATCATCGTGGTCAACAAGTGGGACCTGGTGTCGAAGGACGACAAGACCGCCGCCAAGTTCCAGAAGAAGTGCATCGAGAAGGCGCCGTATCTCACGAACGTCCCCTTCCTCTTCACGTCGGCCAAGACGGGACAGCGCGTCACCAGGATCCTCGACGTCCTGCTGGAAGTGGAGCAAGAGCGGCACAAGCGCATCACGACCTCGCAGGTCAATGCGGTGCTCGAGGAGCTGGTTGCCCGTCGTCAACCGCCACAGGCCGCGGGGCGCGAGGTCAAGCTGCACTACGCCACGCAGGTGGAGACGGCGCCCCCGACGATCATCGTCTTCGGGAACAACACCGATGCGCTGGAAGAGCACTATGTGCGCTACCTGCACAACGGCTTCCGCGAGGCGTGGGGCTTCAAGGGGAATCCGCTGCGCGTCCAGGTGAAGAAAAAGAACGCGCCCTGACATGGCTGCTGCCGCCGCACTCTTGGCTGCGTATCTCCTCGGTTCGACACCGTTCGCGTACTTCGCGGGGCGTGCGCTGCGCGGCATCGACCTGCGCCAGCACGGTTCGGGAAACCTCGGGGCGACGAACGTCTATCGCACCCTCGGGGCGGCGGCGGCCATCGTCGTGTTGCTGCTCGACGCGCTCAAGGGGGCCGTCCCGGTGCTGGCCTTTCCCTCTCTGGCGCAGGTGACGGGGGTCTGGTGGCCGGTGGCCTTCGGAGTCGCGGCGATCGTGGGGCACGTGCGCCCCTACGCGGGGCTGTTCAAGGGGGGCGGCAAGGGGGTGGCCACGGCGTCGGGGGTCTTCGCGGCGCTGGCCCCCGTCCCGTTTCTCGCCGCCTTCGGCACGTTCGTCGTCGTGGTGGCCGCGACCCGATACGTGTCGTTAGGCTCGATGCTCGGTGCGGCGGCGCTCGCGACGACGGTGGTCGTGCGTGAAGGGGCATCGTCCCCCCTCGGTCTCGTCTCGGTGCTCGTGGCTGCGTTCGTGGTCTGGACCCACCGCGCCAACATCGGGCGCCTGCGTCGTGGCGAGGAGTCGCGGCTCGGGCGACCCGGAGGAGCGGCGCGCTGATGCGTTGCGCCGTCATCGGGGGTGGGGCATGGGGGAGCGCGCTGGCGCACCTGCTCGCGCAGGGAGGGCATGAGACCTGCCTGTGGGCGCGCGAGGCCGACGTTGCCGCGCACCTCAACCTGTCGCACGCCAACCCGCGCTTCCTCCCCGGCGCGACGCTGGATGCCCGCATTCACGCCACGACCGACATGGCCGAGGCGTTAGGCGGGGCGCAGCTGGTGCTGTACGTGGCGCCGTCGCACGTCCTGCGCGACGTGGTGCGTGGCGCGGCACACCGGGTGGAACCCGGGGCACTCGCCGTCGTCGCCACCAAGGGGATCGAACGCGGGACGCTGGCGCTGATGACCGACGTGGTGCGCCAGGAACTGCCGCAACACGGGGTCGTCGCCGTGAGTGGCCCGAGCTTCGCACTCGAAGTGGCGCGCGGGATGCCCACTGCCGTCGTTGCCGCGTCGGACGACCCGGCGGCCGCGGCGGCCGTGCAACGCGTCCTCAGCTCGCCGGTCTTCCGCGTCTATTCCAACGATGACGTGGTGGGCGTGGAGGTGGGCGGAGCTCTCAAGAACGTGATGGCCGTGGCCACGGGGATCGCCGAGGGCGTCGGGCTCGGACTCAATTCGCGCGCCGCCCTCATCACCCGCGGACTGGCTGAAATGACGAGGCTCGGGGTCGCGTTAGGTGCGCGCCCCGAGACGTTCGCGGGGCTCGCCGGCATGGGGGACCTCGTGCTCACCTGCACCGGGGCGCTCAGCCGCAATCGCGCTGTGGGGCTGGAGGTGGGGCAGGGACGGGCCCTCGCCGACGTCCTCGCGGCCACGGAAAGTGTGGCCGAGGGGATCACCACGACCGACAGCGCGCGCGCGCTGGCCGAGCGCGAAGGTGTCGACATGCCGATCGTGCGCGCCATCTCGCGCATCCTCTTCGAACAGCAGGCGCCGCGCGATGCGCTCGCCGATCTCATGGGGCGTGAACTGCGCCCGGAGCGTGATGCATGAGCGATGAGGTCGTCCAGGAGTTCTTTTCCATCGGTGACGTCTGCCAGCTCACCGATCTCAAGCCGCACGTGCTTCGGTACTGGGAAAGCCAGTTCCGATTCCTCAATCCGGCGAAGAATCGCTCCGGCAACCGGGTGTACCAGCGGCGCGAGGTGGAGCTCATCCAGCTCGTGAAGCACCTGCTCTACACCGAGAAGTACACCATCGACGGGGCGCGGCAGAAGGTCGATGAGCACCGCAAGGGCGGGGCGGTCAAGGTCGCGGCGCGCGAGGCACTCGCCGTCGAGACCCTGGCCGAACTGCAGCGAGAGCTGGAGCAACTCGCGTCCATCCTCGACGGCTCGGCGCCGATCCCGAAGGTCGATGCCGAGGAGCTTCCCGGGGCCGAACGCTAGTCATGCGTCGGGCGATACGCGGGATGATGACGGCCCACGCAATCGTTCCCGAGGTAGCCCAAACGCCCGTGGCGCGCTACCGTTAGCGACATCATGCGATTCCTCTGCACCAACGACGATGGCATCCTCGCGCACGGGCTCGACTGCCTGGTGCGCGCCGCGGAGCAGATCGGCGAGGTCACCGTGGTGGCCCCCGATCGCGAGCAGAGTGCGACGTCGCACTCCCTCACCCTCCATCATCCGCTGCGACCGGTTCGGCGCGGCGACCGCCGCTTCCAAGTCGACGGCACGCCCACCGACTGCGTGATGCTCGCCGTCGAGGCGCTGATGGACGAGCGTCCCGACTTTGTGCTGAGCGGGATCAACCACGGACAGAACATGGGCGAGGACGTGCTCTATTCGGGCACCGTGTCGGCGGCCATGGAGGGATTGGCGTTAGGCATCCCCTCGCTCGCCTTCTCGTTCGCGGGCGGCGACCTGCGCGCCGACATCGCCAAGCTCGATGAGCAGATCGAGATCCTCGTCCCGCTCCTGCGCCACCTGACGACGCTCCCCGCTTTTCCCGAGGGGACGCTGCTCAACGTGAACCTGCCACCGCTGCGCGCCGACGAGATCAAGGGGATCAAGCTCACGCGGCTCGGTCGGCGGGTCTACTCGAATTCGATCCAGCCGATGAAGGACCCGTGGGGCCGCAAGATCTTCTGGATCGGCGGCGGCGAGATCACCTGGACCGGGAGCGACGACTCCGACTTCCAGGCGATTCGTGATGGCTTCGTGTCCGTGACCCCGTTGCACCTGGACCTCACGCATCGGGACATGCTCGACGCATCGGAGCGCTGGTGGCGAGCTCCGTAAACCCGGAGTACCGCGGCGCGCGCCGTCGTCTCGTCGACCTGCTGCAGGCGGGGGGCATCACCGACCCGACCGTCCTGCGCGCGATCGAGGAGACACCGCGCCACCTCTTCGTCCCGACGGGCGTTCGCCACCGCGCCTACGAGGACTCGTCGATCCCGATCGGCAACAAGCAGACGATCTCGCAACCGAGCGTGCACGCCCGCTACCTCCAGCTCTTGCAGCTGAAGGGGACCGAACGCGTCCTCGAGATCGGCACGGGGTCGGGGTACCAGACGTTCCTGCTCTCCCACCTCGCCGACCAGGTCTTCACGATCGAGCGCGTGGGGCCGCTCCTGGACGGGGCGCGCCAGGTCCTGCGCGAGTGCGGCGTCCGCAACGTGTCCTTCCTGCTGGGCGATGGGACGATCGGGTGGCGCGAGTACGCGCCGTACGACGCGATCCTCGTCTCGGCCGCGTCGCCGGGGATCCCCCAGCCCCTCGTCGACCAGTTGGCGGTCGGCGGGCGGCTCCTGATCCCCCTCGGCGACCGGGGGGAGCAGATGCTCACCATGGTCACGCGGCACGCGGATCGGGTCGAGCGGCGTGACATCGTACCCGTCCGATTCGTCCCGCTCTTG
>Ga0138256_10002811_pt1 | contig 18540 bp, 8 predicted proteins | sample KNB2016incub_MG_FD_105486 | JGI IMG/M metagenome (GOLD analysis project Ga0138256, IMG submission 105486) | Active sludge microbial communities from wastewater in Klosterneuburg, Austria - KNB2014incub_MG | ecosystem: Engineered > WWTP > Activated sludge > Unclassified | place: Austria... | reverse complement strand
GGGGTGTCCGTGAGCGGCCTAACGGGCCCTCACCCCCCGACCCCCCTACTTCCCCACCCCCACCCGCGGCAGCCACACCCGCTCCGGCCGCCCACGGCAATCGCTGCCCATGTCCCGCCGCGGCGGCGGCCACGGGCAGCCGAGCTCGATCGGGCCGGCGCCGGCGATGCGGCCGACGTGTACATCGCGGTTCGGGCGCTGGGGGATGCCGACCGCGGCGGTCATCGAGTCGCCGAGATCGGCATCGGGGGGCCGGTGGGCTACGAGGGCGGTCAGACCGACGACGTTGCGGACGACGCGGCGGTTGTCGATGATGGCGTGGCTCCACCATGCCGCGCTCACCAGCGCGCCGCCCCGCCAGCCGGTGCCCTGCAGGCCGTGGGCGGTCATGTTCAGCGCGATCGTCTGCTGCGCCGCGACCGGCCGGCATACCCCGCCGATCCGCCCGTTCTGGTCGAAGAGCATGATCGCCACCTGCGTCAGCCCGAGGTAGGGCACCGCGTTCGCGATGTAGACGCGGTCGACGTCGCTGCCGACAGCCGGGAGGGCGATCAGGGCGACGCCGCTCTCGGATCCGCACTTCCCGGCGCCGGCCGGCCAGCGAAACGCCTGCGCCTCGGGCAGCAGAGGATAGGACGCCGCCGGCATGCCGTACGGCCCCACGGCATCCCGTAGCGTCACGACGGCGCTCACGTTCGGTGGCGCTTCGACGGTCGCCGAGCCGATCGGCGCGTCCGGCACGTCGGGCGCGTCGGGCACGCTCTCGACGCGAATGCTGCCGGGCTCGGCCCCGGCATCGACGTCGGCAGTCCGGGGCAGCGTGACGGTGGCGCCGCCGCCGGGGCAGATGACGCGCTCGATCGGCGGTCCCTCCGGGCTGCCCCAAGGATCATGGACCGTGATCCGCAGCCGGGCCGGGCGGGCCGCGTCCAGGTTCAGCACGTGGAGCGCGCCGCCGTCCAGGGCGGTGCGAACAAGCGGGCCGAACACGACCGGACTGCCGGGCGTGAAGAGCGGCGGGCCGGCGATCGACGCTTTGAACTCGGCCGGCACCGCGACGTCGCTGGTCAGGTGGTCCGCGCCGACGACGTCGACGACGACGGCCAGCGGCGCGCGCTCCGCGGACGTGACGACGACGCTGCCGGTGGAGCTCGGTGCGGCGCATCCGGTCAGATCGAACCGGGCGCTGCGGCCGGGGGGCAGCATGAACGGCCGGCGGCACAGCCGCAGCTGGCCGCACGCGTCGTCCGATTTGAACCACGCTTCGACGCTGGCGTCGTTCACGCTGCGGTTCTGGACATGGACCACCGTCGTGCGGCGCGCGTCCGGACCGTAGGCCGGACCGGCGCGAAACGACTGGATCGGCAGCAGCTCCTCGACCCCGCCGGACGCCGCGATGCCGTTGTAGCCGCTGGCGTGCCGCGCGAGCTTCTCGACGCCGCTGCGGCAGCCGCGCTCGACGTGCGCGACGAGCGGCGCGCCGTAAGCGAACGCCAGCGGCACGCCGGCGTACGTACCGCCCTGGTCATACGCCTCGCGCAGCGCTCGGTAGCCCTCGCACGATGCCGTCAGGCCGTCGGCCGCCGCCTGGCAGAGCCACTCGGCCACCAACGTCTCGTCGCCTGGCGCCGCGCCGATCTGCGCGAGCGAGCGGACGTTGAAGCTGAGGACGACGGCGCTGGCGGCGCTGGCGGCGCTCGACGCCCCGTCGCCGGCGCCGCCGACGCGAAAGCGCCAGACCGAGCCCGGTCCGAGCAGCCCGGAGCACATCGCCCCTGCCGGGCGCACGCATCCCACCTCGCCGTCATGGGCATCGGCCCACCAGATCAGTACGGCCCGGCTGGGCTCGTCGCCGGCGCTCTGGACGTGGATCCAGCCGTCGCACGCCGCGTCGCCCGCTGCATCGCCGGCGACATCGCCCGCGGTGTAGGCGAGGGCCGGCAGGAAGACGGGGCGGGCGAGGGGCGGGAAGGGGTGGGGCGCGGCGGTGGGGGTGGCCGGAGGCGCCTGGTTGCCGCCCGCGCCGGTCGTCGCCGGCGCGCTGGCCGGGCCGGCGGCGAGCGCGACGGCGGGGGCAAGGGACGTGGTGGCGAGTGCCGCGATGGCGAGCGCGTGGGATAGGATCGTGGCGCCGGCACCGACCCGACGGATGCTGCATGCCGCCGCGCTCGTGGCCGCCTGCGTCACCTCTAGGGGCATGACGCGGGCGGCAGGTCGCGCACGATGTTGTCACCGAGCTCCACCGGCCACGCCTCGGTCATCGCCAGCTCGTCGCCCGGCACGTCGACCTTGCCAGTCGTGCCGATACGCTGGGCCAGGACTGCGCCGAGCGCGAGCTGGTTGGCGATCTGTTGGCCGCCGGCGTCGCGCAGCGGGTGGTTCCAGAAGACGGCGCTGATCAGCGCGCTGCCACGGAAGCCGTCGCCGATCGCGCCCCAAGTGGCGAGGTCGATGTACTCGACCTGCTGTTCGTTCAGCTTCTGGCAGATCGTGTCGACCAGACCGTTCGCGTCGAAGACGTACAGCGAGAGGTCGGTGAAGCCGGGGGCGGTGGCCAGGTTGGCGATCGCAAGCTCGCTGCCGCCGAGGGCGCCCATCGTCCCCTTGTCGAACGTCGGCACCGCCAGCACGGCGCCGCCGTCGGCCAGGAGCGGGCCGGCGGGCCAGAGGCCGGACGTGTCCGTGAAGCCGGGCGTCACCAGGTTGTAGGCGACGGCTTCGGACAAACCGTCTGCCGCGTCCACGTCGCCGCCTTGCACCATCCGGATCACGGACGCGACGGCGACCGGCGGGATGGAGCGGCCGTCGTCGCCCGTACGCGCCAGGCTTTCGACGCGCACCGTGCCCACCCAGCGGCCGGCGAGGTCGTGCACGGTGTCCAGCTGGACGACGGCGGCGCCGGCTGGGCAGATCCAGTCGGTCAGGGTGTCGATGATGTCGCCGGAGCGATCCAGGAAGACCACCTTGACGCGCGCAGCCGACGCACGGTCGAAGTTCTGGATGTGGATGGCGGCGTCCCAGCCCTGGTACTCACTGTACGTCACCGGTGCGAAAGCGAGCGTCGCGGCGTCGCGGACCGTCACGGCGCGGTAGGCCGAGAGCGAGCGGGGCGCGGCGGTCTCGGACACGATGGCCAGCGGCTGATCGGAGATCACCCTGCCGGCGCCGCCGAGCCGCCCCGCCGACCGGCAGGCCTCGGCGTCGAGGCGAACCATGCCGCCTTTGGGCACGGCAGCCGTCGCGCACGTGCGCGCCTCGCAGCCATCCACGTCCGTGAACTCGAGCGTCACGGTGGCGCAGGCGCTGCCCGCGTTCTGGACGTAGGCCACCGAGCGCCCCTCGCCGTTGGCGTTTCCGAGCTGCGGCAGGCCGTAGACAAATGATCCGGCCTGCGTGTCGGCCGCCTTCGCGTCGTGGCGGGTGATCGCAGGGTAGCTGGCGTGCGTGTGCACGGAGGCGTCTGCCGCCGCCGGGCAGTCCCGCAGGACCTCGGCGACGATCGCCGGTCCGATGCCGAGCTCGAGACTGACTTCCTCGAATACACCGGCCGTGCGGTAGGCGTTGACGAACGCGGCGATGCGGCCGCAGTCCGCGCCGACGGCCGCGGTGAGGAGCGGGCAGAGGCGGTCCGCTTCGGCCGGCACAAGGCTGAACAGCGTCGCGGCGGCGGCCGTGGGCGGGAGCGACGACGCGTCGAAGCGCCAGCTGCCGCCGGGCCTGAGGAGGCCGCTGCACTGCACGGCGACGGCCGGCGCGCACGCGCCCGGGCAGGCGGCGGGACCCCACGCCACGAGGATGACCTTGGCCTCGCTCGGGTCGCGGCTGCCGACGCGGGTCCCGAGGTTGCGCCCGAGGTTCAGGACGGTGACGGTCGCGTCGCACGCCGTCGCAGCCGCGGCAGGTCCGGCGCGCAGCGCGGGCACAAAGACCTCTCCCGCGTCGGCCCCGAGCGCTGGCGCCGGCGACCAGAGCATGCCGTGGTCCGTCTCGAAGCCGCAGCGCCAGCCGGCATCGGTCAGCAGCGGCGCCCAGAGCGCGGCGCCGCTACCACGCAAGGGGACGCCCGTCGACACGGACAGCTCGTCGCCCGGCGCATCGACGCCAAGGACCGCGCCGCTGCGCTGCACGACGGCTGCCGTGAGGCCGACGAGGTTGCGGACGAAGCCGCCTTCGTCGTCCATCACGTCGTGTTGCCAGTACGTGGCGCTGATCAGTGCGCTGCCCGTGAACGGCGCGCCAAGGTGGGACCACCGGGCGAGGTCGAGATACACGGCCTGCTTCTCGCGCACGTCCAGGCAGACATCGTCCACCCGCCCGTTCGCGTCGAAGAGGACGACGGTGTAGCGCGTGAAGCCCGGTTTCGGGACGACGTTCGTCACGGCGATCTCGGTGCGGCTCCCGGACGAGCCGGGCAACGACACGTTTGGCAGGGCGATCAGACCGACGCCGCTCTCGAGGCCGCCGGTGCCGTGGCCGAGGCGCCAGTCGAAGGCGTCGGATTCGGTGAGAAGGTTGTAGGCGGCGCCGGCGATGGCCTTGGCGCGGTCGGAGCGCTCGTAGCGGATCAGCGTCGCGATGGCGGTGATGTCGTGGTCGGGAATGTCGCTGCCGCCCGGGTTCATCCAGTCCTGGCTCTCGACGCGCACGCTGCCGACCCAGTTGCCGGACAGCTCGTTGACGACCGGCAGGAAGAACGTCTGCGACCCGAGCGGGCAGACCCAGTCGACGAGCGTCGTCACGATGTCGCCGCTGCGATCGAAGAAGTAGACCTTGATCTTGGCGGCGTAGTCGTCCGACATGTTGAAGACCTGAACGCCGGTGTCCCAGCCCTGGTACTCGCTGTAGGTCAGGGGACCGTACAGCACGCGGCTACCGGCCGACGACTCGGTCCCAAGGTCGGGATCGTGCACGTCCAGCGGCTCGGCATTGTACGTGCTCAGGATATCGCGGCCGGCGATGTCGGCGACGATGGCGAGCGGCCGGGAGCTATGGACCTTGAAGCTACCCTGCCAGTCCGTCCCGGTGCATCGAACGGTGTCGATCGGCACCATATGGCCTGCCGGGATATCGAAGCGCCCGCACGGCTTGTCTTGAGCGCAATCGTCCCGTGCCTGGGCAACGACCTCGACCGACGCACACTCCGATGACGCGTTCTGGAGGTAGAGCGTCGTTGCGAACGTATCGACGCTGCTGTACACGAGCGGGAGCGCGTACGTGAGGTCGACATCAGGCCCCGCGCGCACCACGGTGTCGTGAAGTGCCACGCCCTGGTAGCTGGCCGACGCGCGGACCCCCGCATCCGCGCTCCCCGGGCACGCGCGATCGACCTCGACGGCGATCGCGCCGCCCTTCGCTTGGCCGAGCGGGATGCCGGCGTAGGTGCCGTCGGCGTCCCAGGCGCGCTTGAAGTCCGCGTATGCATTGCCGCCCTCACACCCCCGGAAGGCCATGCTGAGGGCGCCGCCTAGCGCGTCGGCGATCCAGCGGTCACCCGGGTCTGCCACGCCGATCGCGGAGAGTTTGGCGCCGCGGACACTGAACACGGCGCCGTTGTGCGCGAAGACGCTCTCGGGGCTGAACGTCCAGCGCGTGCCGGGCGCAAGCAGACCGGTGTATGTGGATAGCACGTCGCCGAGGCTTTCGTCACAGGCGTCGCCGCAGGCACCGGGAGCGTACCAGGTCACGAACAGGGCGGAGATCGGCGCCGTGTCGACGTTCATCACGTGGACCTGGCTGCTGCACCACGACCGTGACGTCACCGCCATGTCGTCCGGCACATCGGCGCCTTGGAGGCCAAGGACCGGAATGAACACCGCGTCGCCGGGCGGGAGGTACGGCCCGCCTTCGCCGGGCGCGTCGGAGCCGGTGAGGGGCAGCGAGGTGGCGCGGGGCGTCGGCTCATCGAGGCCGCGGTGGACGGCGGGGAGGTAGGCGAGGTGCGCGAGCCTGGGGAGATGCGGGGGCGTCGAGGACGGCGGGAGGGCGACGGTGGGGGTCGGGACAGCCGTCGGCGGCGTGCCGGTAACGGTGGGTCGCTGCGTTGGGGCGGGGCCGTAGGGCGTGACGGTCAGGCGCGGGCGGGGCGGCGGCGGCGGGGGGATGAAGCCCGGGCACAGAGGTATCGGCATCGTGGGGGGCCGCTGGAGCAGCGTCAGCGGGATGCCGACCATGGCCCAGGACGGTGAGGCGCCGCCGATCAGAGCAGGCGGCGGCTGCAGCGGGTCGATGGGCGGCTGTCGCGGCAAGGTTGCGGCGACGACGGCGAGCTGGACGGTATTGGACTGCCATTCACCCTTGGCGTCGAACACATCGTGCTCCCAGAAGTAGGCGCTGACGATGGCGCTGCCACGGAAGCCGGGGTTGACCCAATCCCAGCTGTCGAAATCGATGTACTCGACCTGTTCATCGTTCAGCTTCTGGCAGATGTAGTCGAGGAGGCCGTTCTGGTCGAAGATGTAGATCGTGAGATCCGTGAACCCGGGTTTTGTCGACAGGTTGGCCACCGCCAGATCCGTCGACGGCTGGCCGTCCCCGCCTCCTCTCATCACGTCGGGCAGGACGAGGAGCCCGACCTGTTCGGCCGGCGGCCGCTGCTCGACCTCCGGGCCGGTGACGACGAGGGGGTAGCTGAACCCGTCACTCGGGTCGACCGTTGAGCGGCCGAACGCATGGCCGATGAGGCGCGGCAGGTCGGCGACGGTCGTGCCGGGCAGCCACCAGCGCTGGCTCTCGATGCGGACCAAGCCGGTGAACCCGCTCGGTACGAACTTCGCCAGCTCGCTCGGCAGGATGGTCACCGCGCCGAGCGGGCACACGCGGCCGACCTTGTGCGTATTGATGATGTCGCCGCGGTCGAGGACGACGACGCGGACCTCGGCTTCGGTCGCGCGGCTCAGGTTCTGCACGACGAAGCCGGTGCTCCAACCCCGAACGTTGGCATACACCAGCGGCGCGCTGAGCATCATCCCGCCCGCCGTCCCCGTCCGCGGCGCCCATGCCTCGCCGTCCCAGCGCTGCTCGGTTTCGGCAGTGAGCGACGAGAGCGGACCGTCGACGCTCCAGCTGTCGACGACGATCGCCAGCGGCTGGTCGCTGTCGGCGGTACCGCCCTTCGGAAGGCCGCATGCCGATCCGAGAACGGTGCGGCGTTCGCCGGGCGCCAGCGTGAACACGTCGCACGTCGCCTGGCGGCCGCACTCGGCGGTCGGCATGAGTCGGACGGTGGCGCAGTGGAGGCCGGCATTCTGGACGTAGATGGCGTGCTGCGACGTTTCGCCAGGCAAGGCGCCGTCAACTGTAGCCGGGATCACGTAGCGGAACGTGCCGTCCGTCTGGAAGAACCCGCTGACATCGGCGCCCCCCAGGGCGCGGTAGGCCGCGGTCAGGCTAGGCGGCCTGGCGCCCTCCGGGCACGATCGGCCAACCGAGGCGGCGATCGCCCCGCCCGCTGCGCGGTCCAACGGCACGCCGTCGAACGACAGCCCGAGCGTGTACGCGCGCAGGAAGCGTTGCGCGTCGCCGCTGTCGCCGATGACGTTGAAGAAGAGGAGCTCGCACAGGTAGTCGCCCGCGATGTCGTCGAGGCCGAGGTCGACGTCGATCTCGCTGAGCAGCTTGGCGGTGAAGCTGAACAGCACGCCGCTGTGCGATCCGGTCGGGACCTGGCCACCGCTCAGGGTCCACGTGGTGCCCGGCTTGAGCAGGCCTGTGCACTCCACCTTCAGCGGTCCCGCGCTCTGGGGCGGGCAATCGCCCGGCGTCGACCACGTAATCAGGGCCGCCTTGGAGATGTCCTGGCCGACGTTTTGGACGACGATGGACGTGTCGCAGGCCGTACCGTCGCCGAGGCCGTCGAGGACGGGCAGGAAGAGGATGCCGTCGGCGGTGGCGGGGTGCCAGGCTTCCAGCGTGCCGGTTTGGGCGGCGGCGGCGCGGAGGGCGTGGGCGGAGGCCTGGGGAAGGGGAAGGGACTGAGGAAGGGACCAAAGGGACCAAAAGGACCAAAGGGACGTGATCGACAGAAGGGACGCGAGCGCGAGGGCGCCCAACGACGTAGTAGCGGCCGGGCGGGCCGTTCGCTCACCTGCACCCCACGCACTTGGCCTGGCCATTCTCCTGCTCCACATCCGTGCACCCTCCAGCGATCGCGTAGCGGTCCTTGTCCGGCGTCCCTTTGGTCCTTTTGGTCCCTTTGGTCCCTTTGCGCTGGTCCTTTGCCCAGACCCTTGCACCGGCTCCAAAGCGCTCCCAACGTCCCCCAAAGGAAGGGCTGGCGCACAGTGTCAGCAACGCCCGCCCGCTGTCAGGGACACCGCATACCGGCCGCAACGTTAGATGGCGCCCGCCCTTGGCCCCGCCAGCCCCCGCAACACCGCCCGCGCCGCCCAGTACCCGCACATCCCATGCACCCCCGCACCTGGCGGCGTGGAAGATGAGCACAGGAAGATCCGCGGGTCCGGCGTGGCATACGGGTTCCACCGCACCGCCGGTCGGAAGAACAGCTGCAGCCCGTCGTGCGACCCGCCGCCGATGTCCCCACCGACGTTGTTGCGGTTCCGCGCCGCGATCCCGGCGGGCGGCGTGGTCACTCGGGCCAGGACAACGTCCTTGAAACCCGGTGCGAACCGCTCGATCTGGCGTTCGACGGCATCCGTCATGTCGACCTCGCAGCCGAACGGCACGTGGCCATACGCCCAGAGCGTGTGGCGGCCGGCCGGCGCGCGCGTATCGTCCACGACGCTCTGCTGGGCGGCGATGACGAACGGACGATCGGGCACGCGGCCCGCGCCGACGTCGTGCTCCGCGCGCGCGATCTCGGAGAGCGTCCCGCCGACGTGGACCGTGCCTGCGCGGCGACATTCGGGCGTCGTCCACGGGACGGGCTCGGACAGCGCGTAGTCCAGCTTGAACACGGCGCTGCCGCGGCGGTAGCGACCCAGCTGGCGGCGATAGAACTCGCCGAACCGCCCGCCGAATCGGTCGCCGGCAATCCGGAGCAGCTGGTCGGGCGTCACGTCGAACACGTACGCGCCCGCCGGCGGCAGTTGGTCGATGTCGTCGATCGGCGACGACGTGACGACCTCGCCGCCATGCGCCGTCAGGCACCGCACCATCGCGTCCGCGATCTGCTGCGACCCGCCGCGCGCAACCGGCCAGCCGACGGCGTGGCCCGCTGCGCCCAGGATGATGCCGAACGATGCGGTGAAGAGCCGATCCAGCGGCAGCGCGGCGTGTGTGGCGTGGCCCGCGAACAGCGCCCGCGCCCGCTCGCCCGCGAACGTGCGCCGCGCGACGCTCTCGGCCGACCGCAGCGCGACGGCACCGAAGCGGGCGAGGAGGAGCGGGTGGCGCGGGACGCGGGTCACGGGTCCGAGCGTGGCCTGCATGAGTGCCGGCCATGCGTCGACGAACGGCCCCATGAGGCGCGTGTAGGCGCGTGCATCCGCGCCGAGGCCGTCAGCGGTCGCGGCGATGTCGCGCCAGAGCGCCACCGCGGTCCCGTCGTCCAGCGGGTGGGCCAGCTGGACGTCGGGCTCGCACCACTCCAGCCCGTAGTCCTCGAGACCCGCCCAGCGGAAGAACGGCGACGAGCGGGCCAGCGGGTGGACGGCCGAGCAGAGATCGTGCCGGAAGCCGGGCAGCGTCAACTCCGCCGATCGCAGTCCGCCGCCGACGGTCGCCTCGGCCTCGTACACGCGCACCGACCGGCCGGCGCGGGCGAGGGTGATGGCGGCGGCGAGGCCGTTGGGGCCGGAGCCGACGACGACGGCGTCGAGCGTGGGTGACATCGTGATCTCCCTCTTGCGACGTCGTCTGCGATGTCGTTCACGGCTCCGATGACCGCCCCCGTCGCCTCCACCATCACCATGTGCCCCGCCCGCGTGTCGGGCGGGTTGGGCCGTGGGCCGTTGGGGATGCGACGTCCTCAGGCCGGCAGGCTCTCCAACGCCCCCAGCCACGTCTCCACCGCCATTCCCGCCATCGCCCCCTGACCCACGGATGTGCTGATCTGCTTCCACGTCGGATCGGCGATCTCGCCGCAGGCATAGACGCCCGCGAGGTTCGTGCGCATCCGGTCGTCGATCTGGAGGTAGCCGTGCTCGTCCATGTCCAGGATGCCCTTGAACAGGTTGGAGTTGGGGTAGTGGCCGATGAAGACGAACACGCCGGTCGCATCCAGCGTCGACGTTTCGTTCGTCTCGACGTTGCGGACGTGGACGCGCGTCACGTCGCGATCCCCGTCGATGGACTCGATGACGGTGTTCCAGATGAATGCGATCTTGGGGTTGGCGAACACCCGCTCCTGGAGCTGCGGCCCGGCCCGCAGCTGATCGCGGCGGTGGATCACGCGGACGGTGTTCGCGAAGCGCGTCAGGAAGAGCGCCTCCTCCATCGCGCTGTCGCCGCCGCCCACGACGAGCACGTCGTGGCCCTTGAAGAACGCGCCATCGCATGTGGCGCAGTAGCTCACGCCGCGTCCGGTGAACTCGACCTCACCCGGCACGCCGAGCAGCGTCGCCGACGCGCCGGCCGAGACGACGACCGCCCGCGCCCTCAGCTCGCCGCTGTAGGTACGGACCGTCTTCACGGGGCCGTCCAGCTCGATGCCCGTCACCTCGTCGTAGATCAACTCGGCGCCGAACTTCTCGACGTGCGCCACCATCCGCTTCGTCAGGTCCTCGCCGGACAGGTCCTCGTAGATGCCGAGGTAGTTGTCGATCTCGTACGTAATGGACACCTGGCCGCCCAACTGCGGACCGACGATGACCTTGGTGTCCAGGTTCGCGCGGGCGGCATACAGCGCGGCGGACATGCCGGCGGGGCCGGAGCCGATGACGATGACGTCGTGGATGAGGAGGTCACTGGACATGGGGAGCGCGCCTATCTGCAGACGCGGAGCCCCGGAGAGCGTGGGGGCCTTCGCGTCGGGTGAGGGCGGACGATGTGCCGGGGCCGGCCGGGCCCCCGGTATCGTCGCATCGGACGTGCCGAGCGTTACCCACATTCTAGTCCAGGGATTGCGCCCGACCGCAGCTGCATCGGTCACCGCATCGATCATCGCAGCGATCTCCGCAGCGATCTCCGCACCGGTCACCACAGCGGCGCGTCGTTCCATCCTTGCTCCCCGCCCGGCCATGCCTATCCTGTGACCGCCATGAACGACACGCACGCTCCCGAGCACGCCGCCGAGCTCCGCGGCCTCCCCTCCGCCGTCTGGCGCTTCGGCCAGGACCGCCGCTTCGCCCTCCTGCGCGGTCTCGTCGACGTCACCGGCGGGGACGCCCTCGACCTCGGCTGCGGCCTCGGCGTCTACACGGCGCGGATGGCCGAGGCGGGTGCGCAGGCGATCGGCACCGAGATCGAGTGGCCGCGGGCCGTCGAGGCGCGGCGGCGGGGGATCGACGTCCTGGCGGCCGTGGGCGAGCACCTGCCGTTCCCCGACGGCACGTTCCGGGCGATCCTCAGCCACGAGGTCCTCGAGCACGTCCGCGACGACCGCGCCACCGCCGCCGAGGCCGTCCGGACGCTCGCGCCGGGCGGCCGGCTGATCGTCTTCGTCCCGAACCGGCTCTGGCCGTTCGAGACGCACGGCATCATCTGGCGGGGCCGGTACCGCTTCGGCAACATCCCGCTCGTGAACTGGCTGCCGGACGCGCTGCGCAATCGCCTGGCGCCCCACGTCCGCGTCTACACCCGCCGCTCGCTGCGCGCGCTGTTCGAAGCGCACCGCGACGACGTCGACATCGTCCACCACGGCTGCATCTTCCCGGGCTACGACAACCTGGCGGCGCGGCGGCCGGCGCTTGGGCGAATCGCGCGGGCAGTGACGTACGGCCTGGAACGGACGCCGCTGCGATGGTTCGGGTTGTCGCACGTGATCGTGGTGGAGCGGCGAGCGATCGCTGCGGGTCGGCCGCCGCGTAGCCGCGGCCGCGCGCGCGCCCCCGATCGCGCACGAGCAACCTTCCTCGTGCTCGCCGCCGCGCTCGTCCCTGCCCTGATCGCCGCCCGGCCGCACCCACCCCACCCAGATGCGCGGCCCATCGCTGCCGATGGACCCGCCCGCGCCGTCCGGATCGCGTCGGCCCAGGAGCCGGGGCTGCATGTGCACCTCCCGCTCCTCGTCCGGCTCGCCACACCCCGGCACGCCACGCCGTTCGCAGGTCCCGCCCCGGCGACGCCCACGGCGTCGTCGATCCCCGGGGCAACGCCGACCGCATCGCCCACGCCGACGGCGACGTCCTCCACCGCCGGCCCGATCCCGTCCGACTTCGCGCCCTTCGGCGTCGTCCGGCTCGAGCCGGAGCTCCGGCTGGACGGGAGCGGGAGCGTCGTCGACAGCCTGGCCTTCTGGGAAGCGCCGGCCGCCGAGGACACGCTGCTGCTCGTCACCGCCAAGGGCAACCGGCGCGTCGAGGTCTGGCGGTGGCCGTTCGAGGGCGCGGAGCGGCCCGCGCTCCAGGATCCCGGCTTCTCCGACGGCTCGGTGGTCAACGGCATCGTCGTCGATCAGGACCTGGATCGCGTCTACGTATCCGTGTCCCGGCCGTCGTCCACCATTGCGGCCTTCGCGCTGCCCCGGCTCGCGTCCCTCGGCGCGCTCGTCGCGGGCCGGGTGGATCTGCGCACCGAGCCCAACCTGGCGCTGCTCACGCTCTCCGACGGTGCCAAGCGTCTCTACGCCTCGGCCGACGACCGGGTGTATGCCTTCGATCCGGCGGACGGCGCGGCGCTGGGCAGCTTCCAGACGGGGCACGCCGTGGAGACGCTGCTGGCCGACGACGTCGAGCACATCCTCTACATCCCGGACGAGACCCGCCACGGCGGCGTGTTCGCCTACCGCCCGGACGGCGGCCCGTTCGAGCGCGGCGGCGTGGCGCACTTCGGCGGCGGGGGCATCTTCGAGGCCGACGCCGAGGGCATCGCCCTGTACGCATGCCGCGGTCCCGATGGGCGCGACGACGGCCGCGGCCTCGTGATCGTGTCCGACCAGAAGATCGACGCGTCCGATTTCGAGTTCTTCGACCGCCGGAGCTGGGCCCACCTCGGTCGGCTGGTCCTGAACGGCGTCCGCCTCACGGACGGCATCGCCTCGACCCGGCAACCGCTGCCCGGCCATCCCGACGGCCTCTTCGCCGCCGTGAACGACGACACCGAGGTCGCCCTCGTCGGCTGGGACCGCATCGTGGCGGCCACCGGACTCCGGTGCGAGGACGGGCCGGCGGTCACAGCGACCCCGTCGGCGTCGCTGCGGCGCTAACCCGTCCCCCCTGCCATCCGTTGTGCCTACGAAGGCGCACCCCTCGCCGCTGGGAGACCCCCCATGAAATACCTGGCCCCGATCCTTGCCGTCCTCCTCGCCGCCCTCGCGGGCACCGGCGTCTCGGCGCAGGACGAACAGCCGCCGACGGCGTTCTTCGTCGACGCCGCGGGGCGGGCGCGCGTCCAGGTGGCCTCGACGCCGGACCGGTACTACGTGCTGTACGTCCGCGACACCCTCCCCGCCGGCCCCGAGCACGCGGTTGCGATGGCGCTCGGCCGCGAGGGCACGACGACGCTGACCGAAGGGCTCGCGGCCCACCCCGAGGCGCACTACCGCGTCGTTCGCTATCCGCTCGCGGCGCCGGGCGACCAGGACGGCGACGGGATGGACGACGTCACGGAGTTCAACGACGTGGGCCGGCTCGGCCCGTTCAATGCGTCGCCCGCCATCGACATCGTCAACGGCGCCGTGGCCATCCCGGACCGGGCGGCGTTCGAGGCGCTGTCGTACCAGGGCGAGGAGGTGGCCATCGACGGTCACCTCAAGGACCTGGAGTTCGTGAAGTTCTACATCCTCGATGCGAACACCGAACGCCCCAGGGTCTACTTCATGAACTCCGTCACGCACCGGGCCCACGGCAGCTTCGCGCGCGCCATCGGCATCCCCGGCGGCGGGCGGGGCGGGGGCGGGCGCGTGCCCGGGCAGATGCGCGGCGAGATCGTCTACCACCCTCACGTCGTTGGCCCCGGCGGAAGCATGGGCGTCTACCGCTTCGAGTTCGAGCCGAACGACAACTATGCGTTCGCCGACGTGCGGATGGCCTACGAGCTCTTCGCCAGGAACATGCCGCTCCTGCAGAACAACTGGTTCTACTACCCCATGCCCAACGCGGCCCTGCCGCGCTACCGCCAGGAGAAGGCGCTCTACGACGCCTCGCGCATCAAGATCATCCTGGACGACGAGATCTTCGGCCCGACGCGCTACCTCCCGCTGAACCTGGCCGAGGGCTACGGGCTGCTCACGGTCATGGACCCCAACGCGCGGCCGAACCCGCGGGACGTCGTGATCTACGCGGCGCTGCCGAACGAGATGCCGCGGGTGGCGGGCATCCTCACCACCGTGCCGCAGACGCCGCTGTCGCACGTGAACCTGCGCGCCATCCAGGACGGTGTCCCCAACGCCTACATCGCCGATGCCCTCCAGGATGACGCCGTCACACGCCTTGTCGGCAAGCACGTCTACTACAAGGTGGCCGCCGCCGGCTACGTGCTGCGCGAGGCGACGCTGGCCGAGGTCGAGGCCCACCATGCCGCGCGCCGCCCGGCCGAGCCGCAGGTTCCGGTCCGCGATCTGACCGCCGCCGCCATCGCGCCGCTGGACACGATCGGCTTCGCCGACTGGCCGCGCTTCGGCGTCAAGGCCGCCAACGTGGCCGCGATGCGACGCTTCGGCTTCCCCGAGGGCGCGATCCCGGACGGCTTCGCGGTCCCGTTCGCGTTCTACGACGCCTTCATGACGCACAACGGCTTCTACGACGACGTTCGGGCCATGCTCGCCGACCCGACGTTCCAGGGCGACTACGACGTCCAGGAGGCGCGGTTGGCGGCGTTCCGGGACAAGATCGAGGACGGCACGATGCCGCAGTGGATGATGGACGCGCTGGCGACGATGCAGGCGTCCTTCCCGGTCGGCCAGCCCATCCGCTGCCGGTCCAGCACGAACAACGAGGATCTGCCGGGCTTCAGCGGCGCCGGCCTCTACGACTCGTACACCCACCGGCCCGACGAGGGACACATCGCCAAGACGATCAAGCAGGTCTTCGCCAGCACCTGGACGTTCCGCGCCTTCGACGAGCGCCAGTACTACCGCGTCGACCACTTCCAGACGGCCATGGGCGTGCTCGTGCACGCCAACTACGAGGACGAGGCGGCCAACGGCGTGGGCGTGACGACCGACCCCATCTACGGGACCACCGGCTCGTACTACCTCAACACGCAGGTGGGCGAGAACCTGGTGACGAACCCGGACGCGCTCTCCGTCCCCGAGGAGATCCTCCTGGGCGCCGCCGAAGGCAGCGGCTACACCATCGTGCGCCCGTCCAACCAGGTGGCCGACGGCCGGCAGATCCTCGCCGACAAGCACCTGGACTCCATGCGGCGCTACCTCGGCGTCATCCGATCGGAGTTCCAGTCCCTCTACGACGAGGCGGCCAACCCGAACTTCCACATGGAGGTCGAGTACAAGGTCACCGCGGACGACGTCCTGGAGATCAAGCAGGCCCGGCCGTGGATCTCCGACGGGGCGGCGACGGAGCCGGGGGGTGCGACGCCGACGCCGGGGCGGACGTCCGCGGCGACGGAGCGGGCGACGGAGCGGGCGACGGCGATGCCCACCGCGAGGCCGACCGCGAGGCCGACGCCGGAGGGCGGGGCGCGCCATACGGTGTGGTTGCCGCGGGTACTCAATCGGTGATGGAGCGGCGGCGCGGATCACGGCTTGAGGTCGACTTCGCAGACAGCCTCAAAGGAGTTCCACCCATGCCGTGCCGAGCGTGTTCCATCCTGCTGCTGGCCTGTTTCCTCGGCATCGTGGCGACCTCGAGCGGTGCGCCCGCGCTGGCGGCGCCGCGAGACGACGGGGTCGAGGGGGCCGACGCAGCCCGCGGCACCGTCGCGGCGACCGATGCGCCGTGGCTGCCGGCGAGCACCGCCAACGGCATCGCCTTCTTCCCGTTCGCGGCGCCGCCACGGGTCGAGCGTTTCGACCTGGCGACGGGCACGTGGCTTTCGACGTTGCCCCTGACGGACGTGCCGACCGCCTTCCGTGCCGGCGACGACGCCCTGTTCGCGGCCTACGGCCCGCGGGTCGTCCGGATGGCGCCGGACGGCACGGGCGAGGTCCCGCTGTACGCGGCCGAGTGGTCCGTCGTCGACCTGCTCCTGGTGGCCGGATCGCTTGTCGTGGCCGAGAACGCGCGGCTGACGAGCGTGCACCCGGTGACCGGGGCGCCGATCGGCCGGGCCACGTTCACCGGCGTGGCGGGGCTGTCCGTCGCACCCGTCGCACGCAAGCTCTTCTGGCACAGCACCGGCGTCATCCCGAACGACATCCTGTGGACCGCGCTGAACGCGGACGGGACGTTCGGCGGCACGATCGAGAGCCCCTATCACGACGCCTACCCCCGCGGCACCCGCACGTTCGTCCTGCCGGGCGAACGGCTGGTCGCCGACGACTCGGGCATCGTGTACGACACGGCCGAACTCGGCTACTCGGGCAGCCTGGGCGGTGCCTTCACCGACCTGACCGCGCTCGGCGACACGATCGTCCTCGCGCGCCCCGACGCGCTTGTCGCGCTGTCGTCGGACCTGATCGAGATCGGACGCTTCGTGCCGGAGGCGCCGGCGCTGGCCGTGGCGAGTGACGGCGACGTCGTGTACACCTTCGCCGCGGCCACACCGCGCGGCGTGGCCGCGACCGCCGTGCCCCTGAGCGCGTTCCGGCCCCGCCCGCCCGCGCCGACCGTCGACCCGAGCGGCCTGGCATACACGCCGGACGCCATCGCCGCCGGTCGCGACGGCGTCCTCTACATGCTGTCCAAGGCGCACCGCAACGTGTTCCGGTGGTCCGTGCCGGGGCGGAGTTACGTGGCCGCGATCCCGCTCCTCGACGCGCCCGAACACATGGCGTACGGCGACGATCCGCGGCGGCTCTTCCTGGCCTACGCCGACGGTTCGATCTCCCGGATCCTCCTGGACGACGATGCAGCCGAACGGCCGTTCGCGCAAACCCCGCTGCCCACCCAGGGCCTGGCCGTGGCCGGACCGTTCCTCTTCGCCAGCGACCGCAGCGGCGGGCGCCACACGACGCACTTCGTATTCGCGCCGAACGGGGGCCGGATCAGCGCGCATGAGTGGAACGAGCTCTCCGACGCGTACGTCTGGAGCGCCGTCCGACGGCGGATGTATTACTTGGACGACTACACGATCCCGAGCGAGCTCCTCGCCGAGGAGATCGACGAGTTCGGTCGCATCGCCGGCGAGTTCGAATCGCCGTATCACAGCGAGTTCGAAGTCGACCACCCGGTGCGCGTCGCGCCGGACGGGAGCGTCGTCGTGCTGGGCACGGGCGACGTCTACGAGGCGATCGGGCTGCGGCAGATCCGCAACCTGTCGACGCGGATCGACGACGCCGCCTGGCAGGCGGGTCGACTGTTCACGATCACCCGCGCTGCCGAGGGCACGCGCGTGCGGGCGTGGGGATCCGATTGGAAGGTCATCGGCGAGCGCACGATCGACGGTCGTCCGCTGCGTATCTTCCCGACCGACGACGGCCTCGTCGTCGTGACGCTGCGGCTGGGCGTTCCGCGCTTCCGGATCCTGCGCGCCGACGCCGGGCTCGAGCGGATCTTCGCCAGCGCCGTGCCGCCCGGTCTCGCGCTGCCGCTCACCCTGCGCGATCGCTGACGGCACGGCGGGATGGGGCCCGATTCGGCTGGTGGACTCGCCCCGATTCGGCATGCGGACTGCGTCGAAGTACGCATGCGTACCGGGAGGTCATTCAGAGGTGATGTCGGGCCGCCCGGCACACCGAGGCGCTTGCGGACATCGACGACGCCCACCGGCGGGCGATGGCGCACATGCGGGACACCGAGCGGATCCTGACCGTGCGCGTCGCCAACATCGCCGGCAAGGCCGCCGCGACGCTCTTCGCAGACGCGTGTCCCGCGCACCATGCATTGCGGGCGGCCCGCGGGCGACGCATGCGTCGCCCCCACGCGGACGTCGGATGGGGACGCGGCGGTCCGGCGTCATGGGCGGGGATCACGGGCGCCGGTAGCAAATGCACCGCGGCCCCCTCGTTGGTGTCGAGGGGGCCGCGGTGGTCGATCGAATCAGGTGTCGGAGGTCGATCGGTCAAACCGTGCGATGTTGTCGCGTCGTGTGGTCCGTGTGGTCGTGTGGTCCGTGTGGTCCGTGTCGTCGTGTGGTGCGTGAGAGCGCGCGTGCCGTTCCCGTTCGGCGGCGGGGCGGCGTCGGGGCTTTCGTCGCTGGGGTTAGTAGTTCGTGCGGGTTCGAAGTTGGATCGTCCAGTTCAGGAGCTTGCCCTGGTCGCCGGCGCCGTTGTCGGTGATGCGGAGCGTCCAGTCGTCGCCGGGGTACTCGCCTTCGAAGAGGCTGAGGGCGTTGCCGGCGGTCTTGTACTTGCCGCCGATCGGGGCGCACACGCTGCCGATCAGCGTCGCGGCGTCGTCGTCGAGCTCGGCCACGATCCCGCTG
>Ga0138256_10002810_pt1 | contig 18541 bp, 13 predicted proteins | sample KNB2016incub_MG_FD_105486 | JGI IMG/M metagenome (GOLD analysis project Ga0138256, IMG submission 105486) | Active sludge microbial communities from wastewater in Klosterneuburg, Austria - KNB2014incub_MG | ecosystem: Engineered > WWTP > Activated sludge > Unclassified | place: Austria... | reverse complement strand
GAAGTGGAAGCAGGGTCAGTGGCGCTTGACGAGTTTGTGGTTTTCATGAGACACTCTTTAGCGCATGCAGACCACCAAACCCAGGTCAAAACACGTGCTTTTGATTTTTTCTCAACCTCTCCGCGTGAGTTCGCATCCGCGATGGCCGCCTGATATCGCTGATCCAGAGCATCCTTCTCCGTCTGGTCTTTCGCCTTCCGCACGTTGGGGCAAAGCAAACCGTGGCAACAGTGTGGGCAATACCGCCAGTCGAACGGAATTTCGAAAGTGCAGTGTTCGCAGAGTTCCGGAGTCATACGAATGGCCAGCTACATTCCTGTTCACAACGATAGGGGGAATGCGGCAGTATAGCACCTGCGCGGTGCTGATTCACTGCCTGAGGCGCATTTCTGGTTTGATTTCCGGTCGGCGTTTAAGTTCATTCGCGTCAATTCGCGGTTCAAAACCGTTCCACTCGGACGGCTAACGCCATTCCGCTCGCCTGTTTGGATTCGTCGCGAAGAAGGTCGGTCGAATCACCGCCCCGCCGTTTGCCATTGCTTGATTGCTTCCATCGGGTAGACCAGCATCAGGACATTCAGAGTCAAACAATCGCGGATACAGACCAGAAGAATGAGTTCCGTCGCTGCGGCGAACATGAGTGACCGGAATGCTCGCAGTCGAAATGCGATCGCATATCCAGCGGCGCAGGCGAGAATGTCGGACACGGAATTCGCGACGGAATCCCCGATGTAGTCTTTGGCGATGGTAGTTGTGCGGTAGCGTTCGATGATGAACGGTGAGTTTTCCAGAACCTCCCATCCCACCTCGAGCACGATCGCCGCAAGGAACCTGGCCCAGCCGGGCACTGAGCGCGGCAGCCAGAAAAGCAGTCCGCAAAAGAGGACTCCGTGAAGCACATGCGACGACGTGTACGGATCGATCAGATGCTGCGAATTGTGAGATGACCAGATATCCCACGAGCACAGCCACCAGCCGCCGCATTTACACCAGAGCGGTTGCCCCATCAGTCGCAGAGTGACGGCCGCAGCCACAATCACGATCGCCGAAGCCCAGATTTTCCAGTCACCGTCCTGGCGTTGGAGATCAGAGTCAGTTGTCTTCGGCATGGTCGTTTTGCTCTGTGTTCTGAAAATCTGCAACGTTCCGGGTCTCTTTGTGCGAACGGCCCTGCAAAACAATTACCTACCGGAATCGCTCTCGGAGAAGCCCGGCTTTTTTGAAAAGCCGGGCTTCTGATCCGACTGGCGGTTGCGAGTTTTGACGGGCAAGAGTGCCCGTCCTACGGTTGTTTCACGCTGTCGCTCGCGGTGACGGCGATCAGTCCCTTGAAAACCAGGGCGATGACTTCCGGGAGATGCGGAGTCGAAAACAGGCGTTCGTTTTCTTCGACCGAGAGACCATTGTGCAGGCCAGCGATGCCGCTCTTGTTGAAGAAGTCCACCAGTTTCGTGTAGTCGATCCTCTCTTCAGTGTCGGGGGCATGCTGGTTGTAGTACTCGCACGCCGCGCGGTAGTCGTCGTTTTGAAATTGCGCCTGCTCGGTCAGGCTCGGTGGCCGCTGTCCCTGGAGGCTTTCCAGGACAGCGCCGGTCGCGCCGCCGTAAGCACCAATCAGATACAGCGGTTTCCCGGCTTTCATGAATTCATAGGCCTCTTCGACGACGCCGGGGTATTTGCCTTTGTAACCGATCAGCCGTCCGCCCAGCAGAATCTGGGCGTCGTTATCCCTGGCCAGCCGCTCGCGCATTTGGGTCAGACTCCGGCACCAGGCATAGGTATTCTCGGCGGTACTGGGAGGCAGATAAGTCTTTGGATCAAGCCCGGCAATGTCGGGAGCGGGTAGTGGAATGATCTGTGCGGAATTCTGCAGTTCCGCCCGCTGCGCCACAGTCAGTTTGAGATGAATGGGCCATGCGAGATAGTTCTTGATACGATTGGCTGAACTGCCACCAGCGCCTTTGTAGGTACTCACAAGGTCGAACAGTGTGTGCGTAAAGCCGCCCGCCCGGAGATCGCCTCCATAGGCAATGGTCGCTCCGGCCGCGAGCATGTATCTGGCAAATTCGACCAGCGCGTCGCGCAGATGGATTGCACTAAATCCCAGCGATTCCAGATCGGGACTTTCCGAAATGGAGATACCGAGCACGCGTCCGACCAGAGGGTTGTTAGTGGGATTCATGTTGAGTGGTTCTTAATCCAGTGTTGGACGAGCGGAAGCATCGTCGGCGTCACGAAATGAATATTGGGTGCCAGGTCTTCGAGCAGACGAAGTTCTTCATCACCCAGTGGCGGGTCGGGATAGACGACATACAGCGGGTTCTCCGGTGTGCGTGCCGTTTGACGGGCTTTCGACGCCATTTTGAGGACGGTGAACAGTTCGGGCGAATGGCCTACCACCTCGGTATTTTCCGGAAGTTCAAAAGTTCTGATCAATTCTCGTTGAAACAATTCACGGAAGCGGGTGCCCAGTACTTCAAACAGAGTCAGATCGAGTACATCCTGAATCTGTTCACTGTTCTCCGCAAGCTCGAACTTCCAGCGGATAGTTGGAACGTTGCCGAGATACGGAAAACTGCGGGGTTCGCGATTGCTTACGGCGTTAACGACGACGACTGGTCGATCCAGACGTTTCGCGTTGATGACTTCCCACAAGCACCATTCGCGGGTGGCGTAATAATCCGTTTGCACGCAGATGATGGCCGACTCTTCAAGGGCAGAAAGCAACTCGCTGGAGAATCGATATCCCACCGCAATATCGTTGGCGTCGAAAAAGGATTTCAGCGAAGTGTCGGCGATATGGTCCCGGATCGCCGCCGCGACGTTCGCTCCGTCCGCCTTGGCGTGACTGATGAACATGCGAATCGGAGGTGCGCTCTGGACCGTACCTTCGGCAGTGACTCGTGGCACGTGGTAAAGTAAGCGGCTCAGCTCATGCACCAATTTTCCGATCAGGAACGTTGCCTGGCGTTCGGCGAACGTTGGGTTGCTTGCTGCCGCTGCTACCGATGCCGGTGGCCTCTCCTTCACTTCGAACAATCGAATGAAGTTGGTGTCTGCGACGGGAAAATTGAAGGAATTGAAATTCACGGCGACGGGAAACAGTCTGATCTTTCCCGCTGAACTGGAAGCCGCCTGATCCAGTCCTGTGACATACGCCCTCCACTCATCGCTGACGACCATGTTGTCATCCACCAGAACGATGATGGCCGAGTGATCCGCGTCGTCAAACGGAATCGCTCTGGGCAATGCTGAATCTGCCGCGACTGGAAACGAACGAAAATACACCGGAATCCCGGGAGTCCTCGCAAAAGTGTCGTCCACATTTCTGGAGAACACGTTGAACAGCTTGTTCGCGATAGACGCGCCGTCGGAGTAGTCCGGATGCCAAAGGACGTACAACGTCAAAGGAGACTTAAATGGCGATCGCATTTTAGTGTTGCTGCCTCTGGTGAAGTTGAATGCTGGTTCGCACGTCGCACTGTGGACACAAACCAGGCAGTCGCGTCGTTGGAACAGTCTCAAAATAAAGTACGTCAGCCTTTCCAAGCTGACTTGTTCTGCTTCATGTCAGGCTAAAAAGCCTGACATACTTTTCGGGAATGTTCCGCAATGTCCTGGCCGTAAGTCATGTCCACAAGATGGGATTCGAAATGTTAACGACTCATGCAACCTCGGTCTATTGATCTGCGTTACACCTTCAGTTAGATCGCGCAGCTCGAAACCCGGGGCTTCCTTCGCTCCGCTCATTCCAGCCCCGGCCACCCGACCGCGCCGAGGGGTCGCATTCTACCCTCCTGAAAGCGCGCCCCAAATAATGAATGGTTCGGTGCCGACGGCGATTGGCTCGGGGAGCGGCGTGTCCGCTGGATCATGAGACAGGTCTCGTTGGCAGCCGAAGTAGCGAAGGAACGGACGACGTTTCTTAGTCACGTGATCGCGGACGGTGCCGCAGAGCATGGGATAGCGAGCTTCGATTGCGTCGAGGATTGAACTGGCCGTGATTGGAACTTCGACCTCCAGCGAAATTTCGGCACCGACGCGAGCCAGATTTTGCAGGTGATACGGCAACTCAACTCGGATTGCGGCGGTCGTCATGGCAGCGTCTGAACCTCGACGGACAACACGGCGGGCAGATCACGGACAATCGCCGTCCAATGATCGCCACCATCCGGTGAAACGTAAACCTGGCCGCCCGTGGTGCCGAAGTAGATGCCGCCACTGTCGAGCGAATCGGTGGCCATCGCGTCTCGCAGGACGTTGACGTAACAGTCCTGCTGAGGCAATCCATTCGTGAGTGCCTCCCATTCGGTGCCGCCCGTGCGACTGCGGAAAACGCGGAGTTTGCCGTCGTGGACGTAGTGTTCGGAGTCGCTCTTGATGGGAACGACGTAGATGGTCTCTGGCTCGTGAGCATGCACTTCAATTGGGAAGCCAAAGTCCGTTGGCAGGTTGCCGCTGATGTTGGTCCAGAGTTCGCCTGCGTTGTCAGTACGCATCACGTTCCAGTGCAACTGCATGAAGACAACATCGGGACGCGATGGATGGAGTGCCAGCCGATGCACGCAGAAGCCGATCTCTGCGTTCGGGTCCGGAAGATACTTCGATTTCAGACCGCGATTGATGGGCTTCCATGTCGCGCCTCCGTCATCTGTGCGAAACGCGCCGGCCGCCGAGATGGCGACGTAGATGCGCTGCGGATTGCTGGGATCCAGCAGAATCGTATGTACCGCCAGTCCGCCGGCTCCGGGTGCCCATTGAGAGCCCTGCTGATCGCGGAGCCCGGGGAGTTCTTTCCAGGAAACGCCGGCGTCAGTTGAGCGGAACAACGCGGCGTCTTCCGCTCCGGCGTAAACAGTGTCCAGATCCGTGAGCGATGGTTCAAGATGCCAGATGCGTTTGAATTCCCATGGATGTGGCGTTCCGTCGTACCACATATGTGTGCCGGGATCACCTTCGTAGACGAACTTGTTGCTGACTCCGACCGGCATGCCCGACGGTTCTGGTACTGCTTCGCCGCCCGGCTGTTCCCACGACTTGCCGCCATCGTTAGAACGCTGAATGACCTGGCCGAACCAGTCGCTGCACTGCGATGCATAGATTCGGTTTGGGTCTACAGGTGATCCCTTCATATGGTAAACCAACCAGCCGGCAAAGAACGGTCCTGCCACATCCCATTTCTCTCTCTTGCCGTCCGCTGACAGGATAAACGCGCCCTTTTTTGTCCCCACAAGGACTCGGACATTGGCCATGATTGTTGGCTTTCAGAAATGATTGACGAGTTGAACATCGCTAAATTCACTGTGGGGATTAAACAGAGATTTTTTGATCCGGCAAGGCAACTCTGAGTATTGATTCGGGAAATTTAATTCTTACGAGTCCGCTGTGTGGCGTCGGCTGCAAAACCAGCCTTACTGACTTGTAACTTTCGGGCCTGCTAATAACATGACCCGCAGAATGTTTTGTTTGGAGTTGAAGGAACTTCAGCCAATTGTACGCAGTCTCCACGTCGCTCACGGCCCACCTCGCTGATTCCGGATTGTAGGCAATGCAGCCTGAATCCCGGATGCTCGAATGAATTTTTATTCCTCACAACGGAAGACAAACCATGAGCACCTGGCCCGACAAGTTGAACGAAATTCAATCTGGAGAACTGTTCGCGGGTCGGGAAAATGAACCACATGTGTTCGCGGACTGGGAATGGAAACCTGACGCTCAGGACAAGTCTGCCGCGTGGGAGCTGTACACCGAGATCCGCACGCGGATCACAACTCAGCCGCTGGCCTACCGTCATGGCGACGAAGAGACAGCGTTGACCAGTGTCTACAATGTGTTCGACCTGACACGCACGGCGATCAAGAAGCACGACGGTTGCAGGCATTTCGCCACGCTGGCGGTCCATGTGCTCAATGTTCACATTCGTCCGTTTACGGCCTGCTGGCATAAGGTCAAGGTGGATGGACGCCTCAGCAGCAGCGACACACGTCACGAATTTCGCCGTGAGTTGACGAAGCTCCAGGGCAAGCTGCGACTCTTCATGCGGCTTCTGGGATGTCTTGCTGAAGGGGACGACTTCCGGCCTGGGACGGAATCCGGGATCGAATCGGCAGACGTCTATCCAGCGTACGATCTGGGAGCTGCCATTCCGTTTGGTCTCAAGGATAGCCCGATTCCGATCCGCAACGCCGCTGCGATTGACGAAGCAGAACGACGGGAAGTTCTCGCGCGGCGTAAAGCGTATGGACTCGACGAGAACCCGGATGCTGTCGGCCTCGCGATCTCCGGCGGCGGCATTCGTTCATCGACGTTTTCGCTGGGCGTCGTCCAGTATCTGGCCCGCAAGGGCATCATCAAGTCGGTTGATTTTGTTTCGACCGTTTCTGGTGGCGGGTATCTCGGATCGTTTATCAGTTCCTATCTGAATGATCCGGAAAATCCGAACGCCACTCTTGATCCTGCCCCGAAACAACACCCGGCGTGGCCGTTTGGCAGGCTCGGCGACATCGAATCAAAAGCGATCCGCCACCTGCGCAATCACAGCAAATACCTTGGCGAAGGTGGATTCAAGACCCATGCCCTGGCTCTGGGGCAAGTGCTGTATGGCATTGCGGTGAATCTGTTTCTGGTCCTGCCACTGATTCTGCTGGCAGTCCTGGCAGCCCGTTATTTTCTGCGTGACTTATTCCTGGACGCGATTAGATCGCCCGTGTCATATCCGCCCAGGGAGATGTTGAATGCGACGGTGACGTTCGCCCTGGTCCTGCTGGGATCTGTCATCATTCTGCCTGTCATTCAGAACCTCGGACGAAACGCGAGTCCGAAGAGTAAAAAACGGAGGGCTTTTTCCAGCTGGTACGAACGCTGGTGGTGTGTCGGGCTGTTTGTCTCGATGGTTGCCGTCCTGCTGTGGGACGCACTGCCCCTGGTCTATCGGCTGTATGATCACCTGGTTCATCCGAAGGGTAGTTCCACCGGCCGTCTGGTAACACTGGACGACGATTCCCGGACCATGCTGATCGCGGGGCTGGCTGGTGCCGGACCGTTTGCGGCGGCGGCACTGCGATTTCTTGCACAGCGTGCCGGCTTCTTCAAGAAGATCGCAATGGCACTGCTTATGATTTCCGGACCGTTTTTCTTCTTCGTCGCCTTTCTGGTGCTCAGCGATTACTTCGTGGTTCAAACCAGAGCATTTCACGTTTTTGGGTGGCTTGTCGATCGCACGCTGGCTCTCTGGATCCTGCTGGCCATCGTGTCATTCTACACCGCGTTTCTGGTGAACATTAATTACACCTCGCCGCACCGATATTATCGGCGTCAGCTTTCGCGAACGTATCTGCGACGTTCCAAAAACAACACGGACGAAACCGAACATTTGGACTCACAAATGCTTTCGAGTCTAAATCAGCCCGATGCGACTGGCTACACAAAAGCGCCTTATCACTTCATCAACTGCGCCCTGAACATCCCGGACTGCGACGACCCAAATCTGCGCGGGCGGAATTCGGATTTCTTTGTGTTCAGCAAGCACTACAGCGGCAGCCCGATCGTCGGTTATTCCGCGACATCCGAATGGGAAGCGCTCGATGGTCATTTGGACCTTGGAACCGCGATGTCCATTTCCGCCGCAGCGGCCGCGCCGCAAATGGGAACGCAGGCGACGGGAGGTATTTCTTATCTGTTGGCGATTCTCAACATTCGCCTGAATTACTGGGTGGCTCGGCCCCATAAACGGAATCGTCCGGACAAACTTCGCGGCCCACGCTTTCTGCTGCGGATGGCAGCTCCCGGAGGGTTGTATTTCTTTAAGGAGTTGACTGGCCTGCTGATGGACGAAAAGAGTAACTACCTGAATCTTTCCGATGGCGGACATGTGGAAAACCTGGCGGTTTACGAACTGCTGCGTCGGCGGTGCAAGTTTATCATCGCCATTGATGGCGAGGCCGATCCGGACCGAACCTTCCACGGCCTGCTGACGCTCGTGCGTCTGGCCTGGATTGATTTGGGTGTATCCATCGAGCCGGACATGGCCGAACTGCGCATGGATGAAAGTGGCAACGGCCGATCTCATTTCCTGCTGTGTCCGATCCATTACCACCAGGGTCAGCAGGGATTTCTGCTGTACATCAAGTCGTCAATGACTGGGAACGAATCAGAATTCCTGCAGAAATACCGCGCCGAACACCCCTCGTTTCCACACGAGCCCACTTCGGACCAGTTGTTCGACGAAACGCAGTTCGAAGCGTATCGTGCCCTCGGCGAACATGTCGGCGAGAATCTGTTTCGCAGCGATTTGGTCGATCCAATCAAACCAGGCGAACCATCTCTGCCCAGCCAGCCGACAGTTCGCCAGTGGTTCCAGGGCTTGGCGAACAGTCTGCTGGGATAGAAATGTCCATCCATTAACATTGTTTGAGGGAGATTCCTGTGACGCGTCGAATTTTTTTGAAGCAAGCTGCGGCCGGTGCCGCAGCCATCGCGTGCCCGACGATTGTGTCGAGTCGTGTGTTCGGATCTGGCGCGCCGAGCAATCGGATTAGCATTGGATTCATTGGACTGGGCAATCAGAGTCGGCTCGATCTGCCGACATTTCTGAACAACGAAGATGTCCAGGTCGTGGCTGTCTGTGATGTCAACGAAGGAAGCTTTGGCTACAACGATCCGAAGCACTTCCTTGGGCGACAGCCGGGGCTGGCGATGGTTGAAGCGCATTATGCGGAGCAAAGGAAATCAGCGACGTTCAGGGGATGTCAGGCTTATGCCGACTTTCGGGATGTGCTGGCGCGCGACGACATTGATGCCGTTGTGGTGGTCGTGCCGGATCACTGGCATGCGATCATCACAATGATGGCGGCGAAGGCAGGCAAAGATGTCTACTGCGAAAAGCCCATGTCGCTGACACTGGATGAAGGCAAGCTGATGGTAAACGCCATTCGTCAGCACAGCCGAATCTTGCAGACGGGCAGCCAGCATCGTTCCGGCCCAGCAGCTCGGCTGGCCTGTGAGCTGGTTCGTAATCAGCGAATTGGCAAGTTGTTGCGTATCGAAACGTTTGTGCCGGAGAACAACGCTATTGAACCTGGCCCCGGTTGGATGGAAGAACCCGTTCCCGCTGGATTCGACTACGACATGTGGCTCGGCCCGGCGCCAAAGGCAGCTTATCATTCGGGCCGATGTTTCTATCGATTCCGGTTCAATCTCGACTACTCAGGCGGGCAGGTCACAAATTTTGGAACGCACATGCTGGATATCGCTCAGTGGGGACACGGGTCCGATAATTCAGGTCCGGTGAAGTTTACAGACATCGGCTCCGAATGGCCGGAACCGGGCTGCCTGTACACAACGGCGACGAAAGTCGCGTTTCGTGCGGAGTACGCCGACGGCGTCGAGCTTACCTGCGTGAAGAAACCCAAGACGTCACTCTGCCGCTTCGTGGGTACGGACGGCTGGGTCCAGTACTCATCGGGAAAAATCGAAACATCCGAAGGACTTGATCGAACGATTGGTACCAATGACATTCGGCTGGCGGAGAGCAATCCGACTCGAACGGAGAATGATTACAAGCACTATTTGCCCGATCATGTGCGGAACTTCATTGAATGTGTCAAAAATCGCCAGGAGACCATCAGCCCCGTTGAATGTGGTCATCGCACGGCCTCGATCTGCCATCTCGGCAACATCGCGATGCGGCTGAAACGCGAAATCCGCTGGGATCCAACGGCGGAGGAAATCGTGGGAGACGTCGAAGCTACGAAACTGATGTCCCGCAAGCCACGTGATCCCTGGAGTTACGACGTGGCGTGACAGTTTCGGTCTCAAAAGAATACGATTCGCTGCGACGACGAGTGTGACGCATCTCCGTCCGATGGATACGTTGCGAAGTCTACATTGGCATTGCTCCAGCATGGTCAAATGATGAATAATCCGAATTCAACTCGACGTGGCTTTCTCGGGTTCTCCGGAAACACCCTCACCGGTACCGCACTCGCCGCGTTGTTGATGCGTGAGCGTATGGCAAGTGCCGACGCAGTGCCGGGGGAAGCGAAAGGGTTGCCGCATCATCCGGCGAAGGCGAAGCGAGTCATCCATTTGTGCCTCTGCGGAGGCGTCAGTCATATTGATTCCTTTGACTACAAACCGGAGTTGGCCGCATTTCACGGCAAGACGTTTCAGTCCGAAGAACGGCCAGCTACATTTTTCAATCAGATCGGTTTGATTCGCAAGAACGACTGGGAGTTCAAACAGCGCGGCGAAAGTGGTCTGTGGGTGTCAGAGTTATTTCCGCATCTCGCGGAAGTCGCTGATGAGCTGACTGTGGTCCGTTCGATGGTTGCGGAATCGGCCAATCACACTCCGGCGACGTTCGAGGAGAATTCGGGCTTCCGTCTCAACGGTTTCCCCGTGATGGGTTCGTGGGTGTCGTACGGACTGGGTTGCGAAACGGACGAACTGCCGTCGTATGTGGTCCTTCCCGATGCGCGCGGAATGCCGGCGGGGGGCACAATCAACTGGTCCAACGGCTTCCTGCCCGCGCAGCATCAGGGCGTTGCGTTTCAAACCAAAGGACCGGCCATTCACGACCTGTTTCCGGCGCGTGAAGTGTCGGACGATCACGAATTGGCCAGTCGAAGATTGCTGGCTCAGATCAACCGTACACATCTGGAACAGACAGGAACAGAGGACACTCTGCTGGCTCGGATGCGCAGCTACGAACTGGCCGCAAAGATGCAGCTGGCGGTGCCGATGGTGACCGATCTGAATCAGGAAACTGCGGCCACTCGCGCAATGTATGGACTCGACAACGAACAGACCGCCGACTTTGGAGGCCGCTGTTTGCTGACTCGTCGATTATTGGAAAAAGGCGTGCGGTTTGTGCAGTTGTTTTCCGGCGGTTCATTCGGCTCACCGCGTATCAACTGGGACGGCCACGAAGACGTGAAGGAAAATCACACACGCGAAGCAGGGCGACTGGATCAGCCGGTTGCGGCGTTGCTCCGAGATTTGCGACAGCGCGGAATGCTGGATGACACACTAGTCCTGTGTACGTCGGAATTCGGCCGCACGCCATTTACTCAGTCAGGACTCGATCAGTTGGGCGCTGGACGTGACCACAACATGTACGGTTTCTCCATCTGGATGGCAGGAGCCGGTCTGAAGCATGGGATGGCTTACGGAACAACCGACGACATTGGCTGGAAGGCTGTCGAGAATCCTGTTCACTGGTACGACTACCACGCGACTGTGTTGCATCTGTTGGGCATTGATCATGAGCGGCTGACGTATTACCACAACGGAATTCAGCGCCGTTTGACCAACGTTCACGGGGAAGTGATTCAGGGGATTTTGACGTAAGTCGCTGCCATTTCATTCGTGTGTGACCGAGCCAGACGGTTCCTGACACTTTTTCTGCTTCCGTATCGGTCGTGATGTCGCCAGACGGTTCATTCATCATCAGGGATGTGGATGGTTGAGTCAGACAAGATGTCTGGGATCTCGGACAATTGGTCCCGCCAATGGTCCCCGAAAAACTCCCACATCGACACGAGCCCGAGGACTTCGGGCCCATTTCTTCCAACGAATCGGCACCGATCTCGTTTAGCAATGTATAATGCTCTTCCACTTGGTGCGACTTCAACTACTACGGAATATCCCTTTTGTTTTAAGACGAACAGACATGGATTGTCAGTATTGCCTGCAGTAGCGATGCTTACTGTTTCAGACACAGATTACTCCTCTCATTGCGATCAATTAAGTTTCTTGATTAGTTCTTCAGGAATGATTCCTGCGATCAAGATTTCGTAATTATCTTCCATTTGTCTACGAACGTTTTTTGCCTGATCAGCGATTTTCTTTCGGACCGATCCTTCCAAAAGATTGAATACATCGTCTGGAGTTCAGGGTCCGGGGAGCACTTCCCAACGACGAATATGCGTACGGCGTTAGGGGGATGTCATGGGACGACAAAGGTGACTACGATTAGGCCATTCGTGATTATACCGAGGCGATTCGGCGGAACCCAAACGAACTCAGATACTACTTGAATCGAGGTGTTTCATGGCACAACCTCAACAAACCCGAGAATGCACTTGCGGACTATAACGAAGTTATCCGACGCGACCCCAATTACGCCTTGGCGTACATGAAGTGGAGAAGGCTGGCAGCGGAGCGCGGGCAAAAAGACAAAGCGAATGAAGACGATAATGAAGCGATTCGCTTAAATCCCATCCTTTCTGAGGCCCACATAAATTGCGACCGATTGTTAAATGAGTAACAGACGAATCAAGTGTAACAAAAGATGTCAGCGAACAAGTTCGCCATGCTACGAGCTGCACGACAGCATTGAACAGCCGGCGCGTTCGCGTGCCCAGTCGGGGCGTTTGGCTGCGAAATGTTCCTTGTCTGGCTGCTCGTCATAAGGATGCCGCAGCACTTCGAGTAACTCGGCGATCAATGAGTAGTCGCCTTCGTCGGCCTTGTCGATGGCCAGTTGAGCCATGTAATTTCGCAGGACGTATTTTGGATTGACGGCATTCATCCGTCTGCGGCGTTCGTCGTCGGTAACACGCTCCAGGGGAACACGATCGCGGTAGCGTTGCAGCCATGCCGCTGCTTTTGTTCGATATTCGGCGGTGACCTGCTCGGGCCGATACCAGGCGTCTGCGAACGAATCCAGCAACCGTGCGGGATCTTTCTCACCATCGCCGGCGAGCGGCAGGTCAGCCAGACGGCGATAGAAAATGGTCATGTCCGTTTCGACGGGATGCAGGACATCCAGAATGTCATTGGTCAGGGACGTGTCGGCATCGGCCTGGTCATCAATGGCGGTCAGGCCCAGTTTGTCCAGCATCATGTGTCGGCACTGTGAATTGAAGTGCGACGAATACAAATCAATACCCGCCTGCAGCGGTTCGATTGTATCGAACAGAGACACCAATGCCTGGCCAAGTTGGGCAAGATTCCACAACGCGACTTGAGGCTGCTGGCCGAAACGATAACGCCGACCCGTGGCGTCGGTTGTATTGGGAGTCCAGTTCGGATCGTAGTTTTCCAGCCATCCGTAGGGGCCGTAGTCGATCGTCAGCCCCAGAATCGACATGTTGTCGGTGTTCATCACGCCATGCACAAATCCGACCCGCATCCAGTGCGTGACCATCTCAGCGGTTGTGCGACAGACTTCGTGAAACCAGGCGGTATACGTCTCCGGCGATGGTTCTCCGAGGTGAGGAAAGTCGTAGCGGATCGTGTGATCGACCAATTGCTTCAGGACATCCAGCTCACCGCGCGCGGCAAAGATCTGGAAATTCCCGAAGCGCGTGAAGGATGGAGCGACTCGGCAAACAATCGCACCCAATTCCCGCTGTGGATTACCATCATAGAACATGTCACGCACGACTTTCTCACCGGACAACACAAGGCTGAGAGCGCGGGTCGTGGGAACACCCAGATGAAACATGGCTTCGCTGCACAGGAATTCCCGTACTGATGACCGTAGCACAGCCAGGCCGTCAGCGGTCCGCGAATACGGCGTCGGCCCTGCCCCTTTCAGTTGCAGCATCCACCGCTGACCTCGTCTGTTGAGCACTTCGCCGAGATTGATAGCTCGTCCATCTCCAAGTTGCCCGGCCCAGTTGCCAAACTGATGGCCTCCGTAGCACATGGCGAACGGGTCCATGCCGGAAAGCACATGATTGCCGCCGAATACATTTGCCGCATCAATGGATGCAAACGGATCGCCGTCGATATCCAGCAGCTCTGCGACTTCCTTTGACCACGCAATTAGTTTCGGATCGGCGACGCGGGTTGGCAGAACTCGCGAATAACAGGCATTCCGCACCTGGCGACGCGAATTGACGGCGTTTGGATCGGCAGGCAGATTGCGGGTGAACTGGTTATCAAAGTTCAGGTTGTTGAGTCCTGATGAGGTCATGAGCAGGGCGATCTGTTTTGGAGCTCGATTGAAACAGACGGATTGTAGAACAATTGCCCCAATTGTTCCTGCATCCCGATCGACGTCACGAATCTGCCGGTGACTTTCGCAATGTAGCGGCGGGCTGTTGTGATCGTCAGGGTTTGGAAACTGCCGTCTTATCAATCACGATACGTTACCTTTCGGAAATTTCGGGAGTGTGATACGCTTTCGTTTGTTCTCCTGAGACGATGGCGCGGCCTGACCGCGATAGTCGTCGTTCGCTCCGCGAATGAATCGGAGCAACAATTGCGCGGTCCATTTCGTTCGCGGAGCGAACGACGACTATCCCGCATTCCTGATCGGTCATTGGACGCGATTTACGAGTGATGAATTCGTGCTCGCCATTTGTCCGAACTAATGACTTCACTGATAAACATCTGCTGGGCGACCAAAGTCGATTGTTGCAACTGCTCAGCCGTTGCGATGCCTGCAGAGTTTTCCACGGTCAGAGTTCCGGTTGCATCACTGAGGAATTCCACTTTGTATCCCTGATGAAATGCCTGCCGTGCCGTTGTGTCACAGCACATGTGAGTCATGTAACCGGCGATTGACACGGTGTCCGCTCCGACCTGTTTTAGCCATTCCGTCAGATTTGTGCCTGTGAAGGAGCCAGGCAACGTCTTATCGATCAGGATATCCCGAGGTCGCTGTTCGATTTCCGGAAGCAGCTGCCACGTTTCGGAATTCAGCCGAAAAATGGGTGAGTCCGGGTCCGCCTGATGATGTCGAATCACGGCGGTTGGCACACCTGCCTTTGCGGCATCGTCCATCACACTCAGGATCGTATCGAGATGCCCGGCCGGATAGGAAATCGGCAAAGCTCCGTCGAAGTATTCCCGCTGGACGTCGATCACAAGTAATGCTCGAGTCATTTTTCAATCTTTCTTTTCACGGATCAGGCGTGTTGCGAAGCGGTTAAAATGTGTCTGTGTGACGTGGAGGAGGCAGGAGCCTCCGGGCAGTGCGTTCCGAGGCTGGAGCCTCGGAACGAGATGTTGGCTGCCTATTTTCCGTTGAGCGGCACAACGTCTTGATGCGCATCACATCCCGTGGGATTTCCGCAGCAACCGCCAGCATCGGCGGGCATTACTGCTGACGATTCGAGGGCGGTGTTGCCAACCAGAAATGGAGCGGCTGTCTTGCTGTGATCGTGGCCCTTGTAGACGCCGAAGTCATTGAACAGAAACTTCTTGGCCAGGCGATAGTACAGATTCTTTTCCGGGATCTCATGGCCTGGATGATACTGCGAGGTCCGAGGAATCATGCTCTTGAGTTCCTGCATGGCGGTGCCGCGCGCGGTGGAGTCTTTCGCGCTGTGCCTTTCGACAAGTTGTTGCAGCAAATCGGGGCGTTCAAGGACGATACAGCCGCGCGTCGTTTCCTGTGACAACTGACGGAAATCTTCCAGGTACTCCGACTGAGTGAACTTGTCGAACAGCGACCTCGAATCATTATCCGCATGAATCGATTCACGGGAAAACTGTACGATCGGACACGGTTCGATATCACCCCACGGATTGATGTGGTGACTGATGCCGTTCGCGGCCGGACACAACGCCTGGCCTTCGCCGTCGTAATACGCATCAATAATGACGATCGGCTTCTTCGCGCGCATATCGACTACAAACTGGCGAGCCCGTCGTTGCTGTTCCGGCGTCAGACACAGCTCAGGCTTCGCGTCGGGCCCCATCGGACGGTAGACGTGAAACCATGTGTACAGCACGCCCATTTCAATCAGTCGATCAACCCACTTCTCGGTCAGCAGATGATCGATGTTGCTCTTTGCCAGACTGGTACAGACACCCGTCATGACATTGTGCTTCAGACAGTTTTCAATGCCCGCCAGAGTCTTGCTGTAGACATCGGAACGCCCGCGACGCTCGTCACTGACGATTTCATTGCCTTCCACGCTGATGAGCGGCGTGACGTTGCCGAGTTCAAACAGTCGTCGAGCTTTCTCATCGGTGATGAACTGACCGTTCGTGAAGACCTGAAAGTAGCAGTCCGGATGCGCTTCCAGAATCTCGAACAGTTCCGGGTGCATGAACGGTTCGCCGCCGACGATGCCAAAGAAACTGTTTCCCTGCTGCTTGGCCTCGTTGATCAGTTTGTTCATCGCCTGCAGATCAATGGTCTGTTGCTTCGAAGCGACATCGACCCAGCATCCCTGGCATCGCAGGTTGCAGCTGTTGATGATGGAAACGTACAGGAAGGGAGGAAAGAACTGGCCCTTCTTCATCCGCCGCCGATGCTTAAAGACAGACAAAGTCCCTTTGACACCAAGATTCCAGATCAGCTTCCACAGAAGCCGCTTGTTGGTTTCAAGCAGCATTCGTTTGGTCATTTTCAATGTATACATGAGCCTGCTCAGCAGTAAAACAAAAGGTATTGATCCTCAGCAGTTTACCCGCGTGCGGTCAGATTTCCTCCTGCCTTTCGTACGAAAACGAAAAACTGAATTCGGGAAATTTTTCAGGCAGGATGTACGGCCACGCCACCATTGTGGGCAGACTTGAGTGCTGCGTCCATCACCTGCTGTGTCTTGAGAGTGATCTCCGGCCAATATGCATCAGGCTTTCCACTCAGGACCAGCTTTGAGAACTTGCGGAACATCTCCGTTTCCTGGCTGTCTGGCATGTTGTTGCTGTATTCCGCGACCGCATGGCGATGGAAATACTGCTCCATATTGAACCGACATCCATCAACCGCAAAGTTGTGATTTGCGACTTCAAATGTTGATTCGTTCCCGAAGTACGGCAGTACAAAATCATCAAGCTGCAGATAACCTTTCGTGCCACTGACGGTGATGACCTGAGAATTGTTGGTTCGGAACGAATTGAAGAATGATGCCGACACGCCGCTGGCAAAGTGGAGTTCGCCCTGGAACTCCATCGGAACGTCTTCAGAACTGTCCGGACGTTTGGCTCCGAACAGAATTCGACCGCGGACTTCCGTCGGCATTTCAAAGTTCATGGCCCACAATGTGAATCGAATCGTGTACCAGCCAAGATCTCCAAGGCAACCTGCGGGCTCCAGGTCGCTGCTGGCTCGAATGTTGCTGTTCACCCAGTCGTCCGGGGCACAGAAAGTGAACTGACTGTTGATTCGTCGAATCGTGCCGACACTGGTTCCGTCATCAAGCACCTTTCGCATCCGATTCATTCGAGCGCTGTGCATGAACATCACGCCGTCCATAAACTGGACATTTGCCTTCTGGCAGGCGTCAATCATTTTCCGCACATCAGCGGCGGTGACTCCGCATGGTTTTTCCACCATGACATGCTTGCCTGCCTGAGCGGCCTTGACGACCCATTCGGTTCGAAGTCCGGTCGGCAGCGGGATATAGACGGCATCCACATCGCTGCGTGCCAGCAGCGCTTCGTAACCTCCAACTGCGTCAACTTTATGAGGCACAGAGACCGACGCGCTGCATTCCGAAATAAACTGCTGAGCTTTTTCGACCGAGCGACTGGCAACGGCGGTGACTCGACCGTTGCCCGAGCCTGCGATCGAATGCCAGTTTTTTTTCGCGATGCCGGCTGTACTGAGAATCCCCCAACGGCAAACACTTTCACTCATCGTAACGCCCTGTCTTCGTGAATCACATGGTCGAATAACTGCAACCCGATGTCGCGTCAGAACGGATCGTGGGTGATTTTGGCTGAATCCTCAAGTCGGACAGGCTTCCAGCTTGTCAAATCCCGCAACTCGCCACTCAGAGCCGTTGGACAGCACCAGTATTCTCGTTCCAGTTTGTGATTGCAGTGTTTGTCCCCTCTCCCCCGCCGACAGGAAACCAATTTCTCGAATGATCCACGGGGGGAGAGGGCTAGGCTGTTGAAAATTTGGAATTGCGGGAGTTTTCTGATCACTTGGGAATTGTTGCGCTTGGTTTTGTGTGGCAAAACAACTGAGGAACCGAACTCGGGTGCGCAACAAAGTGTAGTTTTGGGGAAACTGGGATTTTCTATAAGGTATGTTTTGTTCCCAAAATTCGATGACGGGCACCGCTCGACCGGACTTCCGCCCCTTGCCGGCTTGTCCGGCAGGAACGCAAGATTTGAAATTAGTCAGCCATATCCAAAACAACCGCTCCCCTGCCCAGCTTGCCTGGCAGGAAGCCAAGTTTTGCAGCGTTGCTCATGTCTCAGCGTGCAACGCTCTCCGTTCCGGTTGGACAAGCCAACCGGGGCGGCCTCGTGTTGGGTCGCGCTGTCTAATTACAAATCTTTCGCTCGTGCCAGGCAAGCTGGCACGGGGCGAGATCAAATGTTGCCTTAAAATATTTTCGACTGATTGTGGTTTTTCGCGCACCGCTGAACAGCACTGCCACGAATCAATGGATTCCTTGAGACTTGGGGTTGCCAAATCATATTCATTGCCTGAATTTGCGAAACAAATCAATGCCGAAATACCCTTTGTGTTTTATCCACAAACACTGGGTCAAGGCCAACTTTCCAACTGCCCAGGAGAGGGCTAGACCCGCAAGTCAGAAACGAGGGTCAATGAGCGGGTGATTTATTCCAATATACGGGTAAAATCACTTCGCAATTCTGCGTGTGTTGCGTATCCTTC
>Ga0138256_10002808_pt1 | contig 18563 bp, 18 predicted proteins | sample KNB2016incub_MG_FD_105486 | JGI IMG/M metagenome (GOLD analysis project Ga0138256, IMG submission 105486) | Active sludge microbial communities from wastewater in Klosterneuburg, Austria - KNB2014incub_MG | ecosystem: Engineered > WWTP > Activated sludge > Unclassified | place: Austria... | reverse complement strand
CCTGATGCGGACGATCTGATCGCCAGTACGGTGACGGACATCAACGGCAGCTACATCTTCTGCAACCTCGAGCCAGGGGATTACGTGGTGGTCCTTCCGGCAGCCAACTTCGCCGCTGGCGGAGCGCTGGCGGGTCATGTCTCCAGCGCCGGCGGTCCGGACCCGGACGACGACGTCGACAACGACGACAACGGTGCGCCGCAGCTGGGCGGCAATGTGGCCAGCGGGGCGATCTCGCTCGCTCTGGGCACTGAGCCGCAGAATGACGGAGACGCCGACGCCAACACCAACCGCACCGTGGACTTCGGCTTCGTGCCCCCGGCGACCCCGACGCCCACAGCGACAGCGACGGCCACCGCGACAGCAACCCGGACGAACACCCCCACAGCAACGAAGACGCCGACAGCGTCCCCCACCCTCACCGCCACCCTGGTGCCCACCCCGCCGGCCTTCAACGCCTTCTGCGCCGCCCTGGCGAGCGACGGGACGCGGCTGAAGCTCAGCTGGGTGGACGCGACCAGCTTCGAGACGGAGTTCATCCTCCAAGTGATGGTAAACGACGGCCGCTGGGTGGCCTTGGAGACGGCGGTACCCAGCAGCTCGTCGGGCACTGTCGGACAGCTCTACAGCTACACCACGCCCATCCTGCCGTCCGACACCTTGGTGAAGTTCCGGGTGCAGGCGCGTAACAGCCGCACGGGCCAGCTCTCCAGCCCGGGCGCGCCGTCCGCCGGCTGCCGCACGGAGCGCAAGCCCAACAGCTCCCTGGGCTGCATCTGGGGCCAGGTCAGCCTGCAAGGCCGGTCCAACCATGCCTCGGCCTGGATCCGCCTGGAGGGCTTCCCCATCCTGCAGGCCGAGGCCGACGGCAATTTCGACCTCTGCGGCATCAAGTCCGGCTCCCACGTGGTCAGCGCCTGGGCGCCAGGCTACCTGGTGGTCCTGGCCCGCGCCCAGACGACAGTCGCCGGGCAGACCTTGCGCCTGGGACAGACGCAGCTCTACGGCGGCGACATCAACGCCGACGGCAAGGTCAACCTCTTCGACCTGGTCCGCGTAGGAGCGGCCTACGACACCGAGCCTCCTACGGACCCGGGCGCGGACGTCACCGGAGATGGCAAGGTCAACCTCTTCGACCTGGTGCTCGTGGGCTCCAACTACGGGATGAGCGACCCGACCAGTTGGGGATGGGTCCGACCCGCCGGCGGGTCGGACGCAAGGCCTGACGGCCGGGCCCAGGCCCCAGTGGCCGACGGCGCTTCTTCCACGTCACCACTCTCCCTGGTCAGCCGCCGCGACGGCGAGGGCATGGCGGTGGACATCGTCCTGCACCAGGCCGCCGGCATCTACGGGGCCGAGCTGGCCTTGGTCTTCGATCCCGCCAAGGTCAAGGTGATAGACGCCTTGCCGGACAGTCCGGGCACGCAGCTGCTGCCCGGCACGGTGTGGGCCAGCGGCCAGTCCTTCGTGGTCACGAACACGGTGGAGCAGGCCGACGGCCGAGGCCAGGTGCACTTCGTCGCCAGCCTGCTCCAGCCGGCCCGGCCGCTGGAAGGCGATGTGGTGCTGGCGACACTGCGCCTGGAGCCCTTGGGCCGGGACCTGACGGGCGCCTACAGCGTGAACGGCGTCACCCTCTCCGATATGCAGGGCAACCCGGTCGACGCCCGCTTCTCCGGCACGGACATCCAGCTGGGTCGTGCCGAACGCGTCTTCCTACCCGCCCTGATGAAGGTCTTCGACGGCAACAGCGACTGACGTCGATTCGGTTGGGGGCCGGCGCCGCGACGCCGGCCCCCAACGTTGGTCATCGATTTGGAATTCGCGGAGTCTGGCATCGGCAACCACCACCCCGGCAGCGGTGCGCTCTGAGCACCGTCGCCATGGAGGGCACGCGACGCTACAGGCTCGCGGCGTAGCACGCCCGCCCGTGGTCGACGGCGGAGGGGCCTCGACGTTCGCCCGTCGTCCACGGACCAGACACCGCAGCTTCCTGACCCTTCGGGGTCAGCCCGTCGACGTCGGACCCGAACCGGCGACGACGATCAGCTCCCGCGAGGCGGGGTCGCGATGCATCGCGACCCCGCCTCGGCTGCTGCGATGACCGCGAATGCCTGTTCCTTGTGTGGATGTCACCCCCGCGCCAGCCATACCGCCACCGCCAACAGAAGCATCCCCAAGACCAGGTTGGTCCGCCCCAGCCAAGAAGCTTGCCGCCTAAGGCGGGCGAGCTCCGCGGGAAGCGCTCCGGCCTGCCGGCGGACCGAGGCGCGGGGACCCAGAACGAAGTCGTGCAGGGCACTGAGGCTGAACATCAAGGCCACGATGACCAGCTTGAAGATGAGTGCCCGGCCGGGCGCCGAGGACCAGAAGCCGCCCGTCAACAACACCGGGAGCGTCCAGCGCCCCATGGCGTTCAGCGGGCCGGTGACCACCAGGACGCCGATAGCCCACCAGCTGGCGCTGCGGTAGCGACGACCCACCACAGTCATCAAGCGCGACATCTGCGCCGCGTCGGCGGCCGAGCGCAGCGCGGGCACGAGGATCAAGCTGAGGAAAAGCATGCCCCCCAGCCACAAGACAGCCGCGGCGATATGCAGATAGACAGAGATCAGGTACAAGACGCGCATTGGACCCATCCGCCCGTATCGATCAGGCGGGACGGAAGCCGTCGATCAGCGTGGGGGGGGGCGGGCATGCCCGCCCCCCACGCCGACCTCCGGCCCCCGCCACCCCCATGCCCTGCTATGAAAATGCGCCGCGCTCCGGCCACAGTTTCATGCTCTGGCGGGTGTACTCGCCGCACATGCGCGACTATTTCAGCGTCCGGACATGTGCGATCACATCCATCAGATCCTGATCCGACAGGGCGGGGTTGCCGCCCTTGGGCGGCATGTCCACGCCGGTCGTGTTGAGCGGATCGCTGGCCGGGCGCCCGGTCTTGACGAAGGCCAGCATCTCCGTATCGCTCCTGTCGGCCACGAAGGCGTTGGCATGCAGGTTCTTGCCCAGGCCCTCGATGCCCATGGCATCCGGCCCGTGGCAGCTGGAGCAGGTGCCGGCATAGACCTCAGCGCCATGCGCCGCGTCACCTGCGGCCACATCGTCGGCATCGTCGGCTTCCTCGTCGCCGTCCTCACCCTGTTCAGTGTCTGTTCCGGCGGGCGCGTCCTTGTCGCCGGCGCAGCCTGCGAGGGCCAATGGGGCCACCAGGAGCGCGGCCAGGAGTATCGTCGGCAGTCGTTTCATGATCGGTCTCTCCATGTCCTTGTATGGGTTGCTTGAAAGGGGTGAACAGTAGGGCCGCGGTCAGGAATCCGGCGCCGAGGCTGGGTCGAGGTCCGCGAAGCTCAGGATCTCGGCCTGTCCTTGATCTGCGGCGAAAGCTTCGGCCTTTGCGGCATCGGCAAAGGCCGCCAGGTGGGAGGCCATCGGTGTGCGCAGATCGGCGGCACGAACGAAGACGGCCGTTTCCGCGTCCAACCAAGCCTCGGTCTCGAAGTCATGCACATACCAACGCCGCACTGTCAGCTCTGGCCGGGCGGCATGGTAGCGCAGCATGTCGCCGATATCATCGAACAGCCGCGGATCGACGCGGCCGCGGTCTTCAACCAGGCTGGCGGCCGCGAAGCGGGGCTCTGACAGGATCATGCCGCATTCGTCGCAGGAGTCTTCGCCCCAGACGATATCCGGTGGCCGAAGCTCATCCGCCGGCTCACCGCAGGCCGCGACGCCCACCAACGGCAAGGCCACCAGCAGGCGCAGCAGCCGACGGCGGCTGAGACAGACGGAGCCTTCGGCGGGGTTACCGCTCAGGAACGCGCTTTCGACTGCGGGGGTCACACGATACTCCTACGGTTGAAGATCAGCAGCGCCACCGACAGCGGGACCACCGTCCACAGCACGAGCATCCCGGCGAGGGCCGGCATCAGGGCGTCGCCCAGGGTGCGCGCGGCATAGGCGCCGGCCGGTCCGAGTACATCCACGCTGCCGGTAATGGCTTGGATGGCCGCGATGCGGTAGGCCTCGATGGGGTTCAGGACGGCCAGCAGCAGCAGGGTCGCCACCGGCAGGCGCATGGTCAGGGCGGTGCCCATGAGGCCCAGGTCCCCCAGGAAGACCAAGCCCAGCCAGGTGAAGAGCGCCGCCCCCGTGGCCGCCGTGGTGCGCCGCGCCGCCGCGGAAATGACCAGCCCCAGGGCCAGCATGGCCAGAGCCAGGAGCAGAGCCAGGCCCAGCAGCAAGCCGTAGGCGCCGGCCGCCGCCCCGCCTCCGCCCAGGGCTATGAACACCGCCGCCAGCCCGAAGCCGGCGGCCAGGGCCGCGCCCAAGGCCAGGCCCAGTCCCAGGTACTTGCCCACCAGTACCTCCGTGCGGGTGACGGGTTGGGCCAGGAGCGTGGCCAGGGTTCCCCTCTCGCGTTCGCCGGCCAGACTGCCGGCACCCAAGGTGAGGCCCATCAGGGGCACGGTGAGCAGGACCAGGTTCACCAGGCTGGCGGCGGTCCGGCCAAAACCCGCCAGACCTCCGCCGGTCGCCTCGCCCAGGGAAAGTCGCGACAAGGCCAAGGCCAGAATAGCGAATCCGGCCGCATACAGCTGGAACCAGCGGCTGCGCAGGGCGTCGCGGACCTCCTTGCGCGCCACCAGGCGCACGACTCCCAGGGGCGTCATGGTCCCTCCTCGATCTGGATGTCATCGACGGCGAAGCCGGCGGCCAGAAGCAGGACGACAGGTGCCGCCCGGCGGCCGGGAACCGCCTCCACCTGCAAGCCCCGCCCGTTGACCTGCGCCGTGAAGCCCTCGGCCCGCAGCAAGGCGACGGCCTGGTTCATGTCGCCGGAAGCGCGCAGGTGCAGCCGCGCCGGCAGACCCAGGACGGCTTCCAGCTCCTGCGCCCCGCAACTCGCGCGCACCCGGCCGCCCTCCATGACCAGCACCCGGTCCGCCAATGCGGACACCTCGGCAAGTCGGTGGGTGGTGACCAGCAGGGTCTTGCCGGCGGCGCGCAGGCCGGCGATGAGCGCCGTGAGCTCGGAGCGCGCACCGGCGTCGAGGCTGGCCGTCGGCTCATCCAGGAGCAGGATGGGAGGGTCGCCCAATAATGCCGCGGCCAGGGCCAGCCGCTGCTTCATGCCGCCGGAGAGGGCGCCGACGGCCTTGGCGGAATGGTCGGCCAGCCCCACCTGAGCCAGCAGGGCTTGCGGCTCGCCGTGCGGCGCAGCGCGCAGCGCAGCCAGGTAACGCAGGAGCCCCAGGGCACTCATGTCCTCGTAATAGGCCAACTGCTGGGGCACATAACCCACGTGTGCCCGGGCGGCGCGCCCCTCGCCGGGCATCTGGTGGCCGGCCAACACTACCTGGCCGCTGAAGGGGACGAGGCCCAGGAGGGCGCGGATGACGGTAGTCTTGCCGGCACCGTTCTGGCCCCAGAGCGCCAGGCTCTCGCCCGCGGACACCGCGAAATCCAGGCCGTCCACCACCTGCGCCTGGCCCAGTCGGACGCTCAGGCCCTCCACCCTGATCATGCCGCACCTCCCCGCGGGAGGATCGGCGCGGCGACCTGCTGCCGGCCCCCGTCATCTCCCAGACCGAGACCCCAGCGAGCCACCAGGCCGGCCCCCAGCAGCAGGGCGGCGGCCAGGGCAACCAGCGAACCCCTGGCCGGAGTGGGCAGATTCAGGGGCGACGGCGCAGGCAGCACCTGCGGCGCCGCATCGCTGAGCGTCGGCGGAGGCTGGAAGACCGGGAAGGCCCGCGCCGCCAGATCCATGGCATCCTGGGCCGGGCTGAGGGCGAAGAGCCGCAGCTCCGGCGTGGTCTCCAGCATGCTGGCGAAGAGGCCGCGTTCCACGTGCGGCAGGTCGCCCACGCCATCGCCGTCGGCGTCGTAGCCCACGTAGTTGGACCAGTGGTTGCCCCGACCCTCCGGCGTCCAGTCGTTACCGCTGAAGGTGCCGCTCGTCACCAGGGCCACCTGTTGGAAGTTGTCGACGAAGCTGTTGCCGCCCAGGCGATTGTGCTTGACGGCGGGCATGAAAGCGGCGCCGATGTCGTTGTAGGCGACGACGTTGTCGGCGATGACGTTGACCGCCCCCTCTTCGGCCGGGCTGTTGTCCAGGTAGATGCCCACCCGGTTGCCGGCGATGACGTTGCCCTCCACCGTGATCTGATCCGAGTCCTTCAGGGCGAGACCGTAGCCGCTGGAGCCATAGCTGCCCTGCAGCAGGTTGCCGCGGTAGACCAGATCCCGGGAGTACATGGCGTAGGCCGCCACCATGTTGCGCCGCAGGTAGTTGCCTTGCACCTGGCTGCCGCTGGCATACATGAAGTGCAGACCGTAGCGGCCGTCCTCGACCACATTGTCCTCCACGGTCACGTTCTGCGAATACCAGATCACCAGATCGCGCCCGCGCCGCACCCGGTTGCCGCGCACCACGGAGCGGTGCGATTCCCACAGCCGCATGGCGTCGCCGCGACGGGCCATGTCCAGGTCTCGGCCCACGACAGTGTTGCGCTCCACGACACTCTCCGGCGCGGTCTGCAGGTCGATGCCCAGCAGCACGTCTTCCAGTCGGTTGCCCACCAGGGTCACCTGGCCTTCAGCCGCGATGCCCGCGTCCTCCTTCTCCAGGAGGTTGCCGGAGTTGCGGATGACGAAGCCCTCCAGACGTCCACCGGCTTTCTTGAAGTTGACCACGGTCCCTTTGCCGCCGCCGTCGATCACCGGCCAGTCCTCGCCGATCATACTGACGGCATGTTCGACGACCACGGGGCCAGGATGGGTGCCGCCATGGACCAGGATCCGATCTCCGTCGCGGCTGGCGGCCAGGGCCGCGGCCAGGCCGGCATAGGCGCTGTCCGGACCGACTTCCAGGACACGGGCCGCCGCCCCGGCCCGCGCCGGCGGCAGGCCGATGGCCGCGGCCACTGCAGTCAGGACCACCAGGCATCGGCCGAGCGTGGGGCGCCGGCGCACAGGGCCGCTCACGCCTCCGCCGCCGCCTCGCGGAGCGCGGCCTGGCGAGCCTTGCGGCGCTCGTGCAGCCCCAGCAGGATGAGGATCGAGGCGACGGAGGCCATCCAGAAGCCGACCCTGACGGTGGCGTCGGTGGAGAACTGACCGATGTCGCCATGCCCCAGCAGCGCGGGAGTGAAAGGCTTGACCGAGCTGGACAGCGCCGCGCGCGGGTCCAGGCCCTGGCCATAGCTGTGCAGCCAGTAGTACATGTCGCCCAGGAAGACCAGGGGCAGGAAAATGGCCGGCAGCACCAGGGGCGCGAACCACTTGCGGTGGATGAAGGCGGTGGCCAGGATCATGAGCACGATGGCGCCCAAGGCGAAGGGGGCCAGCAGGCGCTCCAGCTGCGCCGCCCCACCTAGAGGCTTCATGCCTATGTAGTGGTTGAGGCCGTCGATGGTGCTGATGTCCCCCTCCATGTGGTCGATGTAGACCGTGAGGTCCAGTCCCTGGGGGAACTGCGGCGCGTTCAATCGCATGTGCCAGTACGGAAAGAAGATGGAGGCGACAATGAGGGCGGCGGCGGCGATGAAGAGCAGGGTCGAGCGGATGAACCCCGGCTGCCGGACCACACGGCTGATCGCCGGGATCTGGTGGTCGGCGGCTCCGAAGACTCCGCGTAGGGCTTGGCTCATGGTTGGGTCTCGCATTTCAGCAGGATGCTGCATCGGCTGGGCGCCAGTGACAAGCTGGGGACCCTGTGAGGGGCCAGGCCCGGCGCCGCGGCCGGGCCTGACCCCTCATCAAGGGTCCGAACGGCGGGAGCCTACTGGGCCGCAGGCGTGTCCTTGACCAGCAGGTAGCCCACCATCTCGAGGTGCAGGGCCGAGCAGAACTCGGTGCAGTAGAAGGGATAGACCCCCGCCCGATCGGCGGTGAACTCCACCGTCTGCGTCTCACCGGGCTCCAGCGAGAGGTTGAGGTTGTAGATGGGCACGGCGAAGCCGTGCGTGGCGTCATAGGTCTGCTCGACGTTGGTGATCTTCAGCGTCACCTCGTCGCCCACGTTGACCTCGATGCGCTCAGGGGTGAAATGGCTGCGGATGGCGGTCATGTAGATGGTGACCTTGTTGCCGTCGCGCTCCACCCGCTCGGTGCCGGTCAAGGGCGCGTCGGGATCTTTGGCCATCTTGTCGGTGTCCCAGCCGATCTCCGGATACTTCTCCCAGCCTTTGAGCTTGTCGGCCTTGATGATCTGGGCGTAATGGGGTTCGCCGACGCCGATGGGTGCGTCGTAGATCACCGGCATCTTGTCCGGCTCGGGCTGATCCAGGTCCAGCAACTGGAAGTTCTGCGGCACCAGCGGGCCCACGTTCTGGAAGCGGTCGATGGCCCACTTGTTCATGGCCACCAGGTAATGGCCATCAGGGCTGACCGTGTCGCCCTCGGCGGTGGCCAGGTGGCCGATGTTGTACTGCACGGGGGTCTTGGTAACCAGCTTCCAGGGCTCCAGGCCATCCTTGCGGTAATCGCCGCCCAGGGACCACTTGGCCACCGCGCTGTCCAGGAACAGGCTGGTGTAGGCAAAGCCCTTGTCGTCGAACTGGGTGTGCAGGGGACCCAGGCCCAACTGCACCTGCGCCTCCATGGCCTTGTCGAAGGGGATGATGGGCACGCCGTAGTCGTCCTTGTCCAGGCCTCCGGCCGCGATGGCGTCCTGGATCTTCTGGAAGCTGTAGACGGTAGCGTTCTGGTCCAGCTTGCCGCCCACCACGATGTACTCGCCGCCCGGAGTCACGTCGGCGCCGTGCGGGCTCTTGGGCTCGGGGATGAAGTACAGCGCGCCCTCGGCGGCGGCGGTGTCCAGCGGCAGCACGTTGAAGCCGTTGATCTCCGTGGTCTTGCCGGCTGCCACCAGCTCTTCGGCCTTCTTGAGGTTCACCACATGGAGGAAGTCCATGTCGTTCTGCGAGACGCCGGATTCAAAGTTGACGCCGTCCTTGTCGGCCTTGCCGGTGGCCAGCTCGGTGTTGATGCTGTTGCAGAAGACCCAGCCGGTGGAGCCCTTCTTGCCCGAGTCGCAGAGATCCTGCCAATAGGGCGGCACCTCCATGGCAAAGCTCTTGGCCATGTCGATGCGGCCGGCGGCGCGGTCGAACTTCCAGAAGGTGATATGGCCGCGGTACTTCTCCTTGTAATCTTCCATCGGCGCATAGCCGCCGCCCAGGGGCATGGCGTACTGGCCGCCCTCGACCACCCATTCGGTGTCGGGGGTGACGAACATACCGCCGTGGTCGATGTTGCTGATGGGGTTCTTGACGATCTGCTTGGTCTCGAAGTCGCGCAGGTCGATGACCGCCACGCGGGCGTTGGCCTTGTCGCCGATGAAGAGGAACTGTCCGTCGTAATCGCCCGCGGTCTCGGAGAGCGCCGGATGGTGATCGTCCGCCCAACGGAGCTCCTTGTCGCCGGCGTTGCCGCCATTGAGGGTGTCCATGGTGGACTTGGCGCCGTAGCCGTAGCCCTGCCAGGGCTCCGGCGAGAAGGTGGCGATCATCTTCAAGAGGCGCATGGAGGGCAGACCGATAGCCAGAACCTGCCCACCGTGGCCGGAGGACGCGAACTGCACGTACTCGTCGTGACGGCCGGAGGGCATGTAGGTCTTGAGCGCCGCCGACACATCAGCGGGCGACAGGTTGCGGGCCTTGGCGATCTCGTCGGGCGACTGGGCGGAGGTGGCCTCGCCGCCGGAGGGCGCGGCCTGATCCTCTTGTGCGGGTTTGGCCTCGCCGCTGGTGTCCACATCTCCCCGACTGCAAGCCGAGGTCGTGATGGGCATGGCCAGGGCAATCCCCAGCATGATGATCTGACGTTTCATCGTCTTCTCCTCTGAACGGTGGTGATGGACGCGGAAGCTGGGTTGGACCGGCCGCGCCCCGCCGGCTGAGCGGTCTTGGCTAAGGGCTCACGCCCAGGAGGACGCGCACGTCATGCGCCACATCCTGCGGCGAAAGGGCGCCCAGGTAGGAGCCCCGGATCTGCCCCGCTGGATCGATGAGGTAGAGGCGGCCGGTGTGGGTGACGGTGTACTCGCCGTCGCCGCCCGGCGCGCCACCGGCCTGGCGGACGGGGTCCTTGCGGAACTCGGCGCCGAAGGCGGCGGCCATGGCGGCTACGGCCTCCAGGTCGCCCGTCAGGCCGATGTCGCTGGGCGCATGGTCGGCCAGGTAGGCGGCCAAAACCTCGGGCCGGTCGCGCTCGGGGTCGGCGCTGACCATCACCACCTGCAGCCGCTCCGCCTCGGGACCGAGATCGCGCCTCACCTGGCCGAGGACAGCCAGGGTCTGCGGGCAGTAGTCCGGGCAGTGGGTGTAGCCGAAGAAGAGCAGCCGCACCTGTCCGCGGCCCTGGTCCAGACTCCATGGCTGGCCGCGCTGATCGGTCAGCGCCAGCGCGGGCGCGGGTCGCTCCGGCCGCGCCGGCTCGGCGCGCAGACCGTCGGGCCGCGAGGTCTCGCCCGGCCCGCTCATCGCCGCGCCCGTCGGGGCATCGGCCACAGATCGCGAGCGGGCGCGCTCCACCAACAGCAAGGCGGCGAACCCCAGAAGCAGGGTGCCGACGACGGCGAGAGACCGGCGGGAAGGGATCACCAGGGTCATGACGTCACGCTCCATCCGGGGCCGGCTCGATCGGACCCTCGCAGGGGAACTGCCCCGCGATGCAGTCGCCCAACTCGGCCATGAGCTGATCGATGGGAATCCGGTAGTCCAGAGCGACGGCCCGCAGGTTGCAGAAGACGGCCATGCTGCAGCCCACACAGGCCATTCGCCGGGCCATGAAGTAGCGCATGGCCACGGGCCAGCGCGACAGCACATCCGCCACGCGCAGGTCCGCCGTCAAGCCATCGATCGCCATTTCCCACCTGCTGATCCCACTGCAGGGCGCGGATCGATGAGCACCGGATGTCCTCCGACCCGCCTGACCTTGCGCGTCCAGTCTAAGGGGTGAGCGGGCGGCTGTCTTTGCGCTGGCGCAAGTTCGGGCGCCGGCAACGGAGGGTGGACCCGACTCAGCCCTCCGGAAGATCCTCGGCCACCGCCACCAGGGCATGCGGCTGGAGCAGGGTCACGCGCTTGCGGGCAGAGCTGATGATCCCGCGCTCCTCCCAACCGGCCAGGGTGCGGCTGACGGTGAAGAGGGTGGTGCCGGTCATCTCCGCCAGGTCCTGGCGGCTGAGGGGCAGGTCGATCAGCACGCCCTCCGCCACGGAACGGCCGGCCTGGCGCGCCAGCCGCAGGAGCCCGTTGGCTACTCGCCGCTCCACGCGCTGGGTGCCCGCCTCGCGCAGCCGGTCCTGGAACTCCCTCACCCGCTCCGCCAGCATGGCCATGCCGTTGAGGCCGATCTGCGGATGGCGCAGGATGAGGCGGTTGAATGCCTCTCCGCTCCAAGCCAGGGCCACCGCCGGCTCCACGGCCTCGGCGGTCACCGGATAGGGCAGGCGGCCCAGGATGGCCACGATGCCGAACTCCTCGCCGGGGGCGATGAAGCGCATCACCACCTGCTGCCCTTCCGGCGTCACCTGGCTGAGCCGCACCCGGCCGGAAACCAGCAGGTAGAAGCGGTGGGCGGGATCTCCCTGGCACACATAGGCCTCTCCGGCCTGGGCGGTCGCCAGCGTGGCGGCGGCCAGCACCTCAGCCAGCGCCGACGCATCCAACCCCAGGAAGATCCCCATCCGGGACACCGCTGCCATCGACGGAGGGGCGGGTGCATGGGAGGCGATCGGCGTCCGCTGGCTCATGGCGCAACCGTATCGCAATGCGCGGGACAAGGCAAGTGGATTTCTAACGACCCTATAACGGCCCGACCCTTAGCAGTCACGCGCATCGAGTGCTAAAATCGCCTTCACATCCAAGCCATAGACCCGTGCGCCTGACCGACGTCTATCAGCAGGCCGGGCCATGCCGCGAGCGCCGGGCGGGCGCGCGGGGCGCGCAGGGTCCGGCACCATGCCAAGGAGCTTTGAGGCCAGCCATGTCCAAGAAGATCGATTTGGTCCCCCTGGGGGACCGCATCATTGTGGAGCCGATCGAGGAAGAGGAAGTGACTTCCAGCGGCATCATCCTGCCAGAGTCCGCCAAGGAGCGGCCGCAGCGCGGCACCGTCCTCGCCGTGGGCCCTGGCCCGCGCGGCGACGACGGCAAGCATATCCGGATGGACGTGGAGAGCGGTGACGTCGTCATCTATTCCAAGTACGCCGGCTCCGGCTCGGAGTTCAAGATCGAGGCCGGCCGCAAGGTCCTCATCCTGAGCGAGAAGGACGTATTGGCCAAGGTCAGCAAGTAGACCCTGGCTCCCATTTCCCTGCTGACCGTCAAGCAACCCCCTACGGAGGTATTGAGCAACCATGGCCAAGATGCTGGTATTCGGCGAGGCCGCACGCCGCGGCCTCAAGGAAGGTGTGGACACCGTCGCCAACGCGGTGAAGACCACCTTGGGACCCAAGGGCCGCAATGTGGCGCTGTCCCGCAAGTTCGGCGCTCCCACGGTCACCCATGATGGGGTGACGGTGGCCAAGGAGATCGAGTTGGAGGACGCCTGGGCCAACATGGGCGCCCAGCTGTTCAAGGAAGCCGCCATGCGGACCAACGACGTGGCGGGCGACGGCACCACCACGGCGACGGTGCTGGCCCAGGCGATGGTGACGGAGGGCCTGCGCAACGTGGCCGCCGGCGCCAACCCGATGCAGATCAAGCGCGGCATCGAGCTGGCCACGGCCGCGGTAGTTCAGTCCATCCGCGGTCTGGCCCGCGCGGTGGAAGGCCGCGAGGAGATCGCCCAGGTGGCCACCATCTCCGCCGCCGACGTGGACATCGGCAAGCTGATCGCCGATGTCATGGACAAGGTGGGCAAGGACGGCGTCATCACGGTCGAGGACTCCAAGAGCCTGCAGTTCGAGACGGAGTACGTCGAGGGCATGCAGTTCGACCGCGGCTACATCAGCGCCTACTTCATGACCAATGCCGAGACGATGGTCGCGGAAATCGCTGACCCCTTCATCCTGGTGACGGAGAAGAAGATCTCGGCCGCCGCCGATCTGGTGCCGCTGATGGAGAAGCTGGTCCATCTGGGCAAGCGCGACCTGGTGGTCATCGCCGAGGACGTGGACGGCGAGGCCCTGGCCACCCTGGTCCTCAACCGCATGCGCGGCATGTTCAACTGCGTGGCGGTCAAGGCCCCGGGCTTTGGCGACCGCCGCAAGGCCATGATGCAGGACATCGCGGTATTGACCGGCGCCACGGTGATCTCGGACGACCTGGGCAAGAAGCTGGAGAGCGCGACGGTGCAGGACCTGGGCCGCGCGGGCAAGGTGGTGGCCACCAAGGATGACACCACGGTCATCGAGGGCAAGGGCAAGGCCAACGAGATCAAGGGCCGCATCGACCAGATCCGCGCCCAGATCGACACGACCACCAGCGACTACGATCGGGAGAAGCTCCAGGAGCGCCTCGCCAAACTGGCCGGCGGCGTGGCCATCATCCGCGTCGGCGCCGCCACCGAGGTGGAGCTCAAGGAGAAGAAGCACCGTGTGGAGGACGCCCTGAGCGCCACCCGCGCGGCGGTGGAAGAGGGCATCGTGCCCGGCGGCGGGGTGACCTTGATCCACGCCCGGCAGGCCCTGAAGGACGTGAAGACGGACCCAGGCTCCGACGAGGCCACCGGCGTGCGCATCGTGGAGCACGCCCTGTCGGCTCCGCTCAAGCAGCTCGTGGCCAACGCGGGCGAAGACGGCGGCGTGGTCATCCGCGAGCTGGAGCGCCGCGCCGAGGCGGGCGCGGGCATGATGGGCTACAACGTCCTGACGGGCGAGTACGTCGACCTCTACAAGGCGGGCATCATCGACCCGGCCAAGGTCACCCGCGCGGCTGTGGAGAACGCGGCGTCCATCGCGGCCATGATCCTGACCACCGAGGCCCTGATCGCCGACAAGCCGGAGAAGGACAAGCCGCACGTCGACAGCCAGGAAATGCCGGATTACTGAGCCGACGGACCGTCGACCTGAACCGCCGCATCCATGGGGGCCGCCTGCAAGGGCGGCCCCCATTGTTTTTTCCGGCTGCGTGTCTTTCCGGCTGTGTGTCTTTTCGGCGCGTGTCGATAGAGCCCGGCGCGCGAGGACGCTGCTAGCGCTTCTTGGCGTCCACCAGCACCGCGCTGAGCACCAGGCTGACCAGGCTGACGACGATGGAGCCCCACAGGACGGTCAGCTGCCGGTCGAAGCTCAGACCCACCTCGAAGAGCGCGATGCTGAGTCGGCTGGACAGCCAGAGCATGATGGCGTTGAGCACCAGGGTGAAGAGCCCGAGCGTGGCCAGCTGGATGGGGCAGGTGATCAGGCTGAGGAAGGGGCGGATGAGGGCATTGACCAGGCCCAGCACGGCGGCCATGGCGGCCAGGGCCTGCCAGTCCTTGAGGGGCCCGGCCACCACCTCGATGCCCGGCACCAGGCGTTGGGCCACGAAAAGGGCGATGGCGGTGATGACCCAGCGGATCAGGAGCTTCATGGGGGGGTCGCCTCCTTAGGGCTTGTAGTCGTGACGGATGCGCTGCGGTGGCCGACACCAAGGCAGCGGATGCTAGCGTAACCCGTCGCAAGTCCAGGGTCAACAGGCAAGGGCCTGGCCCCATGCCCGCATGCCGATGGGCTTCGCCCGCCCGACGATGCCGTGGCCGCCCTTGACAAGGCGATCCCCATCGACCTACCGTATCTCCATGGCCATCGACCCCCCGCCTGCTTCGTCCCAGGCGTCCAACCCCTACACCCGCTGGCTCAGGGGCCAGGTGGCGCCTGAGTATGGAGGAGGCGCCGATCCGGACGCCTTCATCGCCGACTGGGACCGCCTCGAGCGCCTGGTCATCGACGTCTACCGCCGCGGTGAGGCCGACGGGCAGGACGAGGCCGAATGGCAATGGCTGCGGAGCGCCCTGGCCGGCCGCCACGTCGCCGCGGCGCTCACCCCCCATTGGCAAGGCGTCCTGGCCGGCGGCCAGGCCCTGGCGGCGGACCCCTTCCTGTCCCTGACCGCGATCCCCCGGGCCACCGACCTCGTCGACAACCGCCGCGCCATGCAGCTGCTACCGGCGGCACGCGAAGTGCTCAACCGGTGGTTGTTGACGTTGGGGGGCGGGGGGGCCGGGGGGCTTGGTTGAACGAATGGGACTCATAGGACTCATGGGACCAATGGGACCCATGAGATCCATCCGTCCCACAAGCGCTATACGTCCCATAGGTCCCATAGGTCCCATCCACCCCAGCACCCTGGAATAGCCCCCGGAGCCCCGCCATGCGCACCCCCGCCGGCCAACACTGCAGGCATTACTACGAAGACTTCAACCGCGGCCGCGCCCAGCAGGAATGCCGCCTGATCATGGCCAACCGCAACTCCCTGCCCTGGTCGCCCGACCTCTGTGCGCGCTGCAAGGTGCCCGGCATCCTGCTGGCCAACCCCTCGCCGCAGCTGCGCCTGCGCCTGGCCCTGCGCAAGCGGCTGGGCCTCTGGCGCGTGCTGCACCTGGAGGCCAGCTGCCTCGTCCACGACATCCCCGTGTCGGACCCGGCCGCCGGCTGCCCTGAATGCGCGCGGCAGGCCCCTTGACCGGTCTTTCCCGCGCGGTCTATCATTGGCGGCGTCGGGCGGGCTCGCGTCCCGCCCCGGGGCTTCCGTTCGGCCCGGGGCCAAGAGCCCGGCTCAACGCCCACCCGCGGTCGCAGTCACGAGACAGGAAGGGTGTCCATGGAGGGCAAGTACGCATTCTTCGGCGGGCGGATCGTGCCCGTCGAGGAAGCAAAGGTCAGCGTCCGGACGCATACGATGAACTACGGCACCGGCTGCTTCGAGGGCATCCGGGCCTACTGGAACGAGGAAGAGGACCAGTTGCTGGTCTTCAAGCTACGCGAGCATTACCAGCGCTTCCTCAACTCCTGCCGCATCCTGTATTTCGACCTGCCCTACAGCGTCGATGACCTCTGCGCCATCACCTTGGACCTCATCCGTCGCGAGGGATTCCGAGGCGATTCCTACATCCGCCCCCTGGCCTACAAGTCCGACGAGCTCATCGGCGTGCGCCTGCACAACCTGACCGATGCTGTGACCATCTTCGCCACTCCTTTCGGCCGCTACGTGGAGGCGGAGGAGGGCGCGCGGGTCCATGTCTCCAGCTGGCGACGCATCGACGACAACGCCATCCCCGCCCGGGCCAAGATCGTCGGCGCCTACGTCAACAGCGCCTTCGCCAAGACCGAGGCCCAGCTCAACGGCTTCGACGAGGCCATCGTCCTCAACCAGGACGGGCATGTGTCCGAGGGCAGCGCGGAGAACCTGTTCATCGTGCGCGACGGCGTCGTGGTGACGCCCCCGGCCACCGACAACATCCTGGAAGGCCTCACCCGCGCCGTGGTCATGCAGCTCTGCCGCGAAGTTCTGGGGCTGCCCGTCGTGGAGCGCTCCATCGACCGCACCGAGCTCTATGTCGCCGACGAGGTCTTCTTCACCGGCACCGGCGTGCAGATCGCGGCGATCATCGAGATCGACCGGCGCAAGATCGGCGGCGGCAAGATGGGGCCGGTGGTGCAGGATCTCCGCGACCTCTACTTCGACGTGGTGCGCGGCCGCCTGCCCCAATACCGCCACTGGTGCACGCCGGTCTATGTGAACGAGCCCGTGCCCGCGGGGATCGCTTGAGCCTTGACGGTGCCGCCGCCCGCGACGGCGGCTCTCCTGGCGGGGACGACAACCCCATCGGACCATCGCCCCCGGCAGACGCATCCAGTCGCTCGACCAAGCGCCAGGGGCTGGTCATCGGCCTGCTCCTGCTGGCCCTCATCGCCTGGCTGTTCGCCCCCACCCTGGTTTGGCTGATCCATAGCTGGCGCGTCGACGACGACTACGGCCACGGCCCCGTGCTGGTGGTGGCCGCCTTGTTCCTGGCCTGGCGCCGCTGGTCGGCGCGGTTGCGACCGGTCTTTGAGCGCGGCCGCCCCAGGGCGGCCCTGGGGCTCTTGGGCCTGGCGGCCCTGGGCCAGCTGGTCGCCTTGCGCCTGGGCTCGATGCCCCTGGCCGCCGCAAGCCTGGTGGCGGCCCTGGTCGGCTGGTCCATTCTGGTGGGCGGCGCAACGGGACTGGCAGCGGCTGCCTACCCGGCGCTGCTCCTTTTCCTGGCCATCCCCCTGCCCATCGTGGACCGCTGGGGCACGCCCCTGGCGGCGCGGGTAGCGGCGGTCACGGCCCGGGCGGCGCAGCTGCTGGGCAGCCCGGCGCTGGTTCGCGGCGGCGAGCTGGCGGTGGGTCAGGAGCGGTTCACGGTGGGCGCGCCCTGCAGCGGGCTGCGCTCCCTGGTGGCCGCGGTCGGCCTGGCCGCCGTCCTGGCCGGCATTCTCAGCCTGTCGCCGGGGCGGCGCCTGCTGCTGGTGGCGGCCGCTCTGCCCTTGGCCATCCTGGGTAACGGGCTACGCCTGCTCCTCTTGATCCTGGCCGCGGAGAGGCTGGGGACGGATGCCGCGCTCAGCCTCTTCCATGGCCCCCTGGGTGCCGGCGGCTTCCTGGTCCTGGCCCTTCTGCTGGTGCTCCTGGCCCTGCGCTGGGAGCGACGGGAGCATGGATCTCTGGACGCCGGCCATGTCTGATACCGCAGCGGATCGGCTGGAACTGGCCGCCGGCCAGCTGGCAGGCACCCTCCAGACGCAAGCCCAGAGCGCTCGCCGCCGCCGCCTGGTCTGGCTGGCTGCGGCGGGCATCCTCCTGCTCGCCATCCTGGGCCGACGCTGGCTGGAACGGACGCCGCCGGCCCCGCCGGCGCCGTCCCCCACCCAGTCGGTGGTCTTCGTAGATACCGAAGGCTGGTATGGCCGCAGCAGCCAGGAGGTCGCCGTCGCTTCGCCCGTCAAGCTGGGCCTGGACGATCTGCCGGCCGGCTTGCCGCTCCGCCTGGGTCCCTGGGAGGGTCGGGACCGCCCCCCCGATCCCGAGGTGACGCGCTGGTTCGACAGCCCGGAGGTGGTCATTCAACGCACCTATACCCGCGCCGACGGCGAGCGCGTCTGGCTCTCGGCTTTCGGCAGCCGCGGGCCGAAGAGCTTCCATCTGTTTGAGCATGTCCCGGATCTGTGCTACCCGTTAGGGGGGTGGCAGATCGATCAGTTCGGTCTGGCCCGCCTCCCTCTGGGGTCGCGTCCTTTGCCGGTCAACCACGGCATCGCCTCCGGTCCGGAGGGCAAGCTGGTCTTCCTCTACCTCTATGTCTGGGACAGCCCGGCGCGGGATCCGGAGCGCGGCACGCTCTCGCTGCGCATCGCCGCACCGGTCACCCGGACCGCGGAGGCCACGTTCGCCATGCTGGCCCAGGATTTCATCCCGCAGCTCTTCAGCCGCACCCTCTCCTGGAACCGGTTCTGAATCGCCATGATCCTGTTCCACCGCAGCAGGCCGCGCCGGTACGGAAGCCGACCGATATGAGCAGCAGCCATTCTGTCCACCACAAGGCCGCGTCCTCGCCCGGCGGTCTCATCGGGTTCCTCCTCTGCGGCCTGGCGCTGGCCCTTG
>Ga0138256_10002806_pt1 | contig 18572 bp, 18 predicted proteins | sample KNB2016incub_MG_FD_105486 | JGI IMG/M metagenome (GOLD analysis project Ga0138256, IMG submission 105486) | Active sludge microbial communities from wastewater in Klosterneuburg, Austria - KNB2014incub_MG | ecosystem: Engineered > WWTP > Activated sludge > Unclassified | place: Austria... | reverse complement strand
CTCGGCGTCTCGCCGGTGGCGATGACGTCGCCGTGCACTTCGCCGTCGATGCGCAGCCCTTCGGCGAAGCGCAGTTCGCCGTGCACCGAGGTCGTTTCGCCGATCAGGGTACGGATCGGCGGTTGTCGCGTCTTGTTGAACATGGACTCTCTCCTCGGGGGGGTGTTCAATCGGATCACGGGGCGGCCGTCTGCGTGGCGCGCACCGTGCCGCGCTGGTCGAGCAGGCGCACCTGCACCGACTGGAGCACGACGTCGCCCGGTATCGCGATGACGCCGTCGACGCGCCGGTACTGGCGCAGCTTCAGCGGCCACGGCGCGCCCGCCGCCAGCTCGCTCCACGGCTGGCCAGCGCGCAGACCGACGAGGGTCAGGTCGTAGCGCCCGTTGAACTCGGCCGGCGCCTTGCCGGGCTGCATCACGAGCAACTGGTAGCGCAGTCGGCCTTCGCCGGTGTCCTCGACCTGCAGCGCGCGGATCGCCGGGCCGGCGTCGCCTGCTGCCGGCAACAGTCGCTCGAAAAAACCGAGGTCGTTCTTCAGTTCCTGGTTCTCGATCTCGGCCACGCGCAACTGCTGCGCGAGCCGTTCCTGCGCCACCTGCTCCATCTTCAGCACGCTCTCGGCCGAGTTGGCGATCGCCTGCGCCTTGTCGCGCTCGCCGCGCAGCTGGGCCACTTCACGGCGCAGAGTCTCCAGTTCGCGCTGCGCGGCGCGGTCCAGCCCGGCGATGTCGCGGCCGGTCTCGAAGGCCCACAGCGCCAGCGCGGCCGAGAAGCCGAGCGCCAGCGCCAGCACCGCCCAGCGCAACGGCCACGGCAGGTGGCTGCGCACGCTGACGCGCGGCGCGCTGATCGACAGTCGGCGCCGCAGCAGCTTCCAGCGCATGGCGTGATGTCAGGGCAGCACCGGCACGTGCTGCAGGCCCGTCGTCTCGGGCAGGCCGAACAGCACGTTCATGCACTGCACCGCCTGGCCCGACGCGCCCTTGGTCAGGTTGTCCTCGACGACGAGAACCATCACCGTATCGTGCGCCGGCTTGTGCACGGCGATGCGCGCGACGTTGGAGGCGCGCACCGAGCGCGTGTCGGGCGCCGAACCGGCCGGTAGCACGTCGACGAAGGGCTCGCCCCGATAGAAGTCCTCGAACAGGGCTTGCAGGTCGGTGCCTTGGCCGCGCCCGGTCAGGCGCGCATAGAGCGTCGAATGGATGCCGCGGATCATCGGGATCAGGTGCGGCACGAAGATGCAGTGCACGCCGTCATGGCCGCCGATGCGGCGCAGCTGTTCGTTGATCTCGGGGCCGTGGCGATGGCCCTTGACGCCGTAGGCGCGGAAGTTGTCGGCGGCTTCCGAGTACAGCGAACCGAGTTCGGCCTTGCGGCCGGCGCCCGAAACCCCCGAGGCGCTGTTGGCGATCAGGTGTGCGGCGTCGATGAGGTCGGCCTGCGCGAGCAGCGGCGCGAAGCCGAGCTGCACGCTCGTCGGGTAGCAGCCGGGGTTGCCGACGACGCGCGCCTTCTTCAAGGCGTCGCGGTTCAGCTCGGGAAGGCCGTAGACCGCCTCCCTCAGGATCTCGGGGCAGGCGTGGGGCATGCCGTACCACTTTTCGAACACGGCCGTGTCCTGCAGCCGGAAATCGGCCGCCAGGTCGACGATCTTCGTGCCGGCGGCGAGCAGCTCGCGAGCCTGCGACATCGCCACGCCGTGCGGTGTTGCGAAGAAGACGATGTCGCAGTCTGCGAGGAGCGCCTCATCGGGCGTGGTGAAGGCCAGATCGACGTGCCCGCGCAGACTCGGGTACATGTCGGCGACCGGCATGCCGGCCTCCTTGCGCGAGGTGATCGCGGCGATGCGCGCCTCGGGGTGCGTGGCCAGGATGCGCAGCAGCTCGACGCCGGTATAGCCCGTGCCGCCGACGATGCCGATGTTGATCATCGCGGATCCTCTTCGATGACGAACGGTCATTGTAGGAGCCGGCCCGCAACGCCTTGTGTCGAGTTGTCCTGAAACGAAGAAGGCCGCACGAGGCGGCCTTCGGGACTGCGCGAAAGTCGGATCAGCGCTTGCTGAACTGCTTGCGGCGGCGCGCGCCGTGCAGGCCGACCTTCTTGCGCTCGACTTCGCGCGCGTCGCGCGTCACGAAGCCTGCGCGGCTCAGTTCGGGCTTGAGCGCCGCGTCGTAGTCGATCAGCGCCCGGGTCACACCGTGGCGCACGGCGCCGGCCTGGCCCGACTCGCCGCCGCCGTGCACGTTGACCTTGATGTCGAACGCGCCGTCGTTGTTGGTCAGCATCAGCGGCTGCTTGACGATCATGATCGACGTCTGGCGCCCGAAGTATTCGTCGAGCGGCTTGCCGTTGACGAGCACCTGGCCGCTACCCTTCTTGATGAACACGCGCGCCACCGACGATTTGCGGCGGCCGGTGCCGTAATTCCAGTTTCCGATCATCACCGCTCCTTAGAGTTCGAGCACCTTGGGCTGCTGAGCGGTGTGCGGGTGGCTGTCGCCCGCGTAGACCTTCAGCTTCTTGACCATCGCGTAGCCGAGCGGGCCCTTGGGCAGCATGCCCTTGACCGCCTTCTCCAGGGCGCGCCCCGGATGCTTGGCCTGCATGTCCTTGAACTTGGTGCCGTAGATGCCGCCGGGATGGCCGGAGTGACGGTAGTACACCTTGTCGACGGCTTTGTTGCCGGTGACGCGGAGCTTGTCGGCGTTGACGACGATGACGTAATCGCCGGTGTCGACGTGAGGCGTGTAGATGGCCTTGTGTTTGCCGCGCAAACGGAGAGCAACTTCGCTGGCTACTCGTCCGAGCACCTTGTCGGTGGCGTCAACCACAAGCCACTCGTGCTTCACCTCGGCCGGTTTGGCGCTGAAGGTCTTCATGAGTTTCTTTCGGCTTGTCCGGGCTCGATCGTGCGCGCGCTCGGAACCCTTGTGATGCGGGTCTCTCGCGCCTGCGCCTTCTCCCGGAGCCCGGGATCGGGAAAACGGCGAAGTATACGGGAAACGATCACGTCTCCCGGATAGCGGTGTCGCCCTTGGTGCCCGAGGGTTGCGCTGCCCCGGCTATATTAGGGTTTGTACTAATGACGCTTCAATTCACCGTGGAACCCCCCTCTGCCTCTTCGTCCACGCCCGCCCCGGTACGCCGCGGTAGCTGGGTGCCGATCCGCTCGCTCGGCCCGCGCCACCGCGACCGCATCCTGCGCCATCTGCTGGCACTCGACGAGCACGACCGCTATCTGCGCTTCGGTTACGCGGCGGGCAACGAGCAGATCGCGCACTACGTCCGGTCGCTCGACTTCGAGCGCGACGAGGTGTTCGGCATCTTCAACCGCAAGCTCGAGCTGATCGGCGTCGCCCATCTGGCCTGCGGCGACGGCGCCGGGCGCGACGCCCGCGAGCGCGTCGCCGAGTTCGGCGTCTCGGTGTTGGGCCGGGCGCGCGGCCGCGGCCTCGGCGCGCGGCTGTTCGACTGCGCCGTGCTGCACGCCCGCAACCGCGGCATCGGCACCCTGCTGATCCATGCCCTGAGCGAGAACACCGCCATGCTGCGCCTGGTGGGGCGCGCCGGCGCCAAGGTGTCGCGCCTGGGCAGCGAATCGGAGGCGACACTGCAACTGCCGCCCGACAGTCTCGCGTCGCACGTCGATGCGCTGGTCGGGGATCGCGCCGCCGAGATCGACTACCTGTTCAAGCGCCAGACTCACCGCATGGTGCCGGCGCACTGACCCCCCCGCCCGGCTGCGCCCCGGGGCTTGGGGATAGTCCCGCCGCCGGCGGGCTCGTAACATCCACTACATTCGCACTCCACGCAGGGGCGTTCGCCGAGCGCCCGCGTCCTGTCCGTGCCGATGACTACCCCACCGCTCGCCTGGACCGTCGGACTGGCCGTCCTTGCCGTCCTCCTGCTACTCGCCCTCGTCTGGTCGATCACGCAGCGCCGCCGCAAGGCGGCGTCGCCGCTGCCTTCGGAGTGGAGCCTGTCGCCACGGCCCGTCTTCAGCACCGACGAGCGCCGCGTCTACCGCCAGCTGCGAGAAGCGCTGCCCCATCACATCATCCTGTCGAAGCTGCCGCTGGTGCGCTTCTGCCAGCCCAACGACCCGGAGCAGGTGCGCTACTGGTACGACCTGCTCGGCTCGATCCACGTCACTTTCGCCGTGTGCAGCGCCAACGGCCGCGTGCTCGCCGTGATCGACCTCGACAACGAACGCGGCGGCTCGCGCCGCGTGCTGCAGATCAAGCAGTCGGTGCTCGGCGCCTGCCGCATCCGCTACCTGCGCTGCCCGGTCGACCACCTGCCTTCGGTGCCCGAGCTGCAGCTGCTCGTACCCCACAACTCGGCGGCACGGGCGCCGCAGCCCGCGCCGGCGCACAACGTGCGCAACATCAGCCAGGCGCGCGACACGCTGGCCAGCACGGTGGCGAGCCGCCGCGCCGCGCGCACGGCGCTGTGGCAGGACTCGTCGTTCTTCCAGGACTCGTTCTTCGCCCCCGACGCGCGCGACGACTACGCGACGAGCGAGTTCGCGCCGCTGTCGCCGGCCTCCGGCGCCAACAACAGCCGCTACGCCAACACGGCCCCGCCCGACGAGGCCTCGCATTCCTCGCAGGGTGCCGGTGACGACATCGCCGGCGTCGTCGTCGACACGCCGCGCTATCCGCGCCACTGAGCCGGGGGCGGCGCGTACGATGCGCGCATGACGAATCACGCCGGTGCCAACCCGGCCCCGGCCGCGCCGTTCGCGGGCCTGACCCCCGACAGCGTCCTCGACGCGCTCGACGACGTCGGCCTGCGCGGCGACGGCCGGCTGCTGCAGCTCAACTCCTACGAGAACCGCGTCTTCCAGGTCTTCCTCGAAGACGGTTCGGCCGTCGTCGCCAAGTTCTACAGGCCGCAGCGCTGGAGTGACGCGCAGATCCTCGAGGAGCACGCCTTCGGTCTCGAATTGGCGGCCGAGGAAGTGCCCGTCGTCGCGCCGCTCGTGCTCGCCTTGCCTCCGCACGCGCGCGAAGGCGTCGCGCTGCGCGGCGACCCGCCGACGCTTGCCGTCGCCGGCGCGCAGCGCTGGGCCGTCGCGCCGCGCTGCGCCGGACGCGCGCCCGAACTGGACGACCCGCAGACCCTGCGCTGGATCGGCCGCTTCCTCGGCCGCCTTCATGCGGTCGGCGCGCGCCGGCCGTTCGCGCACCGCCTGCGCTTCGACGTGGCGACGGTCGGCATCGCGGCGCGCGACTGGCTTCTCGCGAACGACATCATCCCGCCCGACGCGCTGCCTGGCTGGCGCGCCGCCTGCGCCGCCGCGCTCGCCGCGGCGCAGCACCTGTTCGACGCCGCCGCGCCGCTGCGCACGCTGCGCCTGCACGGCGACTGCCATCCCGGCAACCTGCTGTGGACCGCCGCCGGCCCGCACTTCGTCGACCTCGACGACGCCTGCAACGGCCCGGCGATACAGGACTTGTGGATGCTGCTGTCGGGCGACGCCGCCGCGATGCAGGCCCAGCTCGCGCTGGTGCTCGAAGGCTACGAGCAGTTCATGCCGTTCGAGCCGCGCGAGCGGCTGCTGATCGAGCCGCTGCGCACGCTACGCATGATCCACCACAGCGCCTGGATCGCGCGCCGCTGGGGCGACCCGGCGTTCCCGATCGCGTTCCCGTGGTTCGAGGGCGCGGCCTACTGGCAGCAGCAGGCGCAGCAGTTGCGCGAGCAGGTCGACGCCATGCGCGAGGCCGGGGGCTGATGCCCCGGCCTGCCCCACGTCAGCCTGCCAGCAACGCGTTGACGCGTCTGACGTAGGCCGCCGGATCCTCGAGCTGCCCGCCTTCGGCGAGCAGCGCCTGGTCGAACAGGATGTGCGCCAGGTCGTCGAAGCGCGCGTCGTCGGCCAGCCGCTTGACGAGCGCGTGCTCGGAGTTGACTTCGAGCACCGGCTGCGACGCCGGCGCCGCCTGGCCCGCCTGCTTGAGCATGCGCGCGAGGTGGCCGCTGATGTCGCCTTCTTCGACGACGAGGCAGGCCGGCGAGTCGACCAACCGCGTCGTCACGCGCACGTCCTTGGCGCGGTCCTTCAGCGTCGCCTTCAGGCGCTCCAGCACCGGCTTGAAGGCGTCGGCCGCTTCCTCGGCCTTCTTCTTCTCGGCCTCGTCCTGCAGCTTGCCCAGATCGACTGCGCCGCGAGCCACGCTCTGCAGCGGCTTGCCGCCGAACTCGTAGAGGTGGCTGAGCATCCACTCGTCGACGCGGTCGACGAGCAGCAGCACCTCGATGCCCTTCTTGCGGAAGATCTCGAGTTGCGGGCTGCTCTTCGCGGCGGCAAGCGTGTCGGCCGTGATGTAGTAGATCGCCTCCTGTCCTTCCTTCATGCGCGCCGCGTAGTCGGCGAACGACACGCCTTCGTCGACCTGCGTCGACGCGAAGCGCAGCAGCTTGGCAAGTCGCTCCTGGTTGGCGTGGTCCTCGCCGACGCCCTCCTTCAGCACGGGACCGAACTCCTTCCAGAACGCGGCGTACTTGTCCTTCTGGTTCTCGGCCACGTCTTCGAGCATCGACAGCACGCGCTTGGTCGAGCCTTCGCGGATCGCTTTCACGTCGCGGCTTTCCTGCAGCAGCTCGCGGCTGACGTTGAGCGGCAGGTCGGCCGAGTCGATGACGCCCTTGACGAAGCGCAGGTAGACGGGCATCAGCGCTTCGGCGTCGTCCATGATGAAGACGCGCTTGACGTAGAGCTTGACGCCGCCGCGCTTGTCGCGGTTCCACAGGTCGAACGGCGCCTTCGCCGGCACGTAGAGCAGCTGCGTGTACTCGGTTCGGCCTTCCACGCGGTTGTGCGTGTAGGCCAGCGGCGCCTCGCTGTCGAAGCTGATCTGCTTGTAGAACTCCTGGTACTGCGCGTCGGTGATCTCGCTCTTGGACCGTGACCACAGCGCGGCAGCCTTGTTCACCGTCTCCCACTCGTCCTTCAGCACCGTTTCCGACTTCTCGGCGTCCCACTCCTCCTTGCGCATCAGGATCGGCAGCGAGATATGGTCCGAGTACTTCGAGATGATGGACTTCAGCCGCCACGTCTTCAGGAACTCGTCCTCGCCTTCGCGCAGCTGCAACGTGACCGTCGTGCCGCGCCGAGGCCGCGTGATCGTCTCGACCTCGAAGTCGCCCGCGCCGAGCGAACTCCAGCGCACGCCCTCCTCGGGCGCGAGGCCGGCGCGGCGCGATTCGACCGTGATCCGGTCGGCGACGATGAAGCCCGAATAGAAGCCGACGCCGAACTGGCCGATCAGGTTGGCGTCCTTCCTCTGGTCGCCCTCGAGCCTCGCCATGAACTCGCGCGTGCCGCTCTTGGCGATCGTGCCGAGGTGCGCCACTGCCTCGTCGGCCGACATGCCGATGCCGTTGTCCTCGATCGCAAGCGTGCGCGCGGCGGCGTCGAAGCTCACGCGCACCTCGAGGTTGGGCGCATCCTCGTACAGCTCGGGCTTGTCGAGCGCCTCGTAGCGCAGCTTGTCGCAGGCGTCGGACGCGTTGGACACCAGCTCGCGCAGGAAGATCTCCTTGTTCGAGTACAGCGAATGAGTGACGAGGTGCAGGATCTGCTGGACCTCGGCCTGAAAGGAAAGTGTCTTCTTGTCCATGGATCGTCGTTGTGCGAAGTAGGGGCGCCGCGGCACTCGCGCGCGGCCTGGCCGGATGTGCGGCCGCGCGCCGCGCTTTCAAGGGTGCGGGCGTCGCTGGCGAGCAGCGATTATCGGCGCGCCGACGCAGGTGGCGCGGTTCCGCCCTGGCGGGCGGAGGCTGCGGCGGCGCTCTGCTGCCGTGCGCGCTGGCGCTCGACCAGTTCGCGGCAGCCGCCGGGCTGCGGATCGCCCGGGTCCATGAACGGCAGCAGTGCCGCCAGCGGGTTGACGAGCCCGAGCGCAATGCCGGCCAGCACGCGGCGCGCGATCGGCGCCTTCTCCAGCGAGATGCGCGGCGCGGCGAACGTGCCCTCGATGCGCACCGGCGTGCGCAGCGTGAACACGCTGAAGTCGCGCGGCAGCGCGACGGCGCGCAATGCCAGCGTCTCGTCACCCAGGTCGGCGGCGCCGTCGAACGTGACCGTCGTGTCGCTGGTGTCGAACACGGCGGCCTCGGGTTCGAGCTTGCCGTCGCGCGCCTTCAAGGCGACGACGGCGCAGCGCAGCGGCAGGCTCTCGTCGCCGCGCGCCATCACGCCCAGCGCCTGCGCCAGATCGAGGCCGACGACTTCGAGCCCGAGGTTCGACAGCGAACCGTCGCGCACCGTGGCGCGCAGCTCGCCGTCCAGGCTGCCGAGGATCGCCGCCGTCGACCGCCCTTCGCCGCTGAGCTGCAACTGCGCCTGCAGCACGCCGGTGATGTAGGAGCGCGCCGGTACATCGCCCGCCTTCGCCTCGTTGCGCTCGCGCGCCAGCGCCGCGCGCGAGCTGCGCGCATCGACGCTCGACTGCCTGTCCTTGCGCGCAGCGTCGAGCCAACCCGCAAGGTCGATGTCGGCGAAGCGCAGGTCGGCTTTCCACGCCGCCGGCTCGGCCATGCTGTCGAGCACCGTGCTGCCGGCGACGCTCCCGCCGGCCGTGCGCGCGGCGATGTCGGCCAGCGTCAGCACGCCGCGCTCGAGCTTCACATGCGCCTTCAGCGGCTTCAGCGCGGCGAGCACGGCCGTCTTCAGTTCGAACTCGTCGAGCGCCACGCGCACGTCGGCATCCATCGCGCGCAGCGCCGGCAGGTCGAACTCGCGCGCCGGCAGCACGCGCTCGCCGGCGCCGGGCTCGGGCGGCTCGATCGGCGGCGCGCCGACGGCCGGCGCCAGGTCGGCGATCGCGAGCCGCGCTCCGCCGAGGTTTCCGGTCAGGCGCGGCACCTCGGCTGTCGCGTCGTAGCGGAACTGGCCACGCAGCCGGCTGCTGCCGATGCGCGCAGCCTCGACTTCGGCGCGCCATTGCTCGCCGTCGCGCGCCAGCCGCCCGCGCAGCGCGAACGGAGGCGTCGACGGCAGCGTCACGCCGAACGGCTCGCCGACGGCCGCCAGCGACGGCCCGCTCACGTCGACGCGGCCGTCCATGCCGCGTGCGCCGAGCGGGTCGTCTAGCTGCCCGTCGAAGGCGATGCGCGCGCGGCCGATGGCGATCTTCGCGTCGGCATCGATGCGCCCCGGCGCGTCGCCGGCGGCGGCTTCCTGCAGACCGCGGGCGCGCAGCTCGATCGCCAGCGGCTGCTCGCGCCAGCGTCCCCGCGCATCGAGCGTGACGCCCGCGCCGCGGCCGCCGGTCGATTCGTCAACGCCGACGCGGGCTTCGAGCGTCAGCGCCGATGGCGCATCGTCGATGTGCAGTCGCCCGTCGCGCACCGCGAGGACGCCGAATTCGGGCAACTGCATCGGCCGGCGCGGCGCCTGCGGGTCGGGCACCTCGAACTGCCAGCTCGCACGGCCGTCGGCGTCGCGGCGCAGGTGCGCCTGGAGCGTGTCGGCCTCGAGCGCACGCACGCGCAGCCGCCCACCGCTGCGCAGCGCGATCGCGTCGCGCCAGCGCCAGAGCAGCCGCACGTGTGCGGCGTCGACGAGAAACGGCGCACCGCTCGCAGCCGCCGCGCCGATGCGCAGCGCGCCCGCCTCGACGCCCGGCGGGCGCAGCAGCCGCGCCCGAAACGGCGCGCCGATGCGCACCTCGACGCCAAGCGCCGCCGCCAGCGCCGACTGCAGCGGTGCCCGCAGGAAACGCCAACCCAGCGCCTCGCCGGCGACGAGAGCGACGGCCAGCAGCGCCAGCGCGGCGCCGGCCCAGCGCCAGGCGCGGCGACGCCGGCCGTGCCGCGGGGCGGTCGCGGCAGCGGAGGGGCCGGCTGAGGCCGGGTGCATCTTCGGGTTCTCTTGGAACGGCTGCGTGTTCCATCGCAGCGTGGGCAGCGCGCGTGCCCGGCCGCGGCCGGCCCGCGCCGAAAGCGCCGTCAGGCGTGGCCTACGTTCGCGTTTCGAACGGTGCCACGCGCGCGACCGGTGTCGTCCGGGCTGCGGGCCCCTCAGAAATTCTGCGAGACTGCGGACCGACGCACCGCTGCCGCGAGGACCTGCCGTGAAACTGCTGCTGCTCAACGGACCCAACCTCAACCTGCTCGGCACGCGCGAGCCGCACCTCTACGGCACGACGACGCTGGCCGAGATCGAGGTCGCGCTGCAGCGCGAGGCGGTCGCGCTCGGCGCGACGCTCGACACTTTCCAGAGCAACCACGAGGGCGCGCTGATCGACCGCATCCACGCCGCGCGCGGCGAGGGCGTGCAGTTCATCGTCATCAACCCCGGCGGGCTGACGCATACCAGCGTGGCGCTGCGCGACGCGCTGGCCGGCGTCGCGATCCCGTTCGTCGAGGTCCACATCTCCAACGTCCACAAGCGCGAGCCGTTCCGCCACCACTCCTACCTCTCGGGCATCGCCGAGGGCGTGATCGTCGGGCTCGGCATCAGCGGCTATTCGGCGGCGCTGCGCTGGGCCTGCGAGCGGCTCGGCACGCAACGCCGCTGAATCCCGCCGCCGCACGCCGCGCGAACCGCGAGGCCTGCCCCGATGCGACGGCTACACGCTGATGGTCGGCCATGTCGGCACGCACGGCACCAACCCGGCGGTGCGCAAGCTGCCCTATGACGCGGTGAAGGACTTCACAGCGATCGGCACGGTCGGCGGCGCGCCCGACGTACTCGTCGTGCACGTGTCGGCGGCGACGCTCGCCGGCGCAGATGCAGGCCGACATCGCGCGCTGGAGTAAGCTGGCCCGCGACCGCAACATCCGGCTCGCTTGAGAGCCCGGCACTCCCACATGGCGCGCAACACCACCGTCCAGGCCGACACCGACGCCCCGCCCGTCACGCAGACGCTCGCCCGCTTCGTCGCGACGCATTCGTCGCGCGGCTGGAGCGACGCCGTCGAGCACGAGGCCCACCGCACCTTCCTCAACTGGCTGGGCTGCGCGATCGGCGCGGCGCGCCATCCGGCGATGGAGTCTGCGCTCGCTGCGATGCAGATGCTGCAGCCCGCGCCGCAATCGAGCTTGCTCGGCCGCAGCGAGCGCGTCGACATGGCGAGCGCCGCGCTGCTCAACGGCATTTCGTCGCACACCTTCGACTTCGACGACACGCACCTCAAGACGATCATCCATCCGGCCGGTCCCGTCGCCTCGGCCGTGCTGGCGCTCGGCGAAGTGGCGCGCGCCAGCGGCCGCGCCGTCGTCGACGCGCTGGTGATCGGCGTCGACGTCGAGTGCCGCGTCGGCAACATGGTCTACCCCGAGCACTACGACCGCGGCTGGCACATCACGGGCTCCGCCGGCGTGATAGGCGCGGCGGCGGGCTGCGCGCGTCTGCTCGCACTCGACACGCAGCAGACGGCGATGGCACTCGGCATCGCAGCGTCGCAGCCGGTCGGTCTACGCGAACAGTTCGGCACGATGACCAAGCCGTTGCACCCCGGCGCCGCGGCGCGCGCCGGCCTGCTGGCGGCGCTGATGGCGCGCCACGGCTACACGGCCTCGCCGCGCTCGATCGAGGCGCCGCGTGGCTGGGCGCAGGTGCTGTCGACGAAGTGCGACTGGCGCGAGGCGAGCGACGCGCTCGGCGAGCGCTTCGAGATCTCGTTCAACACCTACAAGCCGTTCGCCTGCGGCATCGTCGTGCATCCGGCGATCGACGCGGCGGTGCAGCTGCGTGACCGGCACGGCGTGCACCCAGAGGATATCGAGCGCATCGAGTTGCGCGTGCATTCGCTCGTGCTCGAACTCTGCGGCAAGCGCGAGCCGCAGGACGGTCTGCAGTGCAAGTTCAGCGTCTTCCACGGCGTTGCCTGCGGCCTGGTGTTCGGCCGCGCCGGCGAGGACGAGTTCTCCGACGCTGTCGCGCGGCGTTCCGACATCGTCGCGCTGCGGCGCAAGGTCGATGCCCAGGTCGACGACGGCATCGACGAGGCGGGTGTCGTCCTCGTCGCGCATTGCCGCGGCGACCGGCGCATCGAGGTGCGCGTCGACCACGCCGTCGGCAGTCTCGAAAAACCGATGAGCGACGAGCAGCTCGAAGCCAAGTTCGCCGCGCTCGTCGAGCCGGTGCTCGGCATCGACAGCGTGCCGGGGCTGCTGCGCACCTGCTGGAAGCTCGGCACGTTGGCCGAGATCGGCGCGGTGACGGAGCGCGCGCGGCCGCGGTGAAGGCCCGGCTCGACGCTCAGCCGCGCAAGCGCTCGTGCGCCCAGTGCGCGATCGCGAGCAGCCGGTGGTCGTCGCCCATGCGTCCGACGAGCTGCACGCCGACCGGCAGGCCGTGCGCGCCGCGCGCGAACGGCAGGTGCACGCAGGGCAGGCCGAGCAGCGTCCAGGCGCGGCAGTAGAGCGGATCGCCCGTCGCCTCCAGCCCGGCCGGCGCTTCACCCGTCGTGCTCGGCGCGACGATCACGTCGCAGTCGTCGAACAACGCATCGGCGCGCGCGCGCCACCCCGCCAGCGCCGCGAGGTGGGCAGCATGGAGCGCGCCGTTGATCGCGAGGCCCTCGTCGACCAGCGCGACGAGCTTGGCGCTCAGGGCGTCGCGGTGGCGCAGCCGCTCGGGACTCAGGCTGCGCGCCATCTCCCACGCCATCACGGCCTTCTGCAGGCCGACGAGCGTGTCGAAGCCGGGCAGCAACGCGAGGTCGGCGCTCGCTGCGGCCTGCGGCGCGAGCACCGCCTGCGCGTCGGCGAACGTGCGCTGCGTGTCGGCGTCGGCCGATCCCCACCAAGGCGTGCGGCACCAGCCGATGCGCGGCGCGGCGGTACTTGCGTCGCAGCGCGCGAGACGCGCGTCGCCGGCCAGCACGCCGCCGAGCAGCGCCGTGTCGCGCACGCTGCGCGCGAAGCCGCCGATCGTGTCGAGCGAATCCGACAGCCCCTTGAGGCCGGTGCGCGGCACGCGGCCGTAGCTCGGCTTGAAGCCGACGATGCCGCAGTACGCCGCCGGCCGGATGATCGAGCCTGCCGTCTGCGTGCCGAGCGCGAGCGGCAGCATCGCGTCGGCCACCGCCGCCGCCGAGCCGCTCGACGATCCGCCGGGCGTGTGGTCGAGCGCGAGCGGGTTGTGCGTCGGCCCGGGGTTGAAGTAAGCGAGCTCCGTCGTCACCGTCTTGCCGACGATCACGGCGCCGGCCTCGCGGCACAACGCGACGACTGCCGCATCGGCTGCCGGCTGGTGTCGCGCATAGAGCGGCGTGCCATAGGCGGTGGGCAGGTCGGCGGTGTCGAGCAAGTCCTTCACGCCCAGCGGCAGGCCGTGCAGCGAGCCGCGGATCGGGCCGGCGTCGAGCGCGCGCGCCTGCGCCAGCGCGGCGTCGGCGTCGATGCGCACGAAGGCGCGCACATCGGCCTCGCGCTCCGCGATGCGCTCGAGGCAGGCGCGCAGCAGGTCGACGGCCGTGATCTCGCGCCGCGCGAGGCGCGCCGCAGCGTCGTGCGCGTCGAGGCGGTTGAGATCGGTCATGCCCTGCCGAGCCCGGTCACTCGACCTTGCCGATCTTGCGCACGGCGTCCGTCATCACCTTGGCATCGCTCGCCCAGTACGACTGGAACTCGGCCTGGTCGAGGTAGGCGATCGGGCTGCCGGCGCGGCCGATCGTCTGCACGACGGCCGGATCGGCGGCAACCTTGCGCGACGCGGCGCGCAGCTTCTGCACGACGTCGTTCGGCGTGCCGGCCGGCACGAACAGCCCCGACCACTGCGCGAACTGCACCGGGTGGCCGAGCTGCTTCAGGCTCGGCACGTCGGGCATCGACTGCAGCGGCTGCTCGCCCCAGTGGCCGAGCGCGCGCATCTTGCCGGCCTTGACGTGCTGCGCCACTGTCGCCGGGCCGCTGGCGATGGCGTCGACCTGGCCGCCGAGCAGCGCCGTCACCGCCGGCCCGGCGCCGGTGTACGGAATGTGGGTCATGCTGAAGCCAGCCGCGGCCTTGAGCATCTCCATCGGCACGTGCATCGTGCCGTAGTTGCCCGAGCTGCCGTAGTTGTAGGCGCCGGGCTTGTTCTTCGCGTCGGCGACGAACTCGGCCAGCGTCTTCCACGGCGCGTCGCCGCGCACGACGAACACCGTCGGGTCGGCGGTGAGGCGCGCGATCGGGATGAACTGCTCCATCTGGAACTGCGGCGTGCGGCCGAGGATCTTGTCGGCCTCGGGCAGGATCGAGATCGACGACAGGCTCAGCAGCACGGTGTAGCCGTCGGCAGGCGCGCGCGCCGCCGCGCCGATGCCGAGCGCGCCGCCCGAGCCCGCCTTGTTCTCGATCACGACGGGCTGCTTGAGCTCGCGCGACAGCGCCTCGGCGACCGGCCTCGCGACGGTGTCGGCGACGCCGCCGGGCGGGAACGGCACGATCATCACGATCGTCTTGTCGGGCCAGCCCTGGGCGGCGGCGCCGAAGGGCATCGCGGCGCAGGCCGCCAGCGCGACCGTCAGCAGGGTGCGTCGAAGTCGAAGCATGGTGTCGTCTCCTGTCGTTGTCGGGTTCAGACGAAGCGGTTCTCGATCACGCCGATGCCGTCGACCTCCATTCGCACGACGTCGCCCGCTTTCAGCCAGCGCTGCGGCTTCATGCCCATGCCGACGCCGGCCGGCGTACCGGTGGCGATCACGTCGCCGGGGTAGAGCGTGATGCCGCGCGAGCAGGTCTCGACGAGCGTCGGCACGTCGAAGATCATGTCGGCCGTCTGCGCGTCCTGGCGCGGCTCGCCGTTGACCCAGGTGCGCACGCGCGACTTCGCGGGGTCGAGCGCGTCGGCGGTGACGATCCACGGTCCCATCGGGCAGAACGTGTCGAACGACTTGCCGAGATCCCATTGCTGGTGGCGCAGCTGCACGTCGCGCGCCGTCACGTCGTTGACGATGGTGTAGCCGTAGACGTGCTTCAAGGCGTCGGCTCGCGCGATGTTGCGCCCGCCGACGCCGATCACGATGGCGAGCTCGACTTCATAGTCGATCTGCTCCGACACGCCGACCGGCATGTGCACCTCGGCGTGCGGGCCGACCACCGACTCGGGCACCTTCGAGAAAACGATGGGCCACTCGTCGACCTTGGCCGCGCTGTCCTTGAAGACCGAGCCCGACAGCTCCTTGGCGTGCGCGTGGTAGTTTCGCCCGGCGCACCACAGGTTGCGGATCGGCCGCGGCAGCGGTGCGTCGAGCACCACGTCGGTCAGCGCGACCGCCTCGCCCCTGGGCTCGAGCGGGCGGCCGTGCGCGACGGCGTGCTCGATCACGGCCTGCGCGCCGCGCTCGGCCTGCTCGGGAGTCAGGGGCAGCGGCGTGATCCTGCGGCCGTCGGCCGACACGACGCCGACCTGGCGCTGTCCGTGGAGTCGATAGGTGGCGATGCGCATGGTCCCCTCTGCGTTCGATTCGATGATGCGCCGGCGTCGACCGCGCTGCCGCAAGGGTTTGCTTTGTAGCAGAGCCTGCCATCCCCGCGGTACAAACCCGGCTTATCGAAAACGCGCTCGTGCGAAGGAGACGGCGCGGCGGCGATGCGCGCGCTGGCCGGCGGCGCCGAGCCCCGGCGCGTGGGCTGCACGCAGTTCATTGAGATCAGTTCGCGCAGCCATCGGCTTCGAGTTGGGCTGATCAGCGCAGCGCGGCCTCGCGATCGGCCAGCGCGCCGAGCCAGTCGCCGGCCTCGATGAACGCCCGGCTCGTATGCCCTGCGCGGCCGCGGACGTAGGCGCCTTCGATCGCCGTCAGCAGCAAGCCGGCGAAAGAGCGCGCGCGGCGCGCGTCGGCAAACCCGAGATGCGACGCGATGCGCTCGATCCAGGCGTCGAAAGACTGCTCGATGGCAGCGCGCACCGGCTCGAGCTCGTCGTCGAGGTCGAGCGCGACGGCGCCGAGCGCGCAGCTCTGGCGGCACTCCGCCGCGTCGAGACGGCGCGCGAAGGCGCGCAGCAGCGCGCGCACGCGGGCGCCCGGCGTGCGGCCGCGCGCCATCGCCGCGTCGATGACGCCGAGCACGCGCCCGGCGTGAAGTGCCAGTGCCTCGCTCGCCAGCTGGCGCTTGCCGCCGGGAAAGAAGTGGTAGACCGAACCCTTGGGCGCGGCGCTGGCCTTGACCACCTCGTTGATGCCGGCGCCCGACAGCCCCGAGTGGCGCATCAGCGTTATCGCGGCGTCGAGCATGCGTTCGCGGCTGGCCAGCCCGCGGGCGGTGGGAGGGGTCGTCGTCATTGCGTCCGCTTGCTTCTTTGTCTAGACCGGTCTATATATTACACACCTCGGCCGCCGGCCGGAAGGAGGACCGAGATGAACGCCCCTGCCGCCAGCCTGCGCGCCACGGTCAGCCAAGCCGAATGGTCGCTGCGCGTCGACCTCGCCGCCTGCTACCGCCTCGTCGCGCGCTTCGGCTGGGACGATCTCGTCTTCACGCACATCTCGGCGCGCGTGCCTGGGCTCGAGCACCACTTCCTGATCAATCCCTACGGCATGCTGTTCGACGAGATCACGGCGTCGAGCCTGGTCAAGGTCGACCTCGAAGGCCGCAAGATCGTCGACAGCCCCTACGACATCAACCCGGCCGGCTTCACGATCCACAGCGCGATCCATGCGGCGCGCGACGACGCGCAGTGCGTGCTGCATGTGCACAGCCTCAACGGCGTGGCGGTGTCGGCGCAGGCCGACGGCGTGCGGCCGATCTCGCAGCACTCCATCTTCGTGCTGGCCTCGCTCGGCTACCACGACTATGAAGGCGTCGCGCTCGAAGCCGACGAGAAGCCGCGCCTGGTTCGCGACCTGGGCGACAAGCGCTGCCTGATGCTGCGCAACCACGGCCTGCTGACGGTGGGCGCCGGCATCGCCGACGCCTTCGTCGCGATGTACTTCTTCGAAACGGCGTGCGCGATCCAGGTGCGCGCGGGCGCCGACCGGCCGATGATCGAGATCGGCCGCGGCATCGTCGACAACGCGCAGGCGCAGTGGAAGAAGGTCACGCACGGCAAAGGCGGCGGCGCCCTCGCCTGGCCGGCGCTGCTGCGCCGCCTCGACCGCAGCGACCCGGGCTACGCCAACTGACGACAGCGCGCGCCCGTGCCGCCGCTTTACGATGCGGCGCATGACGACGCCGAACTCCGCTCCGTCCGCCGCTGCCGACGCGCGACTCTTTCCCGGCTTCGAGTCGCGCCGCATCGACGTCGGCGACGGCGTCGAGATCCCGTGCGTGGTCGGTGGCTCGGGCCCTCCGCTGCTGCTGCTGCACGGCCACCCGCAGACGCACGCGATCTGGCACCGGCTCGCGCCGGCGCTGGCCTCCGCCGGCCACACCGTCGTCGCGACCGACCTGCGCGGTTATGGCGACGCGTCCAAACCGCCGGGCGAACCCGACCACGCCAACTACGCCAAGCGCGCGATGGCGCGCGACCAGCTCGGCGTGATGGCGGCGCTCGATTTCCCGCACTTCGACGTCCTGGCGCACGACCGCGGCGCGCGCGTCGCGCACCGCCTCGCCGCCGACCACCCGCAGGCGGTGCGCCGCCTCGCGCTGCTCGACATCGCTCCGACGCTGGCGATGTACGAGCAGACGACCGAGGCCTTCGCGCGCGCCTACTGGCACTGGTTCTTCCTGATCCAGCGCGCGCCGCTGCCCGAGCGGCTGATCGAGGCCGACCCGGCCGGCTACGTCCGCAGCATGATGGGCTCGCGCGACGCCGGCCTGGCGCCGTTCGATCCTTGCGCGCTCGCCGAATACGAACGCTGCCTCGCGCAGCCCGGCGCCGCGCATGCGCTGTGCGAGGACTACCGCGCCGCGGCGACGATCGACCTCGAGCACGACCGCGCCGACCGCGGCGCCGGCAGGCGCCTGGCCATGCCGCTGCTCGTGCTGTGGGGCGCGCGCGGCATCGTCGCGCGGTGCTTTCGCCCGCTCGACGAATGGCGCCGCGTCGCCGACGACGTGCGCGGCGAGGCACTGCCGTGCGGGCACTACATTCCCGAAGAAGCGCCGGAGGCCCTGCTGGAGCGGGCGCTGCCGTTCTTCGCGGCGCCTGCGACGGACTGACGGCGCGTCAGATCGACCGGCGCGCAGCGACTTCGGCCGCCACTCCGTCCAGCGCCGCGCGCAGCCGCCGCCAGTGCGAGCCGCGCCAGTAGACGCGGGCGCAGCCGCTGCAGCGCCACCAGGCCTCGAATTCGAGGGCGGCGCGCGTCGGCACGCGCGGCGCGACTTCATCTCGCGCGGCCGGCCGCAGCGTGCCGTTGCAGACGGTGCAGCGCGCCGGACGCGTGCCTGCGGCGAGACCAAGGCGCAATCGTGTCGCGACATCGGCGAGCTGGCGCAGCGGATCGTCGTCGCGCAGCAGACAGCCCGCCTCGACGTCCCGGTGCATCAGCAGGTCGCGGTCGCGCGACAGCACGATGCGCCCTTCGTCGGCGGCGAGAGCGACGAGTTCGGCGTCGCGCCAGGCGTTGCGCCAGCGCGCGTCGTAGCCGGCGAAGCGCAGCCAGCGCGCCAGGCGGCCGAGCTGCGCGTCGGCGATGAAAGCCGGCTCGTCATCCTGCGCCGGCGGCGGT
>Ga0138256_10002805_pt1 | contig 18574 bp, 9 predicted proteins | sample KNB2016incub_MG_FD_105486 | JGI IMG/M metagenome (GOLD analysis project Ga0138256, IMG submission 105486) | Active sludge microbial communities from wastewater in Klosterneuburg, Austria - KNB2014incub_MG | ecosystem: Engineered > WWTP > Activated sludge > Unclassified | place: Austria... | reverse complement strand
GTGCGCGCGCTGGCCAATCTGGGGCGCAATGGCCGCAGCGGCAACCCCTGGTTCCTGGATGCCCAGTGGCGCTACAGCCACAGCGAGGACGAAGAGGGCTATAGTCCGTTGCTAGAGAACAACGTACGAAGAAGTATTAAAAACCAGCAACTCCTGCTTGAATTGACCGGTCCATGGTTCGAATTGGCTGCAGACAGCGCTGCGAGCGTGATCCAGGTCCTGGTTTCCAGGGAAAAGAGCAACCTGGCGGTCTTTTCATTCGACGCCGCATCGATCTACGGCGGGCTACGCTACAAATGGTAGGCACAGTCCCGGGCAAAGGCCGGCACGGGGCATGCTAGCATCGGCGACGTGTCTGTGTTTGAACACCACTCCTTGCGCCCGATCGCCCCAAGAACAAAGACTGACGAGCCATGTGATGCCCATCACATCGGCAGCCGTCGGCCCGGCTGACACTCAGCCGCCAGCATCAGGCTCATTTCATCCTCGACCGTGCATCAGACCACCCGATTCCACTCAGCGCCTTGCCCGCCATCCGCCGGCAGGACGCTGAGTCGAGTGCGGGTGTCCCCCAGAACACTCGGCACCGCTTCTTTTTGAAGACGACCTCTCTCCCTCTCCCTTTCAACTCACCAGGAGTTAACTGAATGGCCACACTGATCACCCCCAGCTTTGACCAAACCCTGATCGCCCGCGCGGCCACCGGTCTGTACAACCTGCAGCTCGGCAGTTCGACGACGGACTGGGCTCTCGAATGGGTGAACGGCGGCAATGGCACCGTCGAAGACCTCGTCAATCAGCTGTTCGTCCGTGATTTCGGGACCATGAGCGACGCCGACGTGGCGGCCATGGTCGTCGAGAACGTCAACATCAGCGAGCCCGCCAACGTCGTCGCCGACGCCATCGCCTACGTGGCCGGGCGGCTGGGCGCCGTCGCCCTGGCCGACAAGGGTGCGGAGATCCTGTCGATACTGAAGGATTTCTCCGCCCTGGCCAGCGATCCGGTCTACGGTTCGTACGCCACGGCGTTTAACGCCCAGATCTCCGCAGCGGTAGCCTATGCCCAGGTCGGCGGCAACCCCGACATGCCGCTGGACCAGCCTGAAAGCATGGAAGGCAAGGTCTTCAACGTCCTCGAAACCGAAGCCGCCGGCGCCGCTGTGATGCGCCTGACCGGTGACCAGGAAGTCCGGCTGGACTTCGGCAACTCGATGCACCAGATCCGCGGTCTTGACCTCGACGGCGACGGCACCATCGAAGCCGACGGCATGGAGAACAACTTCGCCTACCTCGAGGCGAACGTGCAAGTCGTGGCCGACAACCACTCCGGTTTCGCTGTCGTCGACGCCTACGCGCGCAACCCGCTCAATATCAACGACGTCGTCAACAACTTCTCCGGCCAGATCTATTACGACGGCACCGGCTTCTTCGGTGACGGCAAGTCCACCAACGGCAACATCTTCCTCGGTGGCCTGGCAGAAGACACCGCGCTCGGTGGCATCGGCAACGACTTCTTCGCCGGCGGCGGCAACGGCGGCGGCATCAATGGCACCGCGTTCGGCGACTACCTGTCCGGTGGCCGCAACGCCGACTTTCTCTTTGCCGAGCTCTCGCTGCTGAGCTCGACCGACGGCAACAACAACACCTTGATGGGTGGCACCACGTCTGACGACACCGTCGCCGATGCCGGCGGCACCGGTGGCGTCGGCACGCAGGACAACGACTGGGTCCTGCTCGAGGTTTCCGACGACGACGAGCCGTTCACGATGACCCTCAACGAGGGCACGAATACGAACTATTCGTCTACTGCCAGCGGCACCGGTTTCTGGCATTCCGATATCGAAAGCCTGAATGCCTCGGGCAACCTGTACGGTTTCCTGGACGATATCGACACCGTCATCGGCGCCCGCGCCACCGACAGCTTCGGCGACGAGCACACCGCCGGCGACACCAACTACGGCCGCGGTTCCACCGGCCAGCTGCGCATCACCGGCAGCGCCGTGGGCAACGCCATCATCGGCGGCTACGACAACGACCGCCTGGACGGCGGCGCCGGCAACGACCTGCTGATGGGCGGCGACCTGCAGTTCCTGATCGCCAACCGCAACAATCCCAACCTGCTCGACGCCAAGGGCGGCCTGAACCTCACAGCCAACTCGGCCGGCCTCGTCAACGACGGCAAGGACCAGCTGATTGGCGGTGCCGGCAACGACAACATCGTCCTTGAATCCGACGGCGGCTCGATCAGCGGCGACGCCGATACCGCGCCGACCAGCGGCAATGCAGGCGGGTCCGACACCCGCAACTACGCCGGGCCCCGCGCATCGTCGCAGGGCGACGCGCTGTGGCTCACCGATTTCTCGATGGGCCGCCTCGTCGGCGCCACCGATGCCGGTGAAGCCACCGCACAGCAGGACGCGCTGGCCCAGCTCACCACCGACCAGACCTACCGCGTCGATCTCGGCAACGACGGAGCGATCAATTTCCGCAACTACGGCGGTACCGCTGCGGCCTCGCAGGACAACACCAACTACAAGGCGGTGACGTCCAGCAACGGCACCGTGCCCCGCGTCGGACTGACCGGCATGGAAACCGTCAACACGACGGGCCTGGGCGCCGCCGACTACAAGGCCGCCGGCTCGAATACGCCTGATCTGGTCTTTGCCAACCAGCAGAACTACTTCGGCCTCAACACCGCGGTCGACCTGCGCGGCAACGGCGTCGACAACGTGCTGCTGGCCAACAACGGCAACGACGCGCTCGAAGGGCGCGGCGGTGACGACGTGCTGTCCGGCGGCTCCGGCAACGACCGCTTCGTCGCTGCCTTCGGCGACGGCGTCGACTGGGTCGCGCGTCCGGTGGACGCCAACGGCGACAACCTCTGGGACACCAGCGGCGGTCTCGTCGTCAGCGGCGGTCTGGCCTGGGGCCAGGACTTCCGTCCGGCTGCGGCAGCCACTGCCGGTACCACCACGCTGGTCGTCGACCTCGGCACCACCGTGCTGAACGGGGTCGACACCTTCGTCGCCACCTTCCAGGTGCGCATCGACGGCGTCGACTTCGGCAGCGCCATTCCCATCGCCACGCTGGCGGCAGCCAAGACCACCGCCGAACTCGCGGCGATCGTGAACCCGGCCTACCAGAGCATCAGCAGTTCCGTCTCGGTGGTGGCCACCTCGGCCACCACGCTGGAAGTCCGTGCCGTGGACACCACGCCGGGCGACGGCAAGCTGCCGGTCATCGGCACCACGGCGCAGGAAGGCTTCTTCATCTCGGGCCAGGCGTCGGGCGTCGGCACCTTCCAGGCCAAGGGCAGCATCCTCGGTTCCGAAGGCACCAACCTCGAAGACGACCGCCTGGTCATCAAGAGCTACGAAGACCGTTCGATCAACCTCGGTATCGACCAGACCAAGTTCGAGACTTCGCAGGCGGCGGCCATGGTCGCCAACTTCACCGAAGGCGGCTCGCAGCTGGTGGAAACGCAGGGCAATCGCCTGTACCTCAGCAATGTGCGTGAAGGCGATACCGTCTCGGTGACGATCAACGGTGCGGTCTACTCCTACACGCTGAAGGCCGGCGAACGCGCCGACCAGGCCGCCACCGGCCTGGCCAACGCCGTCAACCGCTTCCTCGACGTCAACAGCTCTTCGGGCCGCGTCGTCGCAGCCGCTGACCCGGGCAGTTTCGGCGATGCGGCCGAAGTCGCCGCCGGGGTCGACCTGGCGGGCGTGCTGATCACGCAAGCCAATGTGCTGAATTCCATGACCTACATGGGGCTCAGCGCGACCGTGACGCGTACCGACGGTGCCGCACCGTTCGGCTCGGTGGCCACGCACAACCAGTCGAATACCGAAGTGCAGATGCTCGGCTTCGACGGCCGCAACGGCAACCTGTTCTCGCAGGATGCAACGCTGTCGCCGGTGGTGCTGTTCCAGGGCCGCAATGCCGGCACGACGACCAATTCGCTGCTGCTCACCGCCAAGAATGCCGGCGGCGCGCTCAACGGCATGGACGCCTGGCTGAACGCTGCCGGTGACGCGTTCATCAACGGTGACGACCTGCTGTTCGGTGGCACGGGCAACGACGTGATCGCCGCCGGCACCGGCGACGACCGCGTCGTCATGTCCAAGGGGGCCGACACGGTCGATGGTGGCGGCAACAGCCTGCTGCCCGACGACACGACCTTCCGCTATCAGGACGTTCTGCAGGCCGAGGAAGGGACCTTCGGCACCGGCACCAGCTTCAAGGTCGTGCTCGACGGTGCGCTGTACGCCACCGGTGCGGGCAAGGGCACGGTGACGGCCATGGACGCCAAGGGGGTCGCCACCGCCAACGTGACCACGTTCAGCAATATCGAACTGGTGCGCGTGCTCGAGAACAACCGCAACTCGTCGCTCGACCTGAAGGCGCTGTCGGACAACGTGGCGGCGGCCGTCGGCACCAACGGCCTCGCGGCCGAAGGCCTTGACGTCCTGCTGACCACGACCCCGAGCACCACCTACAGCATCGACAAGAACAACAACGGCGCGATCGCCGCCAGCGAAATCACGACCGCCACGGCCGTGCTCGGTGTGGAGAACATCACCACCGGCAATGCCAACGACCGTGTCACGCTCGACCAGACGCAGGCCACGGCCAACAACGTCATCGACCTGGGCGCACAGCAGGACAATAGCGAGGCGCTGACGCTGCGCGAAGGCGCCGACGTCGTGACGGTGAACCACGCCGACGTCACCAACAACGGTGTGGTCGACGCCACCGACGAGCCGCTGCGCCCGACGCTGACACTGGCCGTCCAAGGCACGAGCCTGTCGCAACTGACCGCGACGGCGGGTGCGCTGGGCAAGGCCAGCTTCACCGACACGTTCAAGAACGTCGAGGTCGTGAACCTGGTCGCGGCCGCCACGAGCACCCGTTATAACGACGTGCTCGACGCGGCAGGCACCGGCGGCGCCACCGTGAACTACGGCGCGGCCGTCACGGTCGGCAAGTCGCTGGGTGGCCAACTCGCCCCGGTGACGACGGTGGCTCAGCTCGACGCCAATACGCTGGACTCGGGCGGCATCGCCCCTGCCGCTGCCCTGGGCAGCGAGTGGGTGACGGTGCAAGGCATCACGCTGCTCGAGCGCGTGACGGGCTCCACCGGCGCTGACCGCGTCATCGTCGCCGACGACGGCGTGATGCAGCAGATCCAGACCAAGGGCTCCGCCTTCGACTTCGGCGACAGTCCGGTGCGAACCGCCTGGGATGTCACGAACACCACCGCGAGCGGCTTCAATACCGCAGCCACCCAGTGGTCGGACCAGGGTCTGTATCAGTTCAACCTGGGCGGCGGTGTCGATACGCTCGACTACAGCCAGGAAATCGCCAACGTGGTCGTCAGCGTCGACACGACCGAAGGTGACGTCGACCTCGTCTTCGTGGACAGTGCGGGCGGCAATGGTCGCATCGACTTCGCGACCAGCGTCGAACGCTACCTGGCCGGCGGCAGTGCCGGGCTGAGCTGGATCGACCTGGCCGCCGCCACGGTGGCCACGACCATCCAGTTCTCGCACGAGGCGGCATCCAACGTGCCGGCCAACGACGCCCAGGAGCCCAACGGCAACGACGGCACCACCACCTCCGGGCTGACGCGTGCGGCCCAGGTGCGTTCGACCGCCGACAACACGGTCTTCGCCACCTTCGTCGACCGCACGGGTGCGGGCATCGTCCCCGCGGCTCTGTGGCAGAACGTGCAGGGCAGCAACCTCGCTGAAACGGTGATCTTCACCGACAACGAGACCGCCGCCGCTCACAACCTGCAGTTGCAGGCCGGCGCGAACAAGGTCGATTACTCGCTGCTGACCGCAACGGTGACGGCCAATATCGGCGCCACCAATGTCGGCGTCGTCGCACTCGAGCAAGTCCACGCCGTCAACGGCGACGCGATCCGGCACAACTTCTCGACCGATGCGGTCGCCAATCGCGTGACGCTCGTCGGCACCACACGTGCCGGTGACCAGCTCGATGTGTCGGCTCTCGTCAACGGGACGGTGGTTCGTGCCAACCCGCTGCTGCCGACCACGTCGCAGGTGGACCCGCAATTCCACGTCGTCAACCTGGCCACCGGGGAGGTAACTGAGAGCGCCTTCGGCGAGTACACGCCGGTGGGTGCTGCGGTTGGCACCGCGGTGAGTCGCGCCTTCGTGACGAATGTCGTCGGCTTCGAGAACGCTTCGAATGGCGGCGATGCCGACGTGGTGCACATGCTGGGTGACAACGGCCGCAATTCGCTGGCCGGAGGCACCGCGGCGGACGTGATCTACGGCAGCCGAGGCACGGCCGGCGACGGCTCGGCAGACGTCGGTGCGGGCAACCGCGGCGACAACCTCACGGGCAATGCCGGTGCCGACCTGTTCTGGTATGCGGCCGAGACCGAGTCGCCCGGCGGCACCATCGGCGCCGGTGATCAGGCGGCGGCGAACTTCAGCAACGACGAAGACAACGTGATCAACAGCCGCGATACGATCACCGACTTCGTGACCGGGACCGACAAGCTGGTGTTCGTGGTCAACGATACCTACGACTCGATCAAGGGCAGTGCTGCGGTGCCGGCCAACCTGGGCGCTCCGCTGCTGGCGGCGGTTCCCGTGGCGGCGGTCTTCGTCGCTGGCAATGCGACCGTGGATATCGGCAAGAGCGCGGCCAGTGCCGGGACCGTGAACGACTTCGACAACTACGACATCGACACGACGCTTGCAACGGCGGCGCTCGGCGACGTCATCCTGCGCGTCGGTGCGACGGGCGGTGCCGACCTGATCGACGCGTCGGCCGGTCTGTCCACGCAGAACCTGGACACGCCAGCTGACGATGGGTTGGAAGTGCGGGTCGTGTACACGGCGGCGTCACAATCGCAGGCCGGTGGCTTCGACCAGATCATCAACTTCCTCTCCGGCGAGGACAAGATTGATCTGAGCTTCCTGAAGCTGGCACGCTACGAGAGCAGCAAGACAGCGACGGGCGTCAACTACGACACCAATACCAACAACATCGTGGATGCCATCGAACTGGGCGCGATCCGCGCGCTCGGTGCAGCCCCGGTGTTCGCGGTCAACGGTGTGGCCCCCAACCTGTTCCTGGACGGTGCGATCTACCGCCCGATCGCTACGCAGACGCTGACCGACGGCAACGGTGACCCGAGTACCACGGTGTTCATCGACGCCAACGGCGACGGCAACTACGTGCCGACCGACGACATGGTGGTGGTGCTGGTGGGTGTGAACGCTCCGGTCAACGGCGACTTCGTCTTCAACCAGTACGGTGGCGCCTACGGCGGCTGATCCATCAGCCTGAACACCAGCGGGCCGGGTGCAGACCTCTTAGGAGGGGGCCCCGGTACCCGCAGCAGGTGTTCGTGATTCCTTCGAGGGGGCCCGCAAGAGGCCCCCTTTTTCTTTATCCAAGGAGCAGACCTTGAGCGACTGGAACGAGGGTTACATCACCGACGTGACCTACACCTACGGCTTCTACAAGGAGACCTCGCCGGCAGCGATCCGCTTCGCCTTGCTGGCGGCAGGCCACGACGCGCCGCCGATCGACAAGTTCAGCTACTGCGAACTGGGCTACGGCCAGGGCGCAGGGCTGAACCTGCTGGCCGCGGCCAACCCGCAAGGCGACTTCTGGGGCACGGACTTCAACCCGGCGCACGCTTCTGGCGCGCGCAAGCTGGCCGACGATGCCGGGCTGGCCAACCTGCACGTCTTCGACGACAGCTTCGACGAGTTCGGCAGGCGAGAACTGCCGCAGTTCGACTACATCACGCTGCACGGCATCTGGTCATGGGTCGGTGCCGAAGTCGCGCAGCAGATCGTGGATTTCATCCGCAGGCACCTGAAGGTGGGCGGTGTTGTCTATATCAGCTACAACACGCTGCCGGGTTGGACCCACGCGCTGCCGATGCGCGGGCTGCTCAGCCAGTACGTCGAATACCAGAGTTCGCCCGCCGACAGCATGCATGCGCGGCTGGACGGTGCGCTGAAACTGCTCGACGACCTCAACGAGATTGCGGGCAGCTACTTCAAGGGCACGCCGCAGCTGGCCGACCGCATCAAGGCGCTCAAGGGGCAGAACCGCAACTACCTGGCCCACGAATACCTGAACCGCCATTGGCAGCCGGTGTTCTTCTCGCAGATGGTCGATGCACTCGCCGCGGCCAAGCTGACCTTTACCGCGCACGCCAACCCGCTGAACTGCATCGATGCGATCAATCACACCAAGGAATTGCAGCAGGTGCTCGACCGCATCAGCAACCCGATCTTCAAGGAAGTGGTGCGCGACCTGGGCATCAACCAGGGCTTCAGGCGCGATCTCTTCGTGCGGGGTCCGAGGCGCCTGTCTCGGGCCGACCATGCGGCCGGGCTGCTCGAGACCCGTTACGCTCTGGTGACCGAGCGTGCGGCGTGCTCGCTGAGCGTGAAGACCAATGTGGGCGAGGCGGCGCTGCAGCCGTCGGTCTATGAGCCGATACTCGACCACCTTGCCGCCGGCGGCCCCTTGACGGGCCATGAACTGCTGAAGGTGCCGGCGGTAGCGCAGCAGGTAGGAGTGAGTCGCCTGCTGCAGGCGCTGGTGGTGCTGGTCGGCGCGGGCTATGTGCAGCCCTGCGTGCCGGCACCGGTTCAGAAGGCTGCGCGTGCGGGCAGCGCACGCTTCAACCAGGTGGTGATGTCCCGCACGGCCCGCGGCGGCGATGCCGAGCTGAACTTCATGGCTTCGCCGCGGCTGGGCAGCGGGGTGGCCGCGCCGCGGTTGCCACAGCTTTTCATGCACGCGATGCAGCAGCAGCCGAAGGCCGACGCACCGGCGATCGCCAGCGCGGTCTGGGCCTTGTTGCGCGCTTCGGGGCAAGGCTTGGTGAAGGACGGCAAGACCATCGAAGGGGATCAGGCCAGCGTGCAGGAGATCACCGAGCGTCTGGCCGAGTGGGCGAAGTCCCACCAGCCGATCCTGAGACAGCTCGAGCTGGTGCCGTAGTGCATGGCGCGGCAGGGGGCAGGTCACCGTGGGTCGAACCCATGTGATGCGGGTCACACGGCCGGCGCGGCGACGCAGGGACAATCTTCCCCATCGCAAGAGGTCCCGACGTGAAGTACCGCAGTGCCTTGATTGAACCCCCTCGCCGAACCCATTCATGGGCTGCCCGCTTGACGAGTGCCTTCGGCCGCCGCCACCCGGGCCGCGGCGAGTTCAACCCCTGCGCCGCCGCAAAGGCGCCACCGAGTGCCGAGGACGACCTGCTGAGGCGTCTGCGGGAGGCCGGTCTCTAGCAGGCCGACCGCCCCGGCGCAGGGCAGGGAGGGCAAACCCGCGACCCTGCTCGTCGAGCCTACATACCAGCTACCGTGCTCAAGAGCCTGAATCTGCGTTATGACGCGGTCGAGGACCGCATCGTCCTGCGCCTCGTCGCCGACGATGCCGAGCCATGGCTGCAACTCACGCGGCGCGTGTGCATGCAATGGCGGCTGGACCTGCAGACGCTGGTCGATGCCTCGGCGCAGGTGCCCCAGGGGATGAGTCCGACGGCGCGCGCCGGCATCAGCTCGGAACATCATCGTGCCATGGCGGCGCAGGCCACGGTGCGCAAGCTGCCCAATGAGGCGCCCGCATCGCGGGCCGTTGTACCGAAGCTGGTCACTGGCATCGCTTGCGGAAAGCAGCGCAGCGACGGACGCTGGATCGTTCGCTTCACGGCGCGCGACGGTGGCCATTGGGACGTGCTGCTGACCGGCGAATCGCTGCACGGGCTCGTCGAGGTGCTGAACACCCAAGTACAAGCAGCCAACTGGGCGTTGCCGCCGATGCCGCTGCAGACCGAGGCGCCCCGAGGTCCGGGTCCCTCGCCGTTGCATTGAGGAGACAAAGCAGGAACTTCATATAGGACGGCTGTACACTCCGCGTCCTATATGAATTCCGCGCTGCGCTTTCCGCTCAATACTTCGCCTGCCCAGCACGCGCAACTCGTGAAGCTGCAGCAGTCTTTCGCGGAAGTGTGCAACGCCCTGGCGCCACTGGTGCAGCAGACACGCTGCTGGAACCGGGTCGCCCTGCATCACATGGCCTACAAGCAGCTGCGGGAGAGCTTTCCCGGGATGGGCTCGCAGATGGTGTGCAACGCGATCTATTCGGTCTCGCGTGCGTCGCGCCACATCTTCCAGCACCCGCAGAGCCATTTCAACGTCAACCGCCTGGGCACCCGGCCGCTGCCGCGCCTGCACTTCCTGCCGCAGGCGCCGGTGTATTTCGACCGCCATACCTTGAGCATCAAGTCGGGCCAGGTGTCGATGTATACGATGGACGGCCGCATCCACTTCGAACTCGGTCTGGGGCCGGATGCCGAACTGAGATTCCGTCGGGAGAGGCTGCGCGAGATCCTGCTGACATCAGACCGCGGTGGCTTCCAGCTTGCGTTCCACTTCGCCTCGGGCGAGGAGAGCGCGGAGGTGCAGGCCGAGATGGTCGCGGCGGCCAGCGGCGCCGAGCTGCCCGAATACCTGCTCGTGACCGAAGACCCGCCAAGCGCCGGTGCCCCTGTCCCAGCCGCGGCGCGTGCCGCCCACTCCTCATGAACCTCCCTCTCCGAGCACCCGCCGTCGTGACCGCGACGCCGCCGCTGAAAGCCGCCCTGGAGCAGCAGCGCCCGCTGTTCGTACGCGCGCTCCTGTTCAGCTTCATCAGCGGCGTGCTCATGCTGGTGCCGCAATGGTTCATGTTCGAGGTCTATGGCCGCGTGCTCAACAGCCGCAATCAGACCACGCTCTACATGTTGCTGATGCTCACCGTGGGAGCCTACATCGTGATCGAGATGCTCGACCTCGTGCGCTCGCGCATCCTGCACCGCGCCGGCCAGGGCGTCGACAACACGCTGCGCCAGCGCCTGTTCGAGGTCGCGTTCGAGGCCAACCTGAAGAAGTTGCCCGGAGGTTCACCACAGGCCTTCGCCGACCTCAAGGCGGTGCGCGACGGCATCGCCTCGCCAGCGGTCGGTGCGGCGATGGACATCCCGGCGGCGCTGCTGTTGCTGTGGCTGCTGTTCCTGCTGCATCCCTGGCTGGGCGTGATGACGCTGGTGGGCGCACTGCTCCAGGCGGCCATCGTCTGGGCCACCGAGCGGCGCACGATGCCGCTGCTGACGCAGGCCGCCCGCGCCTCGATCCAGGCGCAGAGCTACGCCGCCGGCATGCTGCGCAACGCTCAGGTGGTCGAGGCCATGGGCATGCTCGGCTCGGTGCGCAAGCGCTGGCAGGCGCGGCAGCGCACCTTTCTGGCACAGCAAGCGCAGGCATCGGACCACGCCGGGCTGCATTCGACGCTGGCCAAGTTGATCCAGACCATGCAGGGATCGCTGCTGCTGGGGGCTGCCTGCTGGCTCGTGCTGCAGAACGAGCTCTGGGGCGGTGGGGCGATGATGATCGTGGCCTCGATCCTCGGCGCCCGGGTGCTGGCGCCGACGGCGATGCTGGTCACGCACTGGCGTGGCGTGGTGCAGGCGCGGGACGCCGCGAAGCGGTTGAACTTGCTGTTCGGACTGTTCGGCGAGCGCGAATCCGGCATGTCCCTGCCGGCACCGAAGGGCATGCTGACGGTCGAGAGCGTCGTCGCCTCGGCGCCGGGTGCCAACGTGCCGATCCTGCGTGGCGTGAGTCTCGTCGCGCGCCCGGGCGAGATCCTCCTGATCACCGGCCCTTCGGCTTCGGGTAAGACCTGCCTGGCGCGCTTGCTGGTCGGCGTCTGGCCGGCGGCCAGCGGCAAGGTGCGGCTCGACGGCGTCGACGTCTTCGGCTGGAGCAAGGACGAACTCGGGCCGCACGTCGGCTACCTGCCGCAGACGATCGAACTCTTCGATGGCACGGTGGCCGAGAACATCGCGCGCTTCGGGACGATCGACGCGGAGGCCATTCGTGCCGCGGCGGCACAGGTCGGTTTGCTCGAAGCGATCGAGGAACTGCCGGCCGGTTTCGATACCCGCATCGGCGAGGAGGGTGCGGTGCTCTCGGGGGGCCAGCGACAGCGCCTGGCCCTGGCGCGCGCGATCTTCGGCGATCCGCGCCTGATCGTGCTCGACGAGCCCAATGCCAGCCTCGACGAGGCCGGCGAGAAGCAGCTGATCAGCCTGTTGCAGCAGTTGCGTGCGCGCGGCGCCACGGTGCTGGTGATCGCGCATCGCGCGAGCCTGATCGCGGTGGCTGACAAGCTGATGGTGCTCAACGAAGGCCAGGCGGTCGCCTTCGGTCCGCGCGACGACGTGCTCGCGGCGCTGCAGAAGGCCAACGAGAAGGCGCGCGCGCAGGTCGAGGCCCGCCAGACTGGCGCCGTGGCAGTGCAACGCCCACAACCCCTGCCCGGGGGTGCGGCATGAGCGGATTCTTCGGACGCAGCGCGCTCGGCCGCGCGCTGTGGAGCTTCAGGCGCGAATTCTTCTGGGTCGGTGTCTTCAGCTTCTTCGCCAACCTGCTGATGCTGACACCCACGTTGTACATGCTGCAGGTCTTCGATCGCGTCCTCATCAGCGGCAGCGCGCTCACGCTGGCCGGGTTGACGCTGATCGCGTTGTTCTTCTTCCTCGTGATGGGTTTTGCCGAATGGCTGCGCTCGCGCTTGCTCGTGCGCGCCGGCGCGCGCTTCGACGAGGCGCTGAATCGCCGGGTTTTCGACGCCGCTCTCGAGCAGAGTCTGCTCCAGGGCGGTCGGCAGCCCGTGCAGTCGTTCAACGACCTGACGGCGCTGCGCCAGTTCCTGTCGGGCAGCGGGCCCTTTGCCTTCTTCGATCTGCCCTGGACGGTGATCTATATCGGCGTCCTCTATCTGATGCACCCGCTGCTGGGCCATGCCGCGGTGTTGTTCAGCATCGCGATGCTGGCGCTGGCGCTGGTGGGCAACCGGTTGGTGACGCGTCGGCAGGAACCGATGCTGAAGGCGTCGATGGAGACCAGTTCCTACCTGAATGCCAAGCTGCGCAATGCCGAGACCGTGGAGGCGCTGGGCATGCTGGGCAACCTGCGCCGGTTGTGGCTGCAGTTGCACGAGCGCGAGGCGACGCGGCAGGCCGATGCCTACGAGATGACCCACCGCATGCAGGCACTGACCAAGTTCCTGCAGTACTCGCAGCAGTCGGTCATGCTGGCCATCGGTGCCCTGCTGGCCATCGACGGCCACATCAGTGCCGGCGCGATGATCGCGTCCAATGCACTGGCGGGCAACGCGCTGCGGCCGATCGGCACGCTGGTGGGTGCGTGGAAGCAGTTCGTCGACGCGCGTGCGGGCTATCTTCGGCTCGAATCGCTGCTCGATGCGCATCCGCAGCGTGCCGCTGAAGTCGACGACGCTCCGATCACCGGCCAGGTGACGCTGCGTGCGCTGGGGGCGACGTCGCCCGGGCGACAGAAACCCATCCTCGAGGGACTCGACGCCGAATTCGCGGCCGGCGAAGTGGTGGTCATCGTGGGCCCCTCGGGCGCCGGAAAGTCCACGCTGGCGCGTTGCCTGGTGGGCGTCTGGCCCGACACGGTGGGGGAGGTGCTTCTCGACGGCAGGCCGCTGGCCGAACGTTCGCGCGAGACGCTGGGCCCGCAGATCGGCTACCTGCCGCAGGACATCGAACTCTTCGACGGCACCATTGCCGAGAATATCGCGCGCTTCGGCAGCGTGGACCCCGAGGGCGTGGTCGATGCTGCCACGCGAACCGGCATCCACGACATGGTGCTGCGCTTTCCCAAAGGCTACGACACGCCGATGGGCGAGGCCGGCAGCCTGCTCTCGGGCGGTCAACGCCAGCGCATCGGTCTGGCGCGCGCACTGTATGGCGACCCGACCCTGCTGGTGCTCGACGAGCCCAATGCCAGCCTCGACGAAGCCGGCGAGGCGGCGCTGGTGCGAACCGTCCGCGACCTCAAGTCCCGTGGCAAGACCGTCTTCATGATCGTCCACCAGAAACACCTGCTCGCCGTCGCCGACCGCATCCTCGTGCTCGAGAACGGCCGCATCAAAGCCTTGGCGGTCGTGCAGTCCACCGCTCCCCAGAACCCTGCTCCCCAGATCGAGGTCCGCACATGACCATCGCCCTCCCCGTCAAGCCCGGCAGCGCCGGCAATGACATCACCGATATCGATGTCGCCCCGCCCAACACGGACACTCGCTCCCCGATTCGCCTGGGCTTCTGGGTACTCGTGGTCGGCTTCGGCCTGTTCCTGCTGTGGGCGGCCTTCGCGCCCCTGGACGAGGGCGTCGTCGCCCCGGCCACCGTGTCGATCGAGACGCGAAAGAATCCCATCCAGCACATGTCAGGCGGGGTCATCCGGCAGGTCAATGTTCTCGAAGGTCAGATGGTCAAGCAGGGCGACGTCCTCGTCGTCCTCGACGACGCCGCCACCCGTGCCGCCTTCGAGGCCATCCGGCAGAACTACCTGTCGCAGCGCGCCACCGAGAGCCGGCTGCTGGCCGAGCTGATGGATTCGCCATCGATCACCTTTCACGAGGATCTGATGGTCAAGGACGACCCGGTGGCAGCGCAGCATGTCAACGTGCAGCAGCGTCTGTTCGCATCGCGGCGCGCCGCGCAGGCAGCAGAACTGGGCGCAGCCAAGCAGTCGATCGTCGGCATCGAAGGCCAGATCGCGGGGGTGCGTCAGATGCTGCAGAGCCGGCATGCCCAGGCAGCACTGCAGCAGCGGCAGGTCGACAGCGTGCGTCAGCTGTCCGTTGAAGGCTACGCTCCGCGCAACCAGGCGCTACAGCTCGAGGAGGCGCAGGCCGATTTGCGCAGCTCGATCGCCGAGCTCGAGACCAGCCTTCAGCGCGCCGAGAATGCGATTGCCGAGACGCAGCTGCGCATCGCGCAGCGACGGCAGGAATACCTCAAGGAGGTATCGGCACAGTTGGCCGATGTCCGCCGCGAGGTTCAAGGCAATCAGGAACGACTCGTCGCCATCACTGCCGATCTCGGGCGTACGCAGATCCGCGCCCCGGTGGACGGCCAGGTGGTGGGCCTGGCAATGAGCAGCGTCGGCGGGGTGGTCACCCCAGGGCAGCGACTGATGGAAATCGTACCGGTGGGACAGCCCATGCTGTTCGACGCCAAGGTTCCGCCGTCGGTGATTGACCGTATCAGGCAGGGCGACCTGGCCGAGGTGCGCTTCACCGCCTTCGCCAACGCACCGCAGCTGGTGGTGCACGGAAAGGTCGTGTCCTTGTCGCACGACGCCATCGCGGAGGAGGCGGGCGGGGCCGTGTTCAGCTATTACCTCGCGCGCGTCGAACTGACGCCCGAGGGGACGAAGGCGCTGGGGGCGCGTTCCCTGCAGCCGGGCATGCAGGCCGAAGTCCTGATCAAGACTGGCGAGCGCTCGCTGCTGACCTACATGCTGCATCCGCTGACCAAGCGAATCGCTGCGGCGATGACCGAGGAATGAGCATGCGCTTGCTCGGTCTGGATTTTGCAGCCGGGACATCGTGGCGGCGGACCGCGGCGGGTCTGGCCGTCGGATGGCTCTCGGCATCGCTCTGCGCACAGGGTCTCGTCACCCCCTTGACCCTGACCGACGCCTACGAGGCAGCCGTGCGCCACGATGCCCGGTACCAGATCGCCACCAAGGAACAGGAGGCCGCGCGCCAGGGGGTGCCGCTGGCGCGCGCTTCGCTGCTGCCGCAGGTTTCTCTCAATGCCTCGACGGCCAAGGTGGTGGGCAGACGCGAATTCGGCAATTCGCTCAACCAGGGCGTCGAGGTGCCGCTGGACTACGAGTCGCCCCAGGTCAGCCTGAACCTGCGCACGCCGCTGTTCAACTACGAGGCGCTGAGTCGCCTGCGCCAGGCCACCTCGGCGGCCGACGGCGCACAGGCCCTGCTCGCGGCGCGGCACATCGACCTCGTCAACCGGCTGACGGCGGCCTACCTGGAGGTGCTGATCCAGCACGAAGTGCGGGTGATGGCCGAAGAGGACCTGCGTTCACTGCAGGCGCAGGCCGAGCGCGCCAGGCGGCGCTTCACGCTCGGCGAGGGCACGGTGCAGGAGGCTACGGCCGCCGAATCGGCGGCCGGACTGGCCAAGAACCGCCTCGTGCGGGTCCAGGACGACGTGGTCTCGGCACGCCGGGAGTTGCAGCGCATTACCGGCCTGGAGGTGGGTGCCCTGCGCGCTGCACCGGCCGACTTCGCCGGCTTGTCGCTGCCGCTGCCGACGCTGCAGCAGTGGATCGAGCAGACGGCGGAAAACAACCCCCTGGTGCGCTTCAGGCGCCTGAGCCTGGAAGCCGCAGGCTTTGGTGTCGAGCGCCAGCGCGCCGGGCACTACCCGCGCATGGATCTCGTCGCCAGCATGGCGCGGGCCGACAGCGAGTCGGTGGCCACACTCAACCAGAAGACGGAACAGCGGTCGATCGGCGTGCAGCTGACTGTGCCCATTTTCAGCGGGGGGGGCGTGGAGGCCGGCATCGCCCAGTCGCTGGCCGAACGGGACCGCGCTGAACAGGAGCTGCGCGCCGAACAGGAGAATCTGACGCTCGAGGTCGAACGCTTGTACCGGCTGACCGTGCAAGGCGCCGAACGCCTGGCGGCAAACCTGCTTGCGCTCGACGCCGCTGGCGTTGCCGTGAAGGCGGCCGCGCGTGCCCAGGCCACCGGGCTCGGCACCGACGCCGACTATCGCCAGGCGCTGGCGCGTCAGGCTCTGGCCCGGCGGGAACTGATCCAGGCCCGCTACGAATTTCTGAACCAGCGCTCGCAACTGCTCGTGCTCAGCGGCTGGCCGTCGGCGCAGGTGCTCGGCGAGATGGCGCGTGTCCTTTCGGTGGACGCCACGATGAAAGAGGAGTCGCAGCCATGAATGCCCATGCAGGAACCCCCGGCAACCAGCGCGGTGGCCGGTACCGGCCGCGCCATCTGCTGCACGTCGGGGCGATGGCGATGCTGGCCACCTTGACGACAGGTTGCGGCGGCGGCAACTACTCCGAGCCCGCGGTGACGACGATGGCCGCCAGCAACGCACGCTTCAGCCGCGCGGCCACCCTGAGCATCAATGGTCGCAACCTGCGCGCCGGCATCGTCGTCGACATGGAAGGCGGCTGCGAGAATCTGACACTTGTGGCCAACGGCACCGACGACCTGCAGCAGTACACCTGCGATGTGCTGGCGGTCGGCGAGTTCAAGGCGAATGTCCACACCACCGACGGCAGGTTCCTCGGGCGCCTGACGTTCCAGGTGCCTCAGCCGGAGGTCAGCATGACCACTTCCCTGGGCAATTTCGTGCTCGAACTCGATCCCGTGGCGGCGCCGGCCACCGTGCGCAACTTCCTGGGCTACGTGAATGCCGGTTTCTACAGGAACGTGATCTTTCATCGCGTGATTGCCGACACCCTGGTGCAGTCGGGTGGCTACACGTCCGGCCCGGTGGTCAAGCCACCGACGGCACCGCCCATCAAGCTCGAATCCAACAACGGTTTGAAGAATGTTCGCGGCAGCATCGGTGCGGCCCGTACGAGCGAGCCCGATTCCGCGCGGGCGCAGTGGTACGTCAATGTCGGCGACAACCCCGGCTTCGACTATGTCGATGCCGATCAACCCGGCTACGCCGTGTTCGGGAGGGTGACCAGCGGGATCGAGACGATCGATGCCATCAGTGCCGTCGAGACCCGCACGGATCCCGTGAGCGGACTGGACGACTTGCCGGTGTCGGACATCCTCGTGCTGACGGCCACGCAAACGAGGTGATCGGCCGCCGACCCGAAAGGCTGGCCAACGCCAGTGCGACTCGCAGGCTAGGCTTGCCGAACCGGGGCTGAACCGCCCCGGATATCCTAGAATCGCGCGCAAATCGTTGCGCTTCCTCATGCGCTGCAGCGCTCAGGGCCGGCATGGGAACTGGCGCACCCCACAAGGCATGCGAGGCTCGGCGGGTGGCCGAGGCAAGCATCGCGGGCTGATCGGCTGCGTCATGCGTTCCCGGACAGTCTGTGGCGCATGCCTGCTGCCACGACAGACACTGCGCACAACCACTTTCTGAATCCGTGACGACATGACCACCATGCCCTGGCGTCCATCAACCGCGCGCATGGTGATGCGCTGACCGCCGAGGCGCTGCACGAGCAGGCGCTCGGCATGCCGATGAATCCGACGATGTCGATGTCCGACACCGAGGCGCTGATCGAGGCCGTTCGCGCATGAGCCTCGGCCTGGCGCGCACCTCGCTGCTGAATGGCGCGGCCGTCGCGACGCGGCTGGTCACCGGTCTGGCGCTGAACAAGGTGCTGGCGGTGTACATCGGGCCGGCCGGCTTCGGCGTGATCGGGCAGTTCCAGAGCCTGGTCGCCATGCTGGGCGCGCTGGCCGGCGGTGCATTCGGCAACGGCGTCACCAAGCTGACGGCCGAGCGCAGCGCCGACCCTGCGCGCCAGCTGGCCGTGTGGCGCACCGCTGCGACCTTGGCCCTGATGGGCTCCGCCGCGGCGGCCGGGGTGCTGCTGCTGTTCGGCGGGCCGCTGGCCGGCTGGCTGCTGAACGATGCGTCGCTGGCCAGCGTCATGGCCTGGCTGGCGCTGGCGCTGGT
>Ga0138256_10002804_pt1 | contig 18585 bp, 18 predicted proteins | sample KNB2016incub_MG_FD_105486 | JGI IMG/M metagenome (GOLD analysis project Ga0138256, IMG submission 105486) | Active sludge microbial communities from wastewater in Klosterneuburg, Austria - KNB2014incub_MG | ecosystem: Engineered > WWTP > Activated sludge > Unclassified | place: Austria... | reverse complement strand
TTTATCACTTGCAAAACGAGAGATTACATTTATTTGAGCAAAACCTAAACCAATTTTTTGTTCTAAAGTGATTCCAATTATATTTCCTAATCCAAATCCAATTGCATATCCAAATAAGTTTAATACTTCATCTAGATTTTGAAAGATATATCTAATTGCAAAGACCCAAATTAAAACTTCAACCATCCCTGCTATTCCTGCAAGATATTTTCTACCTTGAACAACTAAAATAGTTCTCATAGTTCCTATTGAAACATCACCAATACGCATAACCAAAATTAAAAGAGCACCAGAAATTGATTCTAACATCATTTGCTTTATAGTTTCTTATAAATGATAAAACTTTCACAAATTATTTTATCTTTGTTTACTAAATCTAATTAATATTGAGTAAAATGTTCAGAGTTCAAAGAGAAGAATTAATTGATGAGTTAACCCAAAAGGGTATTTCTGATCTATCCGTAATTAATGCTATTGGTAGAATTCCCAGAGAAAAATTTATTCCAGTAACTATGCAGCATTTTGCATATAAAGACGTTGCTTTACCAATTGGATATGAGCAAACAATATCGCAACCTTACACTGTTGCTTATATGACACAGCAATTAAATATTAAAAAACCTGGGATGAAAATTCTTGAAATAGGTACTGGTTCTGGATATCAAGCTGCAGTTTTATACGAGATGGGATGTGATGTTTATAGTATCGAAAGAAATCTTGATCTTCATCATCGTACAACAAAGTTATTTGATAAACTAGGCATAAGAGTTCACGCAAAATATGGTGATGGAACAATAGGCTGGAAAGATTTTGCCCCATTTGATGGAATTATAGTTACGGCAGGTTCACCATCAATTCCACAAAAGCTAAAAGAACAACTTATTGTTGGCGGAAGAATGATTATTCCTGTTGGTGATAGAGTATCCCAAAAGCTTTTATTGCTTAAAAAGATTTCTGAGGAAGAATTTGAAACCGAAACCATTCCTGAGTTTGCTTTTGTTCCTTTAATCGGAAGAGAAGGTTGGAAGAAGTAATTGTAATTGTTGGTCCAACTTGTTCTGGTAAAACAAAATTATGCCTGTTATTATCAGAAAGATTAAATATTGAAATTATTTCAGCAGACAGCAGACAAATATTTAAGTTGCTTGATATTGGAACTGCAAAACCAACTCTCGCAGATTTAAAAAAAATAAAACACAATTTTGTTGATGAATTAAATCCAGATGAAGATTTTAACGCGAGTATTTTTGCAGAGAAATCTGAAATAATTATTCAAGAAATAATTAACAAAAATAAAAATCCAATTGTTGTAGGTGGTTCAGGTTTATATGTAAAAGCTTTGATTGATGGAATATCAGAATCTACTGATTCTAACGAAGAGATAAGAATATCATTATTAACACTTAGGCAAAAGTTTGGTAATGATTATCTTTACAACGAACTTAAAAAAGTAGATGAAGTTAGTGCAAGTAAAATGCTTCCACAAAATTGGAAAAGAGTTATGCGGGCTTTGGAAGTTTATCAATTAACCGGAAAACCAATTTGGCAACATCACGAAAAAGAAATAAAGCAATCAAAATTTAATTTCAAACAATTTGGGTTACTGTGGAATAGAGAAGTTCTTTATAAAAATATTGAAATTCGTGTTGATGAAATGATAGACTTAGGTTTAATTGATGAAGTTACATCAGTTTTAGATTTTGGATATTCTAAATCATTAAATGCACTTAATACAGTTGGATATAAAGAAATTATTCAATATTTAGAAGAGGAAATTACACTTGATAGAGCAATTGAATTGATAAAACGAAACACAAGACGATATGCAAAACGGCAAATGACTTGGTTCAATGCTGATAAAAGGATTGATTGGTATAATATAAAATCAGAAAATGATTTAGTAAATCTTGCAGATAAAATTGCAAAGGAAATAAATGAAAGAAAAAATTAAAATAAATTTACCCTGAATTTATTTCAGGCTCTTTTAATTGAAACGATATTTCATATACCTCTTAGCAAGTAAAAATAAAGTTCTTTATGTTGGAATGACCAATGAATTATCACGAAGAATTTTCGAACACAAGAATGGTCTGGTTGATGGATTTACGAAAAGATATAATGTCTATAATTTGGTTTATTATGAAATTCAACCTAATCTTGAAAGTGCTATTAAAAGAGAAAAACAACTTAAGAATTGGCACAGACAATGGAAGATAAATCTAATAGAATATAAAAATAAAGAATGGAAAGATTTATATCCTGAGATTTCTGATCCATTAAAAATTATTTATGAATAATAGGAGATGCTAAAACAAGTTCAGCATAAAAAAGGATGAAAGAAAAAATTAAAATTGCATCGGGTCAGGGGTTTTGGGGCGACTTAATTGATGCGCCGTATCATCAAATTATAAAAGGAGATATTGATTATCTTGTAATGGACTATCTTGCTGAAGTGACAATGTCGATTTTACAGAAACAAAAGAATAAAAATCCAGAACTTGGGTATGCAAAAGATATTCCTGAGTTGATGAAAAGAATTCTGCCACTTATCAAGGAAAAGAACATAAAAGTTATAACAAATGGTGGTGGAGTTAATCCAATTGCTTGCGCTAATGCTGTTTTAGAAGTTGCAAAAAATTTGGGTATTAAAAATCTAAAAATAGGAATTGTATTAGGCGATAATATTAAAGATAATATTGATAGTTTTATTTCCAGTGGTGCTCAATTAAGAAATATGGAAACAGATGAATCGATTGAATTGGTTAAAGATAGAATTTTGAGCGCAAATGTTTACTTTGGGGCTTTTCCAATTGTTGAAGCTTTACAAAAAGGTGCAGAAATTGTTATAACTGGTAGAACAACTGATACAGGCTTAACACTTGCTCCGATGATTTATGAGTTTGGATGGAGTGAGATAGATTATGATTTACTTTCAGCTGGAACTGTTGCAGGACACATATTAGAATGTGGGGCTCAATCAAGCGGAGGAAATTTTTTAGGCGATTGGCAATCAATTCCAAACATGGCGGAAATAGGATTTCCAATTGCGGAAGCTTATCCAAATGGGGAAGTTATAATTACTAAGCATCCAAATACTGGTGGAAGAGTTTCATTTGAAACTGTTGCTGAACAATTACTTTATGAAATTGGTGATCCCAAATCTTATATAACTCCGGATTGCATTGCAGATTTTACTTCTATAAAACTTGAGGATTTAGGAAATGATAGAGTTAAAGTTTACGATGTAAAGGGATTTCCAGAAACAGAATTTTATAAAGTTTCTTGTTCTTATTCAGATGGTTATAGTGCAATATCGACTTTAACTTATTCCTGGCCACAAGCTTTAACAAAAGCTAAAGCCGCAGATGAGATTTTAAGGAAAAGATTAGCCAATTTATTATTACAATTTGATGAAATAAAAACTGAGTTTGTAGGATATAACTCAACTCACGGACCTCTAGCCGTTCAACTTGATGAAGAAAATATTAATGAAATAATGTTAAGAGTCGGAGTTCGATCACACGATTACAAATCTGTTGAACGATTTGGAAAAGAGATTGCTCCGCTAATTCTAACTGGTCCGCCAGCTGTAACAGGATTTGCAGGTGGTAGACCGAAGCCAAGTGAAGTTGTTGCATATTGGCCTGCACTTATCTCTAAAAAATTAGTTAATCCAAATATTGAAATAATAGAATTATAATATGAAAATAAAATTATTAGATATCGCTCACGGTAGAAGTGGCGACAAAGGTGATGCAGCAAATGTGGGAATTATCGCTTATGATGATAATGGTTATAACATTATAAAAAAAGAACTTACAGTTGAAAATGTAAAAAAACACTTTGCTGGAATTTGCTTAGGCGAGGTTGAAAGATTTAAACTTCCAAATTTGAAAGCTTTAAATTTTTTATTGCATAATACTTTGGGTGGTGGAGGAACTGTTTCACTTAAGCATGATGCTCAGGGCAAAACCTTAGCTGCTGCACTTTTAAGAATGGAAATAGAAATTTATGAGTGATGCTGAACTCGTTTCAGCAGCCTAATTAATGGTAAAGATCCTGAAACAAGTTCAGGATGACAAATAGGAGCAAGAATGTACGAAGAAGAAATAAAATCATTAAATAACTACAAAATAAGAATCGATAATCTACGGAGTTATCTTTGACGTCGATCGAAAAGAAGCAAAGATAGAAGAACTGCACAGAAAAACTGAAGAAACGAATTTTTGGAACGATCAGCATAACGCTCAAAAAATCCTGCAAGAAACAAAATCACTTCAGGATTGGGTTGATCTTTGGAAATCTGTAAATAAAAAAGCTGAAAGTGTTGAAGAGTTTATCCAACTTGCTCAGATGGAAGAAGATGAATCACTTAATGATGAAATCTTTTCTGAATTAAACGCTCTTGATAAATCTATAGAAGAAGCTGAGTTTAAAAATATGCTCAGTGGAAAAGATGATAATAAAAATTGTATTCTTACAATCCATTCTGGTGCTGGTGGAACTGAAGCGCAAGATTGGGCTGATATGCTGCTTAGAATGTATTTAAGATATGGTGAGCAGAATAATTTTAAAATGACTATGCTTGATATTCTTGATGGTGATGGGGCCGGAATCAAATCCGCAACTATAGAAGTTGAAGGCGAGTTTGCATATGGATATTTAAAAGCAGAAAATGGTGTTCATCGTTTAGTAAGAATTTCTCCATTTGATTCAAATAAAAGAAGACATACTTCATTTGCCTCGGTATTTGTTATACCTGAAGTTGATGATACAATTGAAATTGAAATTAATCCTGCTGATTTAAGAGTTGATACTTATCGATCTGGTGGAAAAGGTGGACAGAACGTAAATAAAGTTGAAACAGCTGTTAGGTTTACTCATATTCCAACCGGAGTTGTAGCTGCTTGCCAGAGTGAAAGATCACAAGCTCAAAATCGTGTTAATGCAATGAAGTTATTAAAGTCTAAGCTTTATCAAATCGAATTGGAAAAGCAAAATGCTGCATTAGATGAAGTTGAAAAGGGGAAGATGAAAATAGAGTGGGGAAGTCAAATTCGTAGTTATGTTTTTCATCCTTACAATATGGTTAAAGATCATCGAACAGATGAGGAAACATCTGATACTCAAGGTGTGATGGATGGAGATTTAAATAAGTTTATAAAAGCTTTTTTGTTAAAGTTTAGCCAGAATTAATTAGTAACAAAATGTATTAATTAGTATTGAGTCACTGAGATTCATTTTGGATAATATTTTAGATGCTAAAATAAATTCAGTATAACAATTATTCTTTTTTAAGTTTATAAATTTTTGCAAGATTGGTTAACCTTCGTGGATAATCTGTTTGCATTCCGTTTATTCCACTTTTGATTAAACATTCCATTTCACGTTTATTATTTATTGTACATCCGATTAGAAAATCGATTTTTGGAAGACTTTGTTTTTTATTAAATCTCAATTTTCTTCGCACATCATACCAGATTACTCTTCGAAACGTCATCCAGTTGGCAATGGTTATTTGCCTGGGCCGCATAATTATCGCAACATTATTTTTATTCTTAGCTGCAACTTTTATTGTGCTATGAATTCTAGGCATAAAAATAAATCCTGGTGGAATCTCAACATCAAGACTGTAAATTAAATTTGGGTATTTTCTTTTTGCAATGTCTAAAACTTCAGGAAAAAATGTTTCAACTATAAAATTCGTTTTTAAAGAAAACTCTTTCGTGTACAATTCTAATTGATCAAGAATCACCAAAATTAATTCTTTTTCATCTTTTGGAACTTTAATATCTAAGAAAATATATTTTATCTGTGTTTTATCTTTTAACCACTCTAAAAATTCTCTAAAGGTTGGTATATGTGCATTATCTGGTTCTGATTCTCCTTTTTTTACATAGTTAAAATGATTTCTAATTTCATCTAAGGTAAGTTCACTTGTTTTATTTCTTAATCCGCTAAATGGAGCAGGGAAATCTGGTTTGTATGCAACATCTGGTTCAATTCCTTTTTCGCGGATGATTGCAACAAGATCATCAGGATTCCAATCATGCCAAAGAATAACTTTTTTATCTTTTGTAACACATAAATCTGTTTCTAAAGAATTTACTCCCTCACGCAATGCTCTTTCAAAAGATGGAATTGTATTTTCAGGTTCATTAACAGGTGAGCCACGATGACCACAAACTAGAAAAAGATTTTCTCTATCAATTTTGGATTGACTTATAGGGCAAAATCTAAAAAGTTCTCTAATCCAAATTCTATACTTAACTAATTTTCGTTTTAAACTTGCCATATCAATATAATTTTAGGATTTTGTTATTAGAATTAAATTAATGTGAATTACATCTAGTGAAACTTAATAAAAAGATAAAAGAAAAAAGTAAAAAGAATAAAAAAGTTCTTACAAATAAGCAGGACTTCTTCCAAAAAGTTTATGCCGTTACTAAAAAAATTCCTTATGGAAAAGTTTCTACATATGGAGATATTGCCGAAGCATGCGGAATTCGTTCATCCGCAAGAACAGTTGGCTGGGCATTAAATGGATGTGGACCTGATATTCCTGCTCACAGAGTTGTTAATAGATTTGGCGCATTAACCGGTAAAATTCATTTTGGTGACCCAAATCTTATGGAAGAATTATTACGAAACGAAGGAATTGAATTTGATGAAAAAGGTTGTGTTAGATTGGATAAGCATTTGTGGGTTCCGCGTTAAAAAAATATCAAATAAAACTATAAACACTATTTACTTTGATTATATTTTAATAAGTTATTTTTTCTAGAAAATCCTGTCCATATAGATTCTAAATTTATTTGCTAAATATATAATACTGATAGGCACATCTAAGATAGTTTGTCTGACCACATTACTTTATTTTTGTTGTTAACATTTGGTTATTTTGATATTTGGAAATATTAAATAATTATTTGTATCATTATTTAAGCAAAACACTTTTTACTTCATTAATACTGGTTTAAAAATGTCATTAAAACAAAAATTATTAGATTTATTTAAGAGAATAGAAAAAGTACAAACGGGTGGTGGTACTAAAGCAATTGAAAAACAAGTTGCTATGGGTAAATTACCCGCAAGAGAGAGAATTACAACTTTATTAGATCGTGATTCATTCCACGAATACGATTTATTTGTTGAGCACAAATGTGCTGACTTTGATATGGATAAAAAGAAATTGGCGGCTGACGGAGTTATAACAGGCACTGGTTCAATCAGTGGTCATCCAGTTGGAATATTTGCACAGGATTTTACTGTTGCTGGTGGGTCTTTAGGTTTAATGCACGCTAGAAAAATAACAAAAATTATGGATCACTCAATTAAAATGGGAATTCCATTAATTGGTATAAATGATTCTGGTGGTGCACGTATTCAAGAAGGAGTAAATTCTTTAGCTGGATATGGTGAAATATTTTATCGCAACACTTTAGCTTCTGGCGTCATTCCACAAATATCTGTTATACTTGGTCCTTGTGCTGGTGGTGCAGTTTATTCACCTGCTTTAACTGATTTTGTTTTCGTTGTTGATAAAATTTCTAAGATGTTCATTACTGGTCCTGAAGTAATTAAAACAGTTCTAGGTGAAGAAATATCTATGGAAGATTTGGGCGGAGCAAAAGTTCATACAGAAATAACGGGTAACGCACACTTCTTTGCTGAAAGTGAACAAGAATGTTTCCAACAAATAAAAAAACTTGTTTCGTTTATTCCATGGAATAATAAAAAGAAAGCAGATTCTCTACCACCAAGACCACCAAAATCGAATTATAATGTAGAAAATATTATTCCCCTTGATCCCAAAAAACCATATGACATTCGTGATGTTATAAAATCAATTTGTGATGATTCTGATTTTTTTGAAATACAAAAAAGTTGGGCAGCAAATATTGTAATCGGGTTTGCAAGATTAAATGGTGAAACTGTTGGAATCGTTGGCAATCAGCCAATAGTTCTTGCCGGTGTACTTGATGTTGATTCATCAGATAAAGCTGCAAGATTTATAAGATATTGTGATGCGTTTAATATACCTTTAATCACACTTGTTGATTTACCGGGATATCTACCGGGAATCGATCAGGAGCATGCTGGTGTAATTAGACACGGAGCAAAAATATTATATGCATATAGTGAAGCTACAGTTCCAAAGATTACTGTTATTTTACGTAAAGCATATGGTGGCGGATATATTGCAATGTGTTCCAGACATTTAGGCGCTGATTTTGTGTTCGCCTGGCCATCTGCAGAAATTGCAGTAATGGGACCTGAAGGTGCTGCTAATATAATTTTCAAAGCAGAAATAGCTGGGGCTGAAGATCCAAATGAAATGCGAAGACAAAAAGTTTTAGAATACACAGAAAAGTTTGCTAATCCGTATATTGCTGCAGCAAACGGACATGTTGATTCAATTATAAATCCGTCTGAGACAAGAGAGTTTTTAATTCACGCTATAACAGTTTCCGCAAACAAATCGGAAGTTAGAGCATTTAGAAAACACGGAATTCCACCTTTTTAATATGAGTAATTACAATTTAAAATCAATCGTTATTGATGATTCAGTTTATGAAACTGGATTGACAAAAAAATATTTAAATAGAAAAACATATAAACCTGTTGATCAAAAAAGAGTTAATGCCTTCATTCCTGGATTGATTCAAAAAGTATTTGTAAAAGTTGGAGATAAAGTAAAAGCCGGTGATAAACTTTTAATTCTGGAAGCAATGAAAATGCAAAATATTGTTAATGCACCCTTGGCTGGTATTATTCGTGTTGTACCAAAAGAAGGTATTCTCGTAAAAAAGAATGAACTTTTGGTAGATATTGAATAGATAAAAACAATTCAAAAATTAATTTTGTAACAAAAAAAGGCGATTCAAGTGAATCGCCTTTATGATGTAGTTATGTTTTGCTTTTTAGTACTTCTTTACATCAATTGATGAAACACCACAATCAATCTCTATAAATATTTTTTTGGGATATTTATCAAAATTTTCTGAGCGATATAAATCATTATCCACCTTCTTAAATCCTTCATAGTTTCTGCTGGATAATGCTGCTTCAGAATTTATTTCACATCCAACTGAATCCGGTATTAAAATATCAATATCAGAAGCACCGGCATCAATTTTTATTCTTGCTACATCTACAAGATTGCCAAGTTTAACATTAAATGCAGCAGCACCCATTCCAACATCCAACCTGCTAACTTTATATTGTGTTAAATCTAAATCAACTGAAGCTGCTCCAACTTCAAAGTTCAAAGCCCATTCGGGATTTTTATTCAAAGACATTTCTACAGAGTTTTTGTAATTTTTATTATGCAGTTTGATGTGATTATTTTTCATTTCAAAATTTATTTCAGTATGGGCATCTAAATCCTGCCTATCTAAAACATAACCGTTTACATTTCCTTCAGTCATAAAATCTATCAATTTATCTGTTGGAGTTAAGATTTTAAATCCACCAGCACCTGCATTAAAATTTAATGTTACCGTTTTAATAGAATCAGAATATTCCTGAGAAAAATTAGTTGTATCAAAAACTGCTTCCTCGTTATCAAAATTAATTTCAAAATCATCATCTATAAGATTTGTAGTAGCACTTACCGAAGCGTAAAGAGTTAACGCTAAAACTATAGCAGCCAATCCTGCAACAATACCTTTACCAATCTGATTTTTAACCAATATTGAAATACCGATCAAAACTAAAACCATTGGCCAAAACTTCCACGCAGAATGCCAGGTAAAATTTAAATCAGTTAAGTTTCCAATTAAAACTAAACTACCAAGTGATATTAAAAATATTCCCCAAAAAATACGTGATGTTTTCATTGTCTTACCTCGTTTACAGTTTTATTTTTTGCATTCAGTATGATTGCAAAACCCAATCCAATTAAAATTAAAGGCCAAAAATCACCAAAGTGAAAATGCGGAACAAAATTATCTAAAAGAAAGATTCCACCCAAAAGAATTAAAAATGCACCAGCATAAATACTTTTATTTGATGAAGATTTTTCAAATTTAACATTCATATTAAATTGGTTGTTTTCACTTTTTTTTTCTTCCTCAGGATTCTCACCACTTGGATTAGCCTGAGTTTGATTGAACGGAGTAATAAAATATGGTTTTTGTGGTATGATAATCCACAAAATAATATAAGCTAATATTCCACTGCCGCCAAAGATTACTGCCAAAACAAAAATCAATCTTACGATAACAGGATCAATATCAAAATATTCTGCTAATCCACCGCAAACTCCACCAAGCATTTTGTCCGTTACTGAACGATAAAGTTTCTTGTACATTTTCGGAACTCCTTTCTAAATCTAATTACTAGTGCAAAACTAATACTGAAATACATAGAAGGCTTTTTTTATAGTACCAGCGGTAGATGAATGTTAGAGTTGGGAATATCAATTTATTTTCGGGCCAATGGAATCGGTGAATGGTAGAAAAAATCCATTATTGCATATACAAAAACTTAGTTTATTTTAGTTACAACATTTTATTTAATCTAGAAACAGAAAACTTTTAATGAAAATTGCACTTTGCCAAATAGATCCAATAATTGGTAATCTTGAATACAATAAACAGAAAATTCTTGATGGTTACAAAAAAGCAATTGAGGCTAAAGCGGATCTGGCAATATTTCCTGAGCTATCTCTTGTCGGTTATCCGCCTTTAGATCTTGTAGAAAAATCCGAGTTTCGGAAAGCTGTTAATAATGCCGCACACGAAATTGCAAATCAAACCAATTCTGTTGGATTAATATTTGGAGCAATAACGGAAGATTTTGATAATGTTGGAACCGATATTCACAATTCAGCAATATTATGTTTTGATGGAGAAATTCAGTTTGTTCAGCACAAGACATTAATCCCAAATTACGATGTTTTTGATGAGATGAGATATTTTGATTCTGCTGAATCAGTTTCCATTTTTGAATTTAAAGGTGAAAAATTAGGAATTTCGATTTGTGAGGATATCTGGAACGATGCTGATTATTGGTATCGAAGAAGATATCATAAAGATCCTATACAAGATTTACTTAAACAAAATGCTTCAGTTTTGATTAACATTTCTGCAAGTCCGTATTCTTACGGTAAACGCGCCGCACGCAAAGAAATGTTATCTACACTCACAAAGAAATACAAAATTCCGCTTGCATACGTTTGTTGTGTTGGCGCACAAACAGATTTGATTTTTGATGGCGCAAGTATGTGTTATGATGGGAACGGAAATTTAGTAAAAGTTGGAAAATCATTTGAGGAAGATATTTTTGTTTTTGATACAAAAGAAAATTACAAAGCAATTGAAAAATGTGAAGAATCATTTGAACAAGAAGTCTTAAACTCTTTGGTTTTTGGATTAAAAGAATATTGTACAAAACTAGGGTTTAAAAAAGTTTTAGTTGGATTAAGTGGAGGGATGGATTCTGCATTAGTTACTTACATAGCAGTTCAAGCACTTGGATCAGAAAATGTGCACGTAATTTTAATGCCATCAAAATATTCAAGTGAGGGAAGTGTAAATGATTCTGAAGTACTGATTAAAAACCTTGGAATAAATTCTGATAATGTAAGTATCCAGCCGGTTGTCGATGCAACATTAAATCAAATAAAATCAATTCTTAAAACTGAAGTTAAATCATTAACAGAAGAAAATCTGCAAGCAAGAATTCGTGGTCTTTATTTGATGACCTATTCAAATAATAACGGCCAATTACTTTTAACCACAGGTAACAAATCCGAAATGGCTGTTGGTTACTGTACTCTTTATGGAGATATGTGTGGCGGTCTAGCCGTAATTGCAGATGTTTATAAAACTGATGTTTATCGTATTGCAAATCACATTAATCGTGATGGTGAAATTATTCCTAAAACGATCATAGATAAAGCTCCATCTGCAGAATTAAAACCAAACCAAACAGATCAGGATACTTTACCACCATACGAACTATTAGATAAAATTTTAAGAATGTATCTTGAAGAAAACAAAGAATTTAATGAAATTAACGATGTTATTGATAACCAGGAATTAGTTAAACGTGTTTTAAGAATGGTTGATATGAATGAATTTAAGAGAAATCAGGCTGCTCCTGCACTACGTGTTTCATCAAAAGCTTTTGGATACGGAAGACGCTATCCGATAGTACAAGGTTGGAGAAAATAAATTAGCATTCTTTTTTTGATCTTGTAAGTGATATAATAAATTGTAAATTCATAACAGTCTTATTAGTTTTGAAATAGCAAATGTTAAATTTTATAAGTGAGAATTATGGCTAAAGAAAAAGATGTTCAGCAGCTCAGTGAAGTCACCGTTCGCTTTGCAGGCGATTCAGGTGATGGAATGCAGCTAACAGGTTCACAGTTTAGTGATACAACTGCCTTTGTAGGCAATGATTTAAATACACTTCCGGATTATCCAGCAGAAATTCGTGCCCCAGCAGGAACAATTTATGGCGTAAGCGGATTTCAATTACACTTCAGTAGTGAAGATATTCACACTCCAGGTGATCAACCTGATGTTTTAGTTGCAATGAATCCAGCAGCTTTAAAGAAAAATCTTTCTGAACTAAAGAAAAATGGAATTTTAATTGTAAACAAAGATGCATTTGATGCTAAGAATCTAAAGCTGGCTAACTATGCAACAAATCCTTTAGAAGATGGAACACTTGAGGGTTATACAATATTTTCAGTTCCAATCAGTTCATTAACAGAAAATGCTTTAGAAGGAACATCATTATCTGTTAAAGAAGTTGCAAGATGTAAAAACTTTTTTGCACTTGGTTTGATGTACTGGTTATATAATAGACCGATAGAAAATACTGTTGCATGGATTGAAGATAAATTTAAAAAGAAACCAGAATTTGTTGATGCAAATACAAAAGCTTTACACGCTGGTTATAATTTTGGTGATGTAACAGAAGCATTTACTACACGATATAGTGTTGAACCAGCAAAACTTCAAAAAGGAACTTACAGAAATATTTCTGGCAATGAAGCAACTGCTTTTGGATTTCTTGCCGCATCTGTAAGAAGTGGATTACCTTTATACTTAGGTTCTTATCCAATCACTCCTGCAACAGAAATTTTACAATACTTAAGTAACTTTAAAAATTTTGGTGTAAAAACTTTTCAGGCAGAAGATGAAATTGCCGGAGTTGTATCTGCAATTGGTGCGGCATTCGCTGGCAATCTAGCAATTACAACTACAAGTGGTCCGGGTTTAGCATTGAAGACAGAAGCAATTGGTTTAGCTGTAATGACAGAACTTCCACTTGTAATCATTAATGTTCAGCGTGGTGGTCCAAGTACGGGTTTGCCAACAAAAACAGAACAAGCGGATTTATTACAAGCAGTTCAAGGAAGAAATGGTGAATCACCAGTTGTTGTATTAGCTGCTAAAACTCCTATAGATTGTTTTTATATGGCAATAGAAGCTTCAAGAATTGCTATTAAGTATATGACACCTGTAATTTTATTAACTGATGGTTATATAGCAAATGGAACTGAACCCTGGAGAATTCCTTCAGTAGATTCACTTCCCAAAATTGACGTAAAATTCAGAAAAGAAAAAGAAGGATTTTATCCATACTTAAGAGATGAAAATCTTGCAAGACCGTGGGCTATTCCTGGAACACCAGATTTAGAACATAGAATTGGTGGATTAGAAAAAGCCGATATTTATGGAACTGTAAATTATGAACCTGATAATCATCATAAGATGATAAATCTGCGTGCACAAAAAATAAAAAATATAGAAAATGATATTCCGCTTTTAGAAGTTGATGGTGAACAAAAAGGTGATCTGCTAGTATTAGGTTGGGGCGGAACTTATGGTGCTATCAAAGAAGCAGTGCTTAAATCAAGAGGTTTAGGAATAAAAGTTTCTCAAGCTCATCTTCAGTATGTAAATCCTTTCCCAAAAAATACTGGTGAAGTTTTGAAAAACTTTAAACATGTTCTTGTTCCAGAAATTAATCTTGGACAATTAGCTAAACTTTTAAGAAGCGAATATTTAATTGATATCAAACAGTTTAATGTTGTTAGAGGATTACCGTTTAGAGTATCAGATATTTTAGAAAAGATTCAAGAAACACTCGGAGGAAAAAATGGAAAATAATGTTGAAGTAAAGACTGCTAAGTTAACTGCTAAAGATTTTGCATCTGATCAGGAAGTAAGATGGTGTCCGGGCTGTGGTGATTACTCGATTCTTGCACAGGTTCAAAGGACATTCCCAGAGATCATTGATGTACCTAAGGAAGATGTTGTTTGGATTTCCGGTATTGGATGTTCAAGTCGTTTTCCTTACTATATGGATACGTATGGTTTTCACGGAATTCACGGTAGAGCACCAATATTGGCTACTGGAGTTAAACTTGCAAATCCAAAACTTTCTGTTTGGGTTGCAACCGGTGATGGTGATCTATTAAGTATTGGTGGAAATCATTTTATTCATGCTTGTAGAAAGAATATAGATCTTAAACTTTTATTATTTAATAATAAAATTTATGGTTTAACTAAAGGACAATACTCACCAACATCTGAAAAAGGAAAAGTAACAAAAACCTCTCCTTTTGGAAGTGTTGATTATCCTTTTAATCCAACAATGCTTGCAACTGGTTCCGAAGCAACTTTTGTAGCACGTTCAATCGATAGACATACAAAGCATTTGCAGGATATGATAAAGAGAGTTGGACAACACAAAGGTACAGCATTTTTGGAAATCTATCAGAACTGTAATATTTTCAATGATGGAGCATTTGCATCGCTTACTGAAAAAGAAACTAAAGACGAAAGCGTATTAATCCTTGAACAAGGCAAGCCAATGATTTTTGGTAAAGATGGATGTAAGGGAATTAAGCTTGATGGATTTACTCCAAGGGTTGTTGATTTAACAAGTGGTCAATATTCTGTAAACGATTTGTGGATTCACGATGAGTTTGAAGAAAGTCCTGTTCGTTCAGCAATTCTTTCCACATTTACAGAAACGCCTGGTTTACCAACTCCGATTGGAGTTTTTAGACAAGTATTTAAACCTACTTATGATCAAGGTTTAGTTGCACAAATTGAAGACGTTAAAGCAAAAAAAGGTTTGGGCGATTTGGAAAAAGTATTATTTGGTGGAAATACCTGGGAAGTTAATTGATTGCTGATATAGTAAATTAATTTTCTATTTTGTTTTGTGGGCTTGAAATAGCTTCAAGCCCATTTTTATTTTATTTGATTTATAAACAATGATTGATTTTGAAAAACTAAAAAATATTATTCTCAACAATTCTTCATTTCTTTTAACAACCCACGTTAATCCAGATGCTGACGCAATTGGATCTGAAATTGCATTTTATCACCTTCTAAAAAAACTTGGAAAGAAAGTTTTCATTATTAATCACAGTGATTTGCCTTACAATATGGAGTTCTTCAATAAAGAAAATGTAATTCAATCGTTTGATGAAGAAATTTACAAAAGTATTTTTAATGATGTTGATGTTTTGGTCGCATTGGATTTTAATCGTGCTGATAGAACGGTTCGAATGGAAAACGGTTTCCGAGAATCAAACAAATTAAAGATTTGCATTGATCATCATCAGGATCCTGAAAACTTTGTCGATCATTTTTTTATAGATACAGATTATAGTGCAACCGGACAAATTATTTTTGATTTTATTAAGCAAACAAAAATTGTTGATCTTGATATAGACATTGCTGATGCAATTTACGCAGCGATAATGACGGATACCGGTTCATTTAGATTTGAAAGAACAACTTCGGAAGTTCATAAAATTATAGCTGAACTTTTGGAAATTGGTGTTCATCCCGAACATGTTTATGATAAACTTTACGATCAAAGTAAATTTAGTAAAGTAAAACTACTTGGCAGAGCTTTAAATTCGATTCAGCTTGAAGCAGATGGTAAAATTGGGTATATGATAATCACACAAAAAGATTTTGATGAATTAAATGCTATCGAAAGTGATACCGAAAACTTTGTTAATTATAATTTATCGATTGAAAATGTTGTTGTTGGCATTCTATTTATTGAACTTAAAAATGGCTTTAAAGTTAGTTTCCGATCAAAAGGAAGTATTCCAGTTAACAAACTAGCAAATGAATTTGACGGCGGTGGTCACATAAATGCTGCCGGTGCACGATTCTTTACCAATAATATGAAGGAATTAATTCCTGTAATCATTTCAAAAGCAAGCACTTATCTTAAATAGTAAAGGTTTTATATCTATGTATAAAATAAATCTTATTTCTGGCGGTAGTAAAATATCTTATCAACAATTATCAATCAGTCTAAAATATTTAATTGATGATAAAAAACTTGCTAAAAGCTTGCCAAATCTTGAAAAGATTTTTGACATAAAATTTTCTGAACTTCAAAGACAAAATTTTCTTTCTGATGAAGGGGGAGTTATAAGAGTAACCAAAGCTTCTGGTAAGCCAGATGCTTTAATACTTCAAAAAGTTAAAATTGGGGATAAGTTTGATTCAGATTATTTCCGTAATCATTTAGCTGAGTTTATTTCTAATCTAAAATCTGAAGTAACAAAGAACTTGCACATTTTTATTCCTTCTTATTCAACAGTAAAAAAATATTTTGAGTCGGAAGATTATTATTATCAAACATTTGCCGAAGGCGTTTTACTGGGTAATTATGATTTTGCAAAGTACAAATCCAAAAAAGAAAAAAGCAAAGTACTTGATGTTTACTTTTATGCTGAGAATGAGAAAAAATTAAAAACAGCTTTAAAGGTTGCACAAAATTTAATTAACTCTGTAAATCTTACACGCGATTTACAAAATGAACCAGCAAATAATCTTACACCAGAACTATTCGCAAATAGAGTTGTAAGTGAAGTAAAACAATATGGAATTAAAGCAACTGTGTTTGGTGAAAAAGAAATTCAAAAAAGAAAAATGGGTGGTTTAATTGCAATTGGGCAGGGAAGTGGCAACAAACCTCGATTTATTGTACTAGAATACAAACCAAAAGCTGGTGCTAAAAAATCAAAGAAAATTAAACTAAAAACAATTGCACTTGTTGGTAAAGGAATTACATTTGATACTGGCGGTATATCTATAAAGCCTTCAAAAGGTATGGGTGAAATGAAAGCTGATATGTCTGGTGCTGCTGTTGTTGTAGGAACCCTGATTGCTGCCGCAAAAAATAATTTACCTGTTCATTTATTTGGAGTTATTCCTTCCGCTGAAAATATGGTTTCTGGTGAAGCTATTCGTCCGGGTGATATTGTTAAAATATCTAATGGCAAAACTGTTGAGATTGAAGATACTGATGCCGAAGGAAGAGTTGTATTAGCTGATGCATTACATTACGCTTCACAATTAAAACCTGATCAGATAATTGATCTTGCTACACTAACAGGAGCTTGTGTTGTTGCACTTGGTGAGTTTGTTGCAGGTATGTTTACAAAAGATGATGCAATGGCTGAACAGATTTACAAAAGCGGAATGACTACATATGATAGGGTTTGGCGTTTACCAATGTGGGATGATTTTAATGAGTTAATTACTAGCGATGTTGCTGATGTAGCAAATCTTGGTAGTACTCGCTGGGCTGGTGCAATTACAGCTGCAAAATTTTTAGAACATTTTGTTGATAAAAATATTAGTTGGACTCATCTTGATATTGCTGGACCTGCAATGAATAATTCTTCCAGAAGCTATACCAAGAAATATATGACTGGTTTTGGAGTAAGACTATTGTTTGATTATTTATCGAAGGTTTAACGTAGGGACATGTTTTCTCTTGTCCGATAATAATTTTGGAAACGGGTAGGGCGAGCCCTTTCCCTACAAAATAATATTCATTCACTTCTTTTTTATTATCACGCCATCTTTAATTTCAAAGATTACATCCGCAAGTTTCATAAGTTCAGGATTGTGGGTTACGATAACAAATGTTTTGTTAAACTTATCACGCAGTTCAAAAAGTAATTTGTGGATGGATTCACTATTTGCAGAATCTAAATTTCCAGTTGGCTCATCGGCAAAAATTATTTTAGGATTGTTAGCTAGCGCTCTTGCAACAGCAACTCTTTGTTGTTCACCACCAGAAAGTTCCGCAGGTTTATGTTCTTCTCTTTGGGATAATCCAACAACCTCCAAAAGTTTTTTAGAATCTTTTAATGCAGTTTTAAGATTCTTTCCAGTTATCATTTGTGGAATTGCTACATTCTCTATGGCTGTGAATTCAGGTAGTAAGTGATGAAACTGAAACACAAATCCCATATTTTCATTTCTGAACTTTGCGAGCCTATCATTATTAAATTCAAAAATATTTTTCTGTTCATACAAAACTTTGCCTTCATCAGGTCTATCAAGTCCACCCAATAAATGAAGCAAAGTAGATTTGCCCGCGCCTGAAGCGCCAACAATTACAGATATTTTATTTTCTTCAATATCAACAGAAATATCTTTTAGAACATCAAGTTTATTCTTTTTATTTGTTTGATAAGATTTATACAGTTTTTGTGCACTTAAAATTATGCTCATAAATTTATTCCCATTTAATCGCTTGTAATGCATCAACTTTAGCAGCACGTTT